>ENA-OQBV01000060-OQBV01000060.1-human-gut-metagenome-genome-assembly--contig:-NODE-60-length-58224-cov-3.845620_pt1 | contig 58224 bp, 77 predicted proteins | sample MGYA00242750_ERZ504559 | MGnify/ENA primary metagenome ERZ504559 (study PRJEB26092, sample SAMD00036230) | human gut metagenome | host: Homo sapiens | study: EMG produced TPA metagenomics assembly of... | reverse complement strand
CTGTCACATCCGCATCTGAAAAAGACATTGCCACATCCGGAATATCTGGCTGAGAAATACAATAATTATAAAGTTTTTTCGCAAGATTCTGTGCAGTAGCATTTGCACCAGAAAAAGCATCTGAACTAGGCAAGATGTTTGATGTCCCGATCATGGGAACCCATGCCCACAGCTGGATCATGAGTTTTCCGGACGAGTACACCGCATTCAAAGCCTATGCCGAATTATATCCGGATGCATGTACCCTTTTGGTGGACACCTATGACACGTTAAAATCCGGAGTTCCAAATGCGATCCGTGTCTTCCGTGAAATGAAGGACGCTGGTATCCATCCAAAGAGCTACGGCATTCGTCTGGACAGCGGAGATCTCGCATACCTGTCCAAAAAAGCACGTGTCATGCTGGATGCCGCAGGATTTGAGGATGCCGTGATCGCAGCTTCCAACGATCTGGATGAGATGCTGATCAATGATCTGAAGATCCAAGGTGCAGCGATCACCTCATGGGGAGTCGGAACACATCTGATCACCTCCAAGGACTGCCCTTCCTTCGGCGGCGTTTACAAACTGGCTGCCATTGAAAAAGACGGCAAATTCCTTCCGAAGATCAAGATTTCAGAGAATACGGAAAAAATCACGAATCCGGGAAACAAAACCATTTATCGTGTATATGATAAAGAGACCGGAAAGCTTCGTGCGGATCTGATCTGTTTTGCGGACGAAACCTATGACACATCCGAAGAACTGCTTTTATTCGATCCAAACGAAACCTGGAAAAAGACTCGTCTTCCGGGCGGAAGCTACACGATGCGTGAGATGTTACAACCAATCTTCATCCACGGAGAATGTGTCTACACTTCTCCTTCTGTCATGGAGAATCGCAGCATATTGCAAACAGGAAAAAGAGACTCTCTGGGATGAGACAAAACGTCTCTTATATCCACACAAAGTTTATGTGGATTTGTCCCGGAAGCTCTATGACACAAAAGCAAAACTGTTAAATGAAGTAAATAAATAAGATAGGAGATCATCATGAAAATTATCGTATTAGCCGGTGGACTCAGTACAGAACGCGACGTTTCTCTCGCTTCTGCTGCCGGAATCTGTAAAACATTACTGGAGAAAGGACACGATGCATTTCTTCTGGACGTATTTCTCGGCCTTGAGAACGCACCCGAGAATCTGGAAGACGTCTTTACACTGCCTGGACACGGTCTGGAAATCGCAAAGAATATTTCCGAAACAGAGCCGGATCTTGCAGCTGTAAAAGCTTCCCGTCCGGACCAGTCTGACTGCTTCTTCGGTCCGAATGTCATCGAACTCTGCCGCCTGGCAGATATGACCTTCCTCGGACTTCACGGCGGAGAAGGAGAAAACGGAAAGCTGCAGGCTTCATTTGATCTGCTCGGAATCCGCTACACAGGACCTGACTCGCTTGGATGTGCTGTTGCCATGGATAAAGGACTCACCAAACAGATTTTTATGGAAGCCGGTGTGGACACACCTTCCGGAGTCTGCCTGTATAAAGAAGACAGTGACTGTTCCCTGGAATCTCTGGGACTTTCCTTCCCGGTCGTTGTAAAGCCATGCTCCGGCGGCTCCAGCATCGGAGTATATATTGTAAATACAGAAGAGGAATACCGTCAGGCACTGAAAAATTCTTTCCGTTATGAAAACGAAGTGGTCGTCGAAACTTACATCAAAGGCCGCGAATTTGCATGCGGCGTGATCGATGGAAAAGCACTTCCTCCGATCGAAATCATTCCCAAAAACGGATGGTTTGACTATGCCAACAAATATCAGGCAAATGCGACTGAAGAAGTATGCCCTGCCGATATCAGCGAAGAGATTGCAGAGCGCATGAAAGCTCTCACAGTCCGCGCTTTCCAGGCATTGAAGCTGAACGTATACAGCCGGGCTGACTTTATCCTGGACGCAGACGGCAATCTGTACTGCCTGGAAATGAATACCCTTCCGGGCATGACTTCTGCAAGCCTCCTTCCAAAAGAAGCACTTGCAGACGGAATTGAATACGGAGATCTGTGCGAGCTGATCATCCAGAAATCCATGGAAGCAAGATATCAGTAAGCAAATACAATAAAGGATGGAACGTTTATGAAAAACATGACATTGAAAGAAATCGCCGTTGCCTGTGGTGGAATTTATTACGGCGATGATGAAAGCTATTATAAAGAAGTTTCCAGCGTTGTGATCGACAGCCGGAAAGTAGAAAAAGACTGTCTGTTTATCGCCATTCGCGGTGCAAGAGTGGATGGACACATGTTCATCCCGCAGACGATCCGGGACGGCGCTCTGTGTGCGCTCTCCGAAAAACGGATTGAAAATGCCTCTTATCCATACATTCTGGTCACCTCCTGTGAACAGGCATTGAAGGATATTGCCGAGCACTATCGGAAAAGCCTTAATCTGAAAGTCGTAGGTGTCACCGGAAGTGTGGGAAAGACCAGCACCAAAGAAATGATCGCATCTGTGCTTGGAGAAAAATATGACGTATTGAAAACAGCCGGAAACTTCAACAACGAGATCGGGCTCCCGCTTACGATCTTCAATATCCGCGAAGAACATGAGGTTGCCGTGCTGGAACTTGGTATCAGCAATTTCGGCGAGATGGAACGGCTTGCAAAGATTGCCCGTCCTGACATCTGCGTCATCACCAATATCGGAGTTGCCCATCTGGAGCATTTAAAGTCCAGAGACGGTATTTTGAAAGCCAAAACGGAGATTTTCCTCTATATGAACCCGAACGGTTCCATTATCTTAAACGGGGATGATGATAAACTCTCAACCGTTCACCCTGCAAACGGAATCCAGCCGGTCTTCTTTGGTCTGGATGACAGCCGGGATTTTTACGCGGATCAGGTAGAATCCTGCGGACTGCGCGGTACCAATGCCGTCTTCCACACACCAAATTCAACCTTCTCTGCACACATCTCGATTCCGGGAGAACATATGGTTCTCAATGCACTTGCCGGCATTGCCGCAGGGTATGCACTGGGAATGAACGACGAAGAGATCAAAGCCGGCATTGAAGCTTTGGTTCCTCTGGCAGGACGCAACAATCTGATCGAGACAGATTCCCTTACGATCATTGATGACTGCTACAATGCTAATCCGGCTTCCACAAAAGCATCTCTGGATGTTCTTGCAAAGGCAGACACTCGTCAGATTGCAGTCCTTGGCGATATGTTTGAACTGGGGCCGACAGAAAAACAGATGCACTATGAGGTCGGAAAATATGCTGCCGACCTTGGAATCGATATACTTGTCTGCATCGGACAGCTCTCAGAACATATGGCAACCGGTGCAAGTGAACAGTGTTCCAAAACACAGGTATTTTATTTTGAAACAAAAGATGACTTTTTCGAACAGGCAGACCGTATTTTAAATCCAAAGGATACAGTTCTTGTCAAAGCTTCCAACGGTATGAAGTTTTCCGAGATCGTCAGTGTACTAAAAGAGAGGTAACATATGGACTACCAGATGCTCGTTCTTGATCTGGACGGCACTTTGACCAATTCCAGAAAAGAACTTACAGAACCGACAAAACAGGCACTCATCGAGATTCAGGAGGAAGGAAAGAAAGTTGTACTTGCCAGCGGACGCCCGATCAACGGTATCGTTCCTCTGGCAGAAAAGCTGAATCTTTCCAAATACGGCGGATATATGCTCTCCTTCAACGGAGCCAGGATTACCCAGTGCTCTACCGGAGAGATCATCTATAATCGTACCCTGCCTGCCGACGTGATTGCGCCGATCTATGAAATTACATCCACCTATCCGGGACTGGATATTCTGACTTATGACGGGAACCAGATTCTGTCCGGTATTGCTTCCAACGAATATACCGAAAAAGAATCTTTTATCAATAAAATGGAAATCGTACAGGTACCGGATTTCGTATCCCGACTGACTTTCCCTGTCAACAAACTGTTGATTGCAGGAGAACCGTCTATCTTGGAAGAACTGATGCCGCACCTCCAGCAGAAGTTTCATAAGCTGCTGAATATTTACCGGTCTGAGCCGTTTTTCCTGGAGATCATGCCACAGAATATCGACAAAGCATACTCTCTGCAAAAACTGCTAAACAGCATCGGACTGACTGCAGATTCTATGATCTGCTGCGGAGATGGCTTCAATGACATTTCCATGATCGAATACGCCGGACTTGGCGTTGCCATGGAAAACGCACAGCCGATCGTCAAAGAAACGGCTGATTTTATCACGAAATCCAATGATGAAGATGGGATTTTACATGTGATCAATACGTTTTTACGGTAACCTGATTATAAAGACTATAAAAGAAGGGGAAGACTGCACGTTATAAATTGCAGGCTTCCCCTTTTATGAAGGTTCCTTTCAGTTCCACTATCGTTGGGTTTAATTATGTCATGTTCTTCATTTTATATCCATGCTAAGCTTGTTAAAGATTCGTAAGCATTTTGTAAAACCTCCTGTTTTGCAAAACATTGATTACACACTATCCTCATATTTTTAAAAAATATTATAACAAAACGAAATCAGAAACGGCACCAGTGCGGAACAGATCACTCCGTTAAACACAGACAGTACCACGGTCTCTTCGTTCGTATACCGTATCATCATCGGCAGTGTCGTATCTTCACTGGTTGCTCCCGCCGGCGCAATACAGGTATAATAATTCAGTTTTTTCGAAATCCACGGAATGCTGAAAAAGGAGAAAATCTCCCGCAGCAGATTACTTAAAAATGCGATACTTCCCGCCTGTGCTCCCGCCAGATTGCCAATGGTAACCCCGGAAAGGCTGTACCATCCAAGTCCACTGGCAATTGCTGTACTCTCACCAAGCGGCATCCCTGTCAGAAGTCCTCCCGCGATTCCTCCTAAAATAGAGCCAACTACGATTCCCAGGGGAATCACAAAAATTTTAATATGATATTCCTTGATCTTACTGACAATCCCCCGATTAAAACCAATGCTGATTCCTACCAGAAACATCAGCAGGTATAAGATCATATCTTTATTCGAAGTAATCCAGGATACGATCACGTTCTCGTCCAATCCTGTCATTCCGCAGGCAATGCCCCCAAGCAGCGCAATAATTGCCAGATATACCATGTCTATTTTCTCCCCTTTCCAGTCTTTTTATTTTCTAAAAAACGTCTGGTCAGAGGATAGACCAGAAGAACCGATCCCACAGACGGCAGCAAAAAGAAAATCACACTCTGAATTCCCAATGTAGAAAGTTCTTCCAGAAAGTTTTCCCGGCTTCCCAGCAGAACTCCCATGGAAAAAATCAGAAACAGTGTGCACACTACCTGCAAGATCTGATTCCACCTGTTTAAATTGCATGGCAATAAAAATTTGCCGGCCAGCACTCCAATACACATAATCACAATAACATCCATCGTTTGTATCCCCGTTCTTTCTCTCCTTTTCAGGTGTATAAAAAACACCCCATTCGTACAAGGATATCACGAAAAATATGTTATCGTCAATGTCCTATAAGTCCAGAGTTTCCAGGACTTTTTTCAATTCCGCGGCAGACTGTCTCAGTTTCTCATGCTCTTTTTCATCCAATGGAATCTCAAGCACCTGCTCTGCTCCTTTCTGGGAAACCAGAGTCGGAACACTGATACAAAGATCTTCCAATCCATATTCGCCCTCCATCAGACTGGAAACTGGCAGAACAGAATTTTCATCACGGATAATACTTTCTGCAATTCTGCCTACTGCCATAGCTACTCCGTAATAGGTCGCACCCTTTCGCTCAATGATCTCATATGCACTGTCGCGAACTTCTTTATAAATCCGCTCCATTGCCGCATCATGCTCATAATGGCCGCGCAGCTCACAGAAATCATGGATATCAATTCCCGCAACATTCGCACTGCTCCAGACAGCCAGCTCACTGTCTCCATGCTCTCCGATGATAAACGCATGAACACTTCTGCTGTCCACATCCAGATGTTCACTCAACAGATAGCGGAATCTTGCAGAATCCAGAACTGTTCCGCTTCCAAACACACGCTCTTTTGGATAACCGGAAATCTTCAATGCCGCATATGTCAGAATATCCACCGGGTTTGCCACGATCAGAAGGTTTCCCTCAAAATTTCGTTTTGTAATCTCCGGAATAATTGATTTGAAGATCGCCACATTTTTGTGTACTAAATCCAGTCTTGTCTCTCCCGGTTTCTGGTTTGCTCCCGCTGTAATGATGATCAACGCACAGTCACTGATATCATCATAATCGCCTGCGTAAATCTTCATGGAATGAACAAACGGTCTTCCATGACTGAGGTCCATAGCCTCGCCTTCCGCCTTCTCCTTGTTCGCATCGATCAGAACCAGCTCTGAAAACAATCCTTTCTGCACCAGGCTGAACGCCGTAGATGCTCCTACAAATCCACATCCTATCACTGCTGCTTTTTGAATATTTATCATATCGATCTCCCTCACTTTTGTTTAAAATAATAACTATTACTGTTTTAAACCCTACCATAAAACTAGGAATTATGCAATTCTTTTTCCTGAATTTTCCTGATTGTGTTAAAAAAAGAACAACATTCCAGTTTTGTAACCTCTCTACTAGAATGTTGTTTTTTTCTGAAATTATTCTTTTTTAACCGATTACCTGATGATTCAGCCATTTTTTATTTTTCAGCCGAATCGCATAAATGATTCCACGTACAGACCAGTCTGCAAACATTCCGATCCATACCGCCATCGGTCCCATTCCGAATCCTCTTGCGAGAATCATTGCAAGAAGCACTCTGCAAAACCACATCGAAAGTACTGATACGGTCATTGTAAACTTCACATCTCCAGCCGCACGGAATCCATATGCCGGAATGAAAGAAAATACCTATGCAACAGGTTTGACAATCGTGATCCAGGTTACCATATGAATACAAAGTCTTGCACTCTCCGCTTCCATTCCCCCGAATTTTGTAATTGGATAGACGAGAATATACATCACAAGACAGGAAATTACAATTACGACCTCTGAAACAATACTCAGCTTTTTCACATAATAAATCGCTTCATCCTTACGACCGGCGCCGAGACTTTCTCCCACAACGGTCATCAGCCCGACGCCAACTCCGATCGCCAGGATTCCATTCAGATTTTCAATCAGATTTGCCATTCCCTGAGCCGCAATGGCAGCCGTTCCCATCAGAGAAACTGTAGACTGGATTGCCAGCTTTCCAAACTGGAACATACTGTTTTCAATTCCTGAAGGAATTCCGATATTCAAGATTCTTCTGATCTCTTTCCACTGCGGACGAATCGTAAAGTAATCGTACACGGGGATTTCCAGATCTGGTTTTCGAAGTTTGTACATAACTACAAACATGGCAAACAATCTTGCAAGCATTGTTGCGCAGGCAGAGCCTGCCACATCAAAATGAAGCCCCCATACAAACCAGATATTCAGTACGGCATTTACAATATTCGAACAAATCGAGATTTTCATCGGAAGACTGCTGTTCTCCTGTGCTCTCAGGATACAGGAACCGTCATCATACAATGCAATAAACGGATAAGAGATGGCGGAAAAGAAAAAGTACTGCTTTGCATTTGCCATCACGCTCTCCTCGACTTCTCCGAAGATCAGCCCCAGAATCTGTCCATTAAATAAAAGACAGATAACTGCGATCAACACTGACAAACAAAATGTGATAAAAATCAGCTGTCTCGCTGCCTCTTTTGCATGATCCTGCTTTTTGCATCCCAAATAATGTGAGCAGACTACCGTTCCCCGGATGCCAGTGCAAAAAATGCCTGTACGATCAGAATATTGATGGAATCCACCAACGTCACCGCTGAAATAGCTGCCGAACCAAGATTACTGACTACCAGAGTATCCACGGTTCCCATAAAGGAATTCAAAAGCTGATCGATTGCAAGCGGAATCAATAGAGCCGCCATTTTCTTGTTATCAAATAGATGCTTTTGTGCATCCACTTTTTTGCCCCCTCTTTATGTTCTGTCAAATCATTTTGATCAAATACGTTCTTAGGATACACCCATAGTTTCTATTATGCAAGAATAGAGAACAAATCTTGCAGATTTATCTTCTCACGTATTCTCTATCCTCTTTTATGAACATCAAAACAAATCCTGCCAGCAGCAGTATCGCCGCAATCCAGATCGTCCGATCACCAATCTGCCGGCTGAATAATGCTCCCATGGCCGCTCCAACCGCAAAAACCAGAATTACAAAGTAATAATGCATACTTTTTTTCTTCAGTTCCTGATTGCCCGTTACCTGATATTTACAGAGCATTTCTGTCGCACTTCGCATATTTCCGATACACATGGTCGTTGCACACGGAATCCCGTGGAATTTCCGGAAGGCATTTACCTGCATCGCACAACTGAATGACATCATCGCATTGGCCGGTACATTCATACTCTGCGGAAACAAGCCTACCAAAAACAGCAATATGATCTGAATGACCAGCACAATCTGTCTCCAGTGGATTTTTTCGCTTTCTTTGCACAGATTCTGAATGCGGACTGCCACATAAACACCACTGATAAACGCCAGCAACGGAATCAGATAATGACGCGCAACGCCCCAGTTTCCCTCTGCAAGATTCTGTCCCAAAAGTACAATATTTCCTGTCTGGGCATTGGCAAATACTTTGCCTCTGCAATTATAAGAAATAGGCATCCTGCCAAACCACCGGCCAATGTAAGAAATATTGCCAGCGGCATGGATTCTGACATTCTGTCCTTTGCTTTCATTTCTAAACACCTCTTTTTTGCAGATATCAAACAGACAACATCTGTCACAATATGGTGCTGTCCTTGCAGTACAGATTTCTCTTCCATGATATACAAGACGATGGCAAAAGCTGCTGCCCTCCTCCGGAGGAATGATCTTCCACAAAGCCATCTCTACCTTTTTCGGCTCTTTGATCCCATCTACAAGTCCCATTCGATTGACCAGACGGATACAGTGTGTATCTGTCACGATCGCCGGTTTGCCGAATACATCTCCCATGATCAGGTTGGCACTTTTTCTTCCGACTCCCGGAAGTTTTAATAATGCATCAAAATCATCCGGCACTTCTCCATGATACTCATCACGCAGAATCCTCATACAGGCGCTGATATCTCTCGCTTTGCTTTTCCCAAGCCCGCAAGGTCTTACGATTGCTTCAATCTCCTGTGGATCTGCTTCTGCCAGTGCATTTACATCTGGAAACTTTGCATACAGATCTTTTACAACAATATTGACTCTCTCATCTGTACATTGTGCTGCCAGACGCACTCCTACCAGAAGCTTCCACGCCTCACTGTGGTCATAATCGAGCGTACAATCCGCATCCGGATACGCCGTGCGAAGTCGTTCTATGATCTCCAGTGCAAGTTGCTTTTTTGTCATATGTAATCAACTCCTCTTTTACTATGGTAAACTTTTATTTTTTTCACAATCCGTTTTTTATCATAGCACAAAACAGCCGACATACCAACAGGTAGGCCGACTGTTTTTTAATATCTTCCATTTATACACGATTTCTGTACTTCCTGCTAAAAATAACCAATATCACAATATCCACTCCCATCGCCACTGCTGCATTGACTCCGTTCCATTCGGTCAGCACTCCCAAAAGATTCATAATAATAAATCCGGCAACACTCTGAATCGTACTGAAGATCGAACTGTAAGCAGATCTTGTCTCACTTTCTATACAATCGCACATCCAGGTTGAAGTGGCAGATTGTTCCACACCAAATCCAAATTCAATCAATCCCGCTCCCATCACAAAACCCGGAAAAGAGGGTAATACAAAAAGAAGTACAAACCCAAAAATACTCATAATATATCACTTTTTTCCTATGCTACAACATTCGTATCTCTGAAATACTGCGGTGTCATACCTGTATACTTTTTAAACGTCCGGTAATAGTGTGACAAATCATAAAAACTCAATCTCCGTGCGATTTCTCCTACCGGTACGCCCGACTGGAGCATCATCTTCGATTCTTCAATTTTTCTCTGATTGACATATTCATTAATGGATATCCCTACTTCCTCCTTAAATCTGCGACGAAGAGCACTTTCTGACAAATAGAACTGCTTTGCAAGCTCTGTAACTTTAATCGTGTCATAAATTTTCAAGTTAATATGTTGCAGGATACATCGGATCAGTGATGTTCTTGCCTGATTGGAAACACCATGAAGCTCTTTTGTAAAATGTATGATTGCAGTGTCTCTCGTTCCCATTTCTGCAAGACCACTTTTTAATAATTCCAGGTCTCCCTGACTGACAAGATTCATGATCTTATTTTCATAATAAAATGTATACTGCTCTACCCGGAATGTCTCATATGCTGTATCTTCTGCTGATTTCCGCACCAACTCCAGTTGATTTTCAGTCACTTGTTTATGTAGCTCTTCAGAATAAATCTCTTCCAAATTCATATCAAACAAAAATCCAAGAAGAATCAGATAATCCCGAATATCTCCCAGTGGATATACCGGAAGTGAAGAGTAATATTCCAAGCATTCTTTTTCTGACAAAATTTTCTTATTTTCCGGAGTCAGATTGTCATATACATGAGAAAACTCTGTACTGGTAACATTATTTATTCGAAACGCTCCAATTACAATTCTGACATCCTGATACCATAAGCACAGAAAAATTTCATTTAACATCCCGCTGTAAAACCGTACAACCTCATCTGAAATATTTTTTTCTTTAAATTCATATGAAATCGGATGCTTATAAATTGATTTGTAGCTTTTCAAAACCCGATTTGTCTCTCTTTCCAATATCCATATGGGCATTTTTAACATCACATGTAACGATTTGATTTTCTTTAAATCCTGTTCACTCAAATCCATATATCCCTCTCCTCTTTCATTTCCTATTTATACGGTACTTTCTTTCCTTCATTATTACATAATCAGAGTTGTTTTACCACGCTGCTTTTTGAACTTCCAACATAATTCAGAAATACTGTCACCTTCTGCAGTAGCATTCTTAACAAGACCCACAAGATCTCATTTTTAAATGATCCTGCGGGTCTTTGTTGGTGTATTATTTTGATATGAAACACATATCACTTAATAATTTTCTGTATTGTAGTTTCCTTTAGTTCATTTTCAAAATGCTCCTGCATTTTGAGGTACGTTTCTCTCAAACGACATGCCTCTGTTGCAAAACAGCTGCAATACCGGTCATCCTCAAGGCATCGATTCCATTTCATGGTTCTTTCCATGGTATCCATAATCTCGAATAAATTAATCTGTTCTGTCTCTTTTTGCAAAATATACCCGCCATGAATTCCCGTATTTATGGCCAAAATCCCCGCATGATTCAATTTCCTCATAATCTTATAAATAAAAGGCTGTGAAATTTTCAGATTCTCTGACAACTCTCTGGATGACACTATTCTCCGCTGCTTTGCCATATAGATGACTATACGAATGGCATAGTCTGTTGCAATATTCAATTGCATCTTATTCCTCCTTTCAAAAGGCTGAACAGTAATAGTGTTTTTTTGCTGTCATATTTTTCCACCATCATGTCTTTCGCCTCTTTCTTTATAATACATACTAAACCGCCACGCTACACTTTTACCTGAAAGGAGTCAGTTCTTACATGCATTTCTCAATTTATACATTGTCGGACGAAGATATTTTTTCAATCCTTTTTTCTTTAGGTCTTCTCAAAAACGGTCAACGGCGTATAATTAAAATTAACCGCAGCGGTTAAGGAGGAAGAAGATCATGAACAAAAATTTTTTGCACTGCCCGTCCAGAAACAGGAGGCGATTCTCAATGCGGGATTTTGTGTATTCTCACAGAACTCTTATAAGAAGAGCCCTACAAGTGAAATTGCCGATGCTGCAGGTATCAGTAAATCCCTGTTGTTTCACTATTTTTACAACAAAAGAGAACTGTATCTTTTTCTATGGGAAAAATGTGCGCAGATTACCATGGAGGCTCTGGAAAAAAGCGGCTGTTATGAGCAGGCTGATCTGTTCGATTCCATGAATTTAGGTCTTCAGGCAAAGCTGGAGATCATGCGCCGATATCCGCATATGGGTAGATTTGTAATGAAAGCATATTATGAAAAAGATCCGGATGTACGCCCTGCGATTCAGGAAAGCATTGCAAAATACGCTGATTTTAAGACAAATACCGTCCTGTTAAATCTGAATCCGGAACATTTTATTGAAGAACTTGATCTGGAAATGATGTATCTCGATATGCTATGGGCATCTGAAGGATATATCTGGGAAAAGCTGCAGCATGATCATATCAATGTTGATGAGATCGAAGCTGATTTTATAAAACTGATTGATTTCTGGAAATCCATTTACTTGCGGAAAGAGAGGTAACTTTATGAATGCGATCCAACTGTCAAATCTAACCAAATATTACGGAAAATCCAGGGGAATCTTAAATTTAAACCTGGATGTAAAAGAAGGGGAATTCTTTGGCTTTATCGGTCCAAACGGCGCCGGTAAATCCACCACGATACGTACACTGCTCGGCCTGATCACGCCCTCATCCGGTCAGGCAAAGATTTTTGATGAGACAATCCGGCGGCGCAATCCCCAAATTCGTTCCCACATCGGCTACCTGCCGTCTGAGGCGGTGTTCTACCGTGGAATAAAAGTCAAAGACCTGTTAAAATTATCTGCTGATCTTCATCACAAAAACTGTTCTGCGGAAAGAGAAATACTATGCAGACGCCTGCAGCTGGATGTCAACCGGAAGGTCGATGAATTATCTTTCGGTAATCGAAAAAAAGTAGCAATCGTATCTGCACTCCAACATCAGCCAAAGCTTCTGATCTTAGATGAACCGACAAGTGGTCTGGATCCTCTGATGCAGAGGGAGTTTTTTCCATATTATCCGGGAGCGCAATGAACAGGGCGCTACCGTATTTCTTTCCAGCCATGTCCTCTCAGAAATTCAACGGAATTGTACGAGAGCCGCGATCATCCGAGAAGGGCGGATCATTGCCTGTGACCGTGTGGAGGCGCTTTCTAAAACAAATGCCAAGCGGATCAGCGTACAAGGACAGGTATCGCTTGATTCTCTGGAAGAAATTCGTGACCTGAAGGAAAATGACGGTATTTTCAGCTTTCTTTACGGTGGAGATATCCATCGGCTCCTTGAAACACTCTCAGCCGGAACGATCACCGATCTTTCCATTTCGGACCCTGATCTGGATGAAATTTTTCTGCACTACTATGAAAACGGAGGTGAACAGGTATGATCCTAATCAAACATGAATTAAAACAGGGATGGAAATCACTTGCCATCTGGACTGCTTCTATCGGATTTTTTATTATCATCTGTGTGTTCCTGTATCCGGAAATGAAGGGAGAAATGGAAGACATGAACGAAATGTTCTCCTCTATGGGAGCCTTTAGTTCAGCATTTGGTATGGATCGTCTGAATTTTGGCACTCTGATCGGTTTCTACGCAACAGAATGTGGCAATATTTTAGGGCTGGGCGGTGCATTCTTTGCATCTCTTATTGCAGTCAGCAGCCTTGCCAAAGAGGAGAAAGAACACACCGCAGAATTTTTATTCGCACACCCGATCAGCAGAAAAAAGATTCTCACGGAAAAACTGACCTCTGTCTTGTTCCAGCTTCTGATATTGAATGTGATCGTGTTCCTGCTTTCCGTTGGATCCATTTCACTGATCGGTGAAAAAATACTCTGGAAAGAAATCTGCCTGCTGCATCTTGCCTATTTTCTGATCCAGGTTGAGCTTGCCGGCATCTGTTTTGGAATCTCCGCATTCCTGCGCCGCAGCGGACTCGGCATCGGACTTGGCATTGCCACAATGATGTATTTCCTGAACATTATTGCCAATATCTCCGATCAGGCAAAATTTCTGAAATATATCACCCCGTTTGGTTATGCAAACGGAGCAGATATTGTTGAAAACGGCAGTCTGGATACCGGTATGGTTTTGACGGGGATGCTGTTTGCTGTAATCGGGATTTTAACCGCTTATTGGAAGTACAGCAGAAAAGATATTCAGGCATAAAAAACACAGCCGCAGGTTCTCTGCATTTTGTAACCTGCGGCTGCATTTTTTGACTATTCCATCCACTTCAGCGTTTCCCTCTTGTCACTGTATAATGGCTCTTTCTCTGTTTTTTCGTTTCATACCGAGCTTTGTCTGCCTCTATATAGTATGTCTCAAAGCTGCATAGACAATGCTTCCAGATTTAATAGATTTTCCGTATATTCAATGGATTCCTTCAAACTGCTCACAAGCAAATCGGATTTTAATACAAAACCAGTTTCCCTCTATTTCCGCAGTAATCTCCCCGTTCATTTTCCAGACGAAGCCTCTGGATATGGAAAGCCCAAGTCCGGTAGAATTTTTGCTTCTTGCTCTGTCCGCTTTATAGAATCGTTCAAACACCCTTTTGATATCAATCTCTCCCGGATCTGTCACTTTATTTCGAAAGACAAGCTCCGCCTCATTTCCATTCTTTGTGAGCTGAATATTGATTTCTTTATTTCCGTGATCCAGTCCATTTTTGATGATATTCTGCATGGTACGTCTCAGCGCCTGCCGGTTGCCCTGTATCCACACCGGTTCTTCTGTTATCTCAAACTGCGGACGAATTCCCTGTTCCATCCAATTATCATAATAAGAAAATACTGTCTCTTTTAAAATCTGACTCATATTCTGACGTTCCAGCTTTAATTCATATGTCCCGTTCTGGAGCTTTGTATAGGTAAATAATTCCTCAAGCATCTCCTTAAGGCTTCCGATTCGTTCCTGAATAATGCCGATATAACGTTTTCTGTCAGATTCTTCTTTCGCTTCCTCCAAAAGCTGAAAATACCCGTCAAGAGAAGTAAGCGGTGTTCTGATATCATGAGAAAGATTCGTATAAATATCCGCGATCATCTGCTCCTTCTTCCGATAGGCTGTCCGCTCTTTTTTCCTTTCTTTCAGCATCTCATTCAAAAGCTCTGTCAGCTCGCCAATATGTCCCCATTGCATTTCTTTCGTAATCAGCATATTACTTTCATGTTCCTGCAGGAAACGCAATTGGCGGCAGATGTCTTTTATCTGCCGCTTATAATTTACCAATATACATATGAAAATAAGAATTGCTATGGATAACACTCCAATCACGATGTACATCCCTATATATCCCTCTTCTTAAATACGGTACTGCATACTTCGATCATCACAATGACAAATGCAATACTTACTGCCAATGCCGTTACTGCCATCTTTGCCGTGACATTTGTTTCCAGGAACGAGATATTTCCCGTCACTGTATATTCCAGAACATGAAAATTCTTGATATGTGCCTTTGCGATCAGATTATCCAGAAAGCTGTAAAAGATTACAAGCACATTCATACAGAGACAAACACTCAGCATCATACTGATGACATTGTTGCGCAGTACGATCGCAATGCACATCACGATGATAAGCAGTGCAAAATGTAACAGCGTCTGTATTCCCGCATATTGCAGAAATTCTTTTACAGGTCCAAATACAAGCTCATCAAAGAAAAGTGCATTGCTGATCGTCTGAATCCCTGTAAAAATCAGCATCGTTAAAACTGTGTAGACAAACAGAGACACTCCTTTTGCAAATACGAGTCCCCTGCGGTCTCTTACCTGCCCCGCAATATTTTTGATAAACCCACTCGTCATATCTGCCGTGGAATATAACACTGCAAAAATCACCATAAAAAGTGCGAGAAACTTTCCTTTGATATTTCCATAAAACAGGTCAAATACTGAAACCGTATCTCCCGGTTTTGTCGGCACAGTTACGTCCATTCCAAGATTGACAGTGTCGCTTTTCTGCTGCCCTGTCGCATATTCATACATTTCCTGCTTTTCTTCCATTGTATATGTTTTCATTTCATCCGCTGACAGCCCTGTAGTAAATAAAATTCCCGCCGCCAGAACCAGCCATATCACATACAAACTTTTTGTTTTGAACATCCGATATAGTTCCATCCGAATCATATTAAGCATTGTGGGCACCTCCTGTCAGATTCAAGAAATAGTTTTCCAGTTCTTCGTTTGTGATTCCGATCCCTTTTACCGGAACTCCTGCTTTTGCCAACTCCATATTGACAGCTGCACTTTCATTCAGCCTCTCATAAATATGGATTGTACTCTGGTTCACAACCTGATAGTTGGTAAATCCCATCTGATCCAGGATCGGAAGCGCCGCCTTCGGATCATCAAGCGTAAGCTCCATCCGCTCACTGCAGCGAGTCATCAATTCTTCTCTTGTAAGCTCCTGGATCAGACTTCCGTTGTGAATGATTCCGTAGTGTGTCGCGATCTTTGATAATTCCTCCAGGATATGACTGGAAATGATGATCGTCATATTCTGCTCCTCTTTCAGCCGCAGCAGCATATCACGGATTTCCGCAATCCCCTGTGGATCCAGACCGTTGATCGGCTCATCCAGAACAAGAAGATCCGGTTCTCCCACAAGCGCCAGCCCAATCCCTAAACGCTGTTTCATTCCAAGCGAAAAATGCTTTGTTTTCTTCTTTCCGACTTCCGAAAGCCCCACAATCTTCAAAATATTCTCAATATATTTTGAATCATTGATTCCGAATAATCTACACTTGATCGCAAGATTGTGATACGCTGACATATTCCCGTAAATCCCAGGTGCTTCAATCAGACAGCTGATACGGGATCTGACATTTTTGAGTTCCTCATTTCTATATCCAAACATTTGGATCTCACCGTCGGTCGGCTTTGATAATCCGCTGATCATTTTTAAAAAATGTTGTCTTTCCGGCGCCGTTTCTTCCGATAAATCCGTAAATCGCACCTTTTTTCACGTGCAGATCTACATTGTTGACTGCCTTATGATGCCCGAACTGCTTTGTCAGTCCGCTTGTACTCAGTAAATACTCGCTCATCCTTATTTCTCCTTTTCCTTTGATCTGCTCTTATTCTACGAGGCAACTCCTAATCCATCGCAAATAAAAAGTAAAAAAAGAGTAAATTTACGGATGAAGACGGTATCCGATTCCCCATATCGTCTCAATATATTCCTTGCTGGTCACAGATTTTATCTTCTTGCGAATATTGCTGATATGTACATCCAGTGTCTTTGTCTCTCCCATATAGGCCTCTTCCCAGGCATACTCAAAAATCTCTTCTTTACTGAATACCTTTTTCGGATGCTTTAAAAGAAGCTCCAAAATAGAAAACTCCTGCCTTGTAATTTTCGGGAGCTCTGTCTGATCCACCCTCACACAAAAATTTTCTCTGTCCAGTTCCAAACCCTGATAAACCAAATTGCCTTCACTGAAACTCCCTTCCATTCTCCGGATCTGCACTGCAACACGAGCCAGTACCTCCTTGATGTCAAATGGCTTCGTCACATAATCATCCGCACCACTTTGCAACACTTCCACCTTATCATCAATTGTATCCTTCGCTGTCAGAATAATAACCGGAGTATTTCCCTGCTTTCGGATCTCCTGCAGCACCTCTTCCCCGGAAATTCCCGGCAGCATCAGATCCAGAAGCACTACCGAATACCGGTTCATTGCAAGAAGCATACGCGCCTCTGTTCCTGAAAATGCCTGTGTGCAGAGATAGTCCGCTTTCTCAAGAGCCTCTTTTAACAGCCCGTTTATGTTCATATCATCTTCTACAATTAATATTGAATGCATGCTTTCACTCCTTTAGAATGTCAGTCTCTTCTAACACAATTATTATTTATCGGCATTTTATCATGTTTGGATGTCTCTGACAACAGATTTATCTTATGGCGTTCTTCATGGATCTTACATACTCACCTATGTAATCCGGCGCCTCTTTTCCATGCTTTTCCAAAAGCTTGATAATCGCGGAGCCTACAATGGCTCCATCCGAGATATCTGCCATTTTCTTTGCCTGCTCAGGCGTGGAAATGCCGAATCCGATTGCACAGGGTACATCCGTATTTTCTCTTATCACTTTTACGATCGAATCCAAATCCGTCTTGATTTCACTTCTCACACCTGTCACTCCGAGACTGGAAACGATATAAATAAAACCTTCCGCTTCTTTTGCGATCATTGCAATCCTGTTTTTAGAGGTTGGAGCAATTAAAGATATCAGATCCACACCATACTGACTGCAGATCGGATGAAATTCTTCTTTTTCCTCAAATGGCAGATCAGGAAGAATCAATCCGTCAATCTCAATCTCTCGACACGCAGAAATAAACTTTTTTGCACCGTAAGAGAAAACTACATTTGCATAAGTCATAAAAACCATTGGCACTGTTACATCTTTCCGCAGCTCTTTTACGAATGCAAATATTTTATCCGTAGTGATTCCTCCCTTTAATGCTCTTAAATTTGCCCCCTGAATGACGGAACCTTCTGCGGTAGGATCAGAGAACGGTATGCCAAGTTCGATGAGATCTGCACCATTCTCTGCGGCAGCCCGGACAGCCCTGGCTGTTGTTTCCAGATCCGGATCGCCGCAAGTAATAAAGGCGATAAAAGCCTTTCCTTTTTCAAATGCTTTTTTAATGTTACTCATAAATATCCTCCCCTCTGTAACGGGCAATCGCGGCGCAGTCCTTATCACCTCTGCCTGAAATCGTAATCACAATGATTTTATTCGGATCCATTGCCGGTGCAATCTTCATCGCGTGAGCAACTGCATGCGCCGATTCGATTGCCGGAATAATGCCTTCCGTCTTTGCAAGATATTCAAATGCATTTACTGCCTCATCATCCGTGACCGGCACATATTCGGCTCTTCCGATGTCATGCAGATAAGAGTGTTCAGGACCTACCCCCGGGATAATCCAGGCCGGCGGAAATGGAGTAAACAGGAGCGATCTGACCGTACTGATCCTGGCAAAAGTAAGACTTCATTCCATGAAAAATACCAAGTCTGCCGGTTGCAATCGTGGCTGCTGTTTCCAATGTATCAACGCCCCTTCCTGCCGCTTCACAGCCGATCAGTCTGACATTCTCATCTTCAATAAAGTGATAAAAACTGCCAATCGCATTGGAACCACCGCCTACACAGGCTATCACCGCATCCGGCAATCTTCCTTCTTTGACAAGCATCTGATCTTTGATTTCTTTGGAGATCACTGCCTGAAAATCACGCACGATCGTCGGAAACGGATGCGGTCCCATGACTGAGCCGAGACAATAATGCGTATCTGAAATACGGGACGTCCATTCACGCATTGCTTCAGAAACCGCATCTTTCAGAGTTGCCGTCCCTGTTTTAACCGGAATCACATCTGCTCCGAGCAGTCTCATACGATATACATTTAGCGCCTGGCGAACGGTATCTTCTTCGCCCATAAACACCACGCACTCCATCCCCATAAGGGCTGCAGCAGTTGCAGTTGCAACACCATGCTGACCTGCTCCGGTTTCAGCGATCAGCCTTGTTTTCCCATCTTTTTTGCAAGCAGAGCCTGCCCCAGTACGTTGTTGATTTTATGCGCACCGGTATGATTGAGATCCTCACGTTTGAGATATATTTTGGCGCCGCCAAGGTCTTTGGTCATTTTCTCTGCATAGTACAATCTGGATGGTCTGCCTGCGTATTCATTCAAAAGTTCTGTAGCTCCCGGTTAAATTCGGGATCGTTTTTATAGTTGTTATATGCTTCTTCCAGTTCAATCACTGCATTCATCAATGTTTCGGGAATATACTGTCCACCGTGAATCCCGAAGCGTCCGTTTGGATTCGTCATAATCGTTCTTCCTTTCTGACAGCAGCAACAAATGCCGCCATTTTCGTTTTATCTTTGAGCCCATCTGTCTCAATGCCTGAACTGACATCGACCGCATACGGGTTTAATTGTCTCACCGCATTTTCTACATTATCAATGGAAAGTCCGCCAGCGAGGAAATACGGTCTTTGTATGTTTTGTATCTTCTTCCAGTCAAATACAGTTCCTGTCCCTTCGCCGGAATCAAGCAGAATATAATCTGCTAAGCAGGATTCAGCATTTGTAATATCTTCTGACTTTTTTATACAAAAAGCCTTGATGATCGGTTTATCCGTAAGCGCCCTCAGTTGATTGATCTCATTTTCATCTTCAACGCCATGAAGCTGGGCAATATCAATAATTCCTTTATTTAAGAGAGCCGCAATCCGTTCAGCCGCTTCATTTACAAATACCCCAACTGCTTGAATGGTAGGAGCAAGCAGTTTTTTTAATTCTGCTGCTTCTTCAGGCGTTACATATCGTCTGCTTTTCGGTGCAAACACAAAACCAATATATTCTGGTTTCAATTGATTGGCTGCATCTATATCACAAGGACGAAACAGTCCACAGAGTTTCATTTTTGTCATAGCACACCTCTCAATTCGGCAAGCTTTGCTGCTTTATTCTCTGCTCTCATAAGTGTTTCTCCAATCAAAACAGCATCCGCACCGATCTCGCAGAGTTTTCTTACATCTTCGGCACTGCTTACACCACTTTCAGAAATAAACAGCACATCGCGTGGAATCAGCCTTCTGAATCTGCCGCTATTACCGGTGTCCACCGAGAAACCTTTGAGATTGCGATTGTTGACTCCAATCATACGTGCCCCGGCATTTAATGCCATTCTCACTTCGCATTCATCGTGTGCCTCGACCAAAGCGGAAAGTCCCAGCTCATCGCAAATGCTGATATATTCTTTTATTTGTTCCTCACTCAATATAGAGCAGATCAAAAGCACCGCTGATGCGCCTAACACCTTTGCCTCGTAGATCATGTACTCATCCACCGTAAAGTCCTTGCGCAGACAGGGAACAGAAACAGCGTCGGCAATTTTTTTCAGATACTGGTCACTTCCGAGAAACCATTTTGGTTCGGTCAGTACCGAGATGCAGTCTGCCCCTGCCGCTTCATAGTCCTTTGCAATCTGCAGATATGGAAACTCTTGAGCGATGATTCCTTTGGATGGAGAGGCTTTTTTGCACTCGCAGATAAAAGAAAGTCCCGGTTTTTTGATTGCTTTTTCAAATGTAAAATTGCCTTTCGGCAGGGATAACGCCTGCTGTTTCAACTCTTCAAGTGATATTCTTAACTTTGCCTGCACGGTGCGCTCTCGGGCGCAGCCGGTAAGCTGATCTAAAATCGTCATACTCACACCTCCGAACGGTTGCTGACTTCAATGAGCTTATTCAGTGTTTCCAGCGCCTTACCCGAGTCAATGATTTCTGCGGCAAGTGCGATACCCTCTTTCATACTGTCTGATTTTCCACCAATGTAAAGTGCCGCACCGGCATTTAAAAGCACAGCATTTCTCTTGTAACCTTTTTCTCCGTTCAGAATTGCAAGGGTAATTTTTGCGTTTTCTTCAGGCGCACCACCCCTCAAATCTTCTTTCGTACATCTTTCGAACCCGAAATCTTCCGGCGTGATCACTGAAGATTTGAACCAGCCGTCTCGAATCTCACATATCGTGGTTGGTGCGCTCATGGAGATTTCGTCCAGCTTATCCTGCCCATACACAACCATCCCGCGCCTGATACCAAGCTGAATCAATACCTGTGCCAATGGTTCCACAAGATACTCGTCATACACACCGAGAAGCTGCATAGAAGGTGTCCCCGGATTGGTAAGAGGGCCGAGGATGTTGAACACCGTACGGAATCCCAACTCCTTGCGGATTGCTCCCACATGTTTCATTGAAGTATGATATTTCTGTGCGAAGAAAAAACACATTCCCACTTCATCCAAAAGTTCCAGGCACCTCTCAGGGCTCTGCTGAATGTTTACGCCGAGGGCTTCCAGACAATCTGCCGTTCCGCATTGTGAGGATGCTGCACGGTTTCCATGTTTGGCCACTTTCATACCTCCTGCAGCGGCAACCAGAGCTGATGTAGTGGAAATATTGAAGCTGTGCGCATTATCACCACCGGTTCCTACAATTTCAAAAAGATCCATTCCTGTTTCGACCTTCATGGCATGCGCTCTCATAGCGGCCGCACATCCGGCAATTTCATCGGTTGTTTCTGCTCTGGCACTTTTGGTTGACAAAGCTGCAAGAAATGCAGCGTTCTGCGTCGCAGTTGTTTCACCGCTCATGATTTCATTCATAACAGAATATGCCTCATCGTAAGTGAGGTCTTCTTTATTGACGATTTTTACAATGGCTTCTTTGATCATGACTCATATCTCCTTTATAAAATTTCTAAGCATTTGCTTTCCATCCGGTGTCATTATGGATTCGGGATGAAATTGTACCCCGTAGATCGGATATTCTTTATGCTGCACTGCCATTACCTCTCCGTCCGCAGTGAAAGCGGTGATTTTCAGACATTCGGAAATTGTGTCGGCATCTGCTGCAAGAGAATGATACCTGGCAACGGGAGCAGTTTCAGGACAACCCACAAACAACGGACAATTTATGTCAAATTTGACATCCGATTGTTTTCCATGCATTCGTTCTTTTGCGTAAGTAATGGTTGAACCAAATGCCGCACATATTGCCTGATGTCCGAGACAAACACCGAGAATCGGAATTTCCTTCCCGAGTATTTTTACGGCTTCAACAATCATGCCTGCATCTTCAGGTCTGCCCGGACCGGGAGAAAGAATCATGCGGTCGGGTGTTAGTTCTTTTATCTCATCAACTGTCATTTCATCATTACGGATGACTTTGATATTCGGATCTATTTCGCCAATGAGCTGGTAGAGGTTATAAGAAAAGCTGTCATAATTATCGATAAGTAAGATCATAATTCTGCCTCCTGTGCAAGTTTCAACGCTTTCAGCGAGGATCGGCTTTGTTGATGCATTCTTCATACTCCTTTTCAGGTACGGAATCTGCCACGAATCCCGGCTCCGCTCCTAACAAAAACCTTCCCGTTTTTCTTGTAGGCGATACGAATCGCAATACAGGTGTCCATATTTCCTGTGAAGTCGATGTATCCAATGGCGCCGCCATAGATTCCCCGCTTGTTGTTTTCAAGTTCTCCGATAAGCTGACAAGCCCGGATCTTCGGTGCACCGGAAAGTGTTCCGGCAGGCAATACCGCTTCAATGGCATCAAGTGCATCGTGTTTCTCTGTTATTTCACCCCGTACAGTAGAGCCAATGTGCATAACATGGGAGAATCGTTCAACAGAATGCAGTTTTTCCACCTGAACGGTGCCAAACTTACTGATTTTACCAAGATCGTTTCTGCCAAGGTCAACCAGCATATTATGTTCGGCCAGCTCCTTTTCATCTGCAAGCAGCTCTGTTTCCAGTGCTTTATCTTCCTCATCGTTTTTTCCTCTCGGTCTGGTACCAGCGAGAGGAAAGGTGTGAAGTACACCATTTTCCAGCTTTACCAAGGTCTCAGGCGAAGCGCCTGCAACCTCGACATCCGTTCCTGAAAAATAGAACATATAAGGAGACGGATTGATCGTTCGGAGAACACGGTAGGTATTGAGCAGGCTTCCTTCAAAGGGAGCAGACAGTCGGTTTGACAGCACAATTTGAAAGATGTTTCCCTCATGAATATGGTGTTTTGCCTTTTCCACCATGGCACAGAACTGTTCTTTGCCAAACAGCGATGTAACCTCTCCCAGAAGTTTTCCGCCTGGCTCCCCCCTCTTTTCTCCATTTCTAAGAAGTTCAATCAGTCGCTTCAGTTCCATAACTGCTTTATTATATCTGACCTCAACATCATCAAGCGGCATATTGACAATAAGAACGATTTTTTGCCTGAGATGATCAAAAGCGATGACCTTATCAAAAAGCATCAGATCAACATCCTTAAAATCCTCTGTGTCTTTGGCGTCGCATTTCACTGTTGGTTCACTGTAACCAAGATAGTCATATGAAAAATATCCGACAAGACCTCCCGTAAATGGCGGAAGATAATCAAAGCGCGGGCTTTTATAATCTGCAAGGATCTGCCGCAGATAGTCGGACGGATGTTCGGTTTTTAATTTCAGATTTCCGATTTTCATTTCACCATCTACGCAAGTAATTTCCATCTTTGGATCAAAGCCGAGGAATGTATAACGTCCCCAGGTTTCGTTCGCCTGGGCGGATTCCAGCATATAACAGTGAGTCGATACATTTTTCAGTATCTTTATGATTTCGATGGGGGTTGTGAAATCGGAAAGTATTTCGCAGCTGACCGGCAGCACATTGTAGTTTACATCTGAAGCAATCTCTCTGACTTCAGCTAACGTTGGAAGAATTTTCATTACCTGCACCTCCAAATTGATAACATTACATTAATTTCGGTTACGATCAAGATTCTTATTTAAATTCTATATCCGGCGCACAAAAGCACCGCCAATATCTCGTCAACAGCATATTGCAACCTCCTTTTAAAAAAGCTCCTTTGACTGATATCTCTCGTCAAAGAAGCTTTATAAAAATAAAAAACGTCCCTGACAGAAGTATAGCCTCTGTCAAGGACGAATAGATGCATCTACAGTATGACTCTACCCGCGGTGCCACCTTGATTCACGGTATAACCCGTGCGCTTAGCAGGATACCAACATATCCCCGGCAACTGACGTATGCCCACACGTTGCAGAATACTCTGGGAAAAGATCCCATTTGACTGCACCCTCAGCGGTCCATTTGACAACTTGTTTCTTGCCTGATTCTCAGCACCTCAGACTCTCTGTAAAGGCATCATTGCCGTTATCTCCGCTTCAACGGTTTACTATGTTAAATTGCTTTGGATTTTAGCACAAACGAAATAATGTGTCAATGATATTTTTTACGCTTGTTAGAGAAACCTTGTTAGAGAAATATTCTACGATAATGGTAAGCTTTTGCCTAACTTTCCTTTTCAACTATATCCATTATCTTCTTTCACTATAATTTTTCTAGTTATTCACTGCATGGCGCTTCGTTCATTAACGGCTTTGCCAGAGTTGCTTCCACCAAAGAGAAAGCAATAGGCGCTGCCGTTGGTGCTGTTGGTGGGCTTGTCTCTGGAATGAAACAGTCCTGATAAAAATCCCATAAATATTCCTTTCTGCCTCAAAGGGCGTATAAAATTCAAAGTTTCGTCATAAAACAATCTATGCAAATGCTTGCAATCGCAAGCAAAAGCGAATATAATAAAGAAAAAGGAGGCGATACTATGGCAAATACATCCGCTGTTTATGCAAGAATAGATACCAATCTCAAGGATAATGCTGAGAGCATTCTTTCTCAGCTTGGCATTTCTCCATCCAGTGCAATTCAGATGCTTTATAGCCAGATTGTACTGAAGAAGGGTATGCCATTTGAATTGAAACTTCCTTCTTCTAAGCCATTAGCTGTTGGTGCAATGACCAGAGAACAGCTTGATGCAGAACTCCAGAAGGGTGTTGATTCCATCAAAGCAGGAAAGGTATATTCTGCAGATGAAGTCGATGCGGCACTTGCAAAGGAGTTTGGCATATGACGGATAGCTATAAGGTCGGCTATTCTGTAGATGCACTTGACGATTTACGTGAAATCTATTCGTACATTGCGAATGAACTCCTGGCTCCGGAGACTGCTACTTCTCAGCTGGGCCGCATACGAAAAGAGATTCGTTCATTGGATTTCATGCCAGCTCGTTATGCGTTAGTTGACTGGGAGCCTTGGCATTCGATGAAAATGCATCAGCTTCCGGTAGATAACTTTATTGTGTATTATCTTGTTGATGACGAGAAAAGGGCAGTTACAGTAGCTCGAATATTCTACGGTGGCCGTGATATTGAAGGAATCATAAATTCAAATAAATAAACAGTAATGGAGCTTTTTGTATAAAAAACAAGGGCTCCATTTTCATATGAACAAAATTCCTCTGTCATCGTAGACAGAAGCACCTGTATTGTTTCCACAGCGGATCGCACGGTCAAGTCCCATTATGGTAGCAACAGCACCGTCGATTTTCTCTGTGGATTTTTCTTTGTCTGTCTTTATATTTCCTGCTGGATCCGTGCGGATATAGATGTTATCCATCATCCAGCGAAGTCTTTACTTATGCTAATTCTTTATTGCATACGACATTATTGCAAAAGTCAGCTGGCCATCCTGATAGGGATACAATATTACTTCTCTTTGCTAATTCCGATACTCCGTATGTCAAATTATCTTCGCACACATTATCCATATTTTACCGTTTGTACTTGCTCCGCATACAAAGCTTACAGCACCCGATGGTGTATTAAACAGCATTGTCTTCCTGAAGTACAAAATTCTCATCGATTTGAGACTTATACTGTTGCTTTTTTTTAATCGTATTACTCCGGACAACTCTTTGTCGTCTTGTCTGAAATTGTACTTCCTTTTTTTACAACAAATCCATCTGCAGTTCTCACCTCCACTACGTTCACGCCACTGCGTCTACAGAAGAATTGTAAGCGCAAAATATTGCTACGCTATCCATGAATTACGCTTGCACCAAAATGATAGATGCAAGCCCCAGCATATCCCCAGCAGGACGCACCAGCTTCACATTCAAATCATCATAAAAATCTTTGACTTCATCACAACGGCGTTTTAATTCGTCCAAATCATCAGCTGATACACGCACCACATAAGAGAGCTTATACATCCCCTTGTGGGATTTCGTAAGTTCTAAATGAGAAAAGGACAGCCATGTTTCAGACTGTCCCTTAAAAGAGAAATACGCTGTCAGTAGCAACAATGCTTGTTGCTGATCTTCCAGCGTTAATATTCTTCATTTATTTTAAGCAAATGAGAAGTTGTTAATTGTTTATATTTTTGATATTTCACTTCTGCTTTCGGATACAATCTAATAATTTGTTCGCTTATTTGAAGTGGTGGATTCTGAATATACAAATTTTCCACGTCAAACTTAGCAAGGAAGTTAATAAAATTTGTAATAACATGTTCTCGAACCCCAGCATATTCATCTGAACTAATAACAAAGTTTTTTACAAATATTTTCTCTTCCTTTTCTTCTTTCGGATATTCGCCACTTTGAGTTGGTATCACCAATTTCATGATTTTTCCGTCTTTATCAGATTCATAAACTAAATCCGTTAAATTTCTATATTCTTTTGGGATAATTTGATTGAATTTTTCCTTTGAACCATAGTATATAATTACTTTATTCAATACTCATCACCCCTGCCAGCACAGTATCATAAACATCTAACAGTATTCATACCAAGATACAAGACAACACAGTCTATATCTTCATTTCTGCATATTTCTAAGGCTTCGCTATCAAAGTTCAAATTCATAAGCCTTTTATCTGTTCGGACTTATCGCCAGCCTGCATATATGCACCGTCCAGCAAGTAACCGTTTGGAGCTTTTGTTTCCTCAACGGTTAGTGTTCCTAAAAGGAAGAACCGCTTTTCCGTCCTGCATATAGAAGCTGTCGCCAGACACTTTGTATGCGTCCGCCAATTTGTAACATAATGGATTGTACCGTCGCTGTCCTTTTCAGCGATTGTCTTTGTAACCCATGTACGATTAGCTTCGGCAGGGAGATTGTCTTTATTGTAGTAACCGTCATAATATTTCCATGTAAACTCTGCTCCCTCTAAAGAAGCGTTCCCTTGTGGGTTGTCTTTCTGTGTTTCCATATCAATCTTGAAAAGTTCAATCAGTGTGGTTGTGACTTTGGGCGTATCACTGACTTTCAAGGTAGCTATTTCACCAGCTTTGACAGTCAACGGATATACTGTCTTGTCCAACTGAAAACCTGCCGCCGGAACGGATAGCTCTTTGATATAGACTTTACCAGCCTTTACTTCCACCGCTTCGGTGTTCCCGGCTTTATCTGTCATAAGGGTGGCAAGCTGTTCCTTGCAGCCTTTATCAGCAAAGACACCATACGTCGCACCAGCAAGGGAATAGCTGTTGTTTCCATTGGTAATGCCCGGATTGGAGGACACCTTTTGAAGTGCCGCATTTCCTACATCCAGCTTCGCCCAGAATTGTCCTAATTCCTGCCCGTCGCCGGAATAGATATAGCCGCCGCAATCATAGCGTCCTTTGTTGGCTTTTACAAATGCCCTTGCGCCAGCGTATACCTCGTCCTGTACCGCTTTGGATACTTCGTCGCAGGCAGCACGTACATGGTCGCAGTTCCATCCTAAATGTACGCTTAACCGCTGCCAGACAACACATTGTTCCAATAGATAGACCTGTTTATAATTCAGCTCCCTGTAGCTGGCTGCATACTGCTTGACGTATTCCAGCGAGAGGGCAACGTCAGCGATCTGGTCGGCACTCATACGGGTGCTTGCGTCAGAACGTGATTTATAGCCAGACTGGAAATCGGTGTTGATGTCAATGCAGTAGGCGGTTTCACCATCCACGGTCATAATTCCCTCATGGAATGTAGAACCTATGCTGCCGTCATTCATGACCTTTTCTACATAGCCTGCCTTTTCCTGTGCGTCCGCCCAGTATTGCTTCTCCGCAGCCTGTACCTGTGAAGCAGGCAAGGTTGTGAGAACCGCAGCCAGACTTAGTACGCCAGCAAGCAGACGGTTTATAATCTTTTTCATATAATCAATGCTCCTTTCGCTTTTTGTAAAAAAATAGGTAAAAAAAAATAGATGTTCACTTTTGAACATCTAAGGGAAAATGTGATATAATGTCGTATTAGGAGGGAAACTTATGCTGGAAATCATTTCAATATGTTTGAATATAATAACTATTGGTTTGACAATTTATGAATTATTCTGCAAAAAATCTTCTAATAGTACGAAGCAACATATTCAGAATAATATAATTCAACAAATCAATCCTAAATATGATATAAATGTATCATCAACTCCAATGTACAAATTAGATAATGTAGCAATACAAAATGCACGTTGGAAATCTAAAAGAATAACTCAATTTGCCATAATTTTGATTTATGTATCTATGGCAATAAATTTTGTAAGTTTCATAAAAAGGAATACTATTCATTCTATTACTGATATCACTGCCATTTTTTATATCCCTATGCGGAACACAATGCTACAGTTATCTATAATTTTGGTATTACTGTGTATTATTTTTATTGTACGTGGTTGGAATAAACAACAATCTGTATTTTCTAACCTAATGAGTATGAAATATTTTACTTTGAAGATAGTAGCAGATTTTTTTGCTATTGCTGGTTTTGCAATGGTTGATTATTCTCTTTTGGAGAAAATAAATACTAACATACAGAACCCGCTTTATTCAATTAACATAATTGGTTGGTCGTTTTTGTTTATACTCCAATTATTTTGGATTCAGCATACAGTTTTAAAAATATATAAGCTTATTCCGTTGTCTAACACGTATGAAGAAAAGGAAAAACACTATTTGCTTTTGTTCCTGTTTACATTATTTCTATCTTACTTTTTGGACTGACCATCTATACAAAGTTTTTCTAAAACAAATAGGGCGCTCATTTCTGAACGCCCAAACGCAAGAAGGGATACTGTTTTTATCCAGCACCCTTCTTTGTAAATCTTATTCTGTTGTGTTCCCACACTCTATATCAACTACTACTGAAACATTGATATAGTTTTTTATCTCTTTATTTCTGATTTTATCGCCCCTCGCTCGTAAAGACGATATGCTTGAAAAAGTGCCTAAAATTAAGGATTTCTACATAGTTCGTCTTTGTAGCAACACACAAGTCTCCACATGTGTATCAAATTAAAACATATCCCCACAAAACTACAGATATCTAGGCAATATTATTACAGTACAAATACCGTTCGTCTAACCCTTTTCACACAAGTATTGCTTGTTACGGCAATCTCCTTTCCATCAATTTTCTCCGCATTTTATCTAGTTTTAATATTTGTTTATGCTCCCAGTCCTTTTCTATTGTCTTTAAATTAACGAATGCAATAATTTTATCAATATTTTCATTTGCCTTAAACATTTCTGATAATTGCTTAATATCATCTTTATCAATCTTCCGATAAGGAATAGCCAGTCTTTTAAACTCACTTGGCGTTAATTCTGAAACGCCTCCAGCATAATACCGCCCATAAAATTCGCATTGAGTTAATGTCAATGAATTATAAAAGCAAAATGCCATGCTCTCTTTATCATATGCAGAATCCAATCTCATATTATAAGCAATATCTGTTGTATAAAGATCTGTTTCATTTACACATATTCTTGGAATTTTATCATACCTTTTAAAGAAAAAAAGATCACCATTTCGTACAATTGGTACTCCATACCATGGTTTCCTATTTCTGCATTTATATCTGTCTTTTAATTTTACTTCCGCTGCATTTTGTTTTTCTCCAATAGTTGTCAAATATTCCCTCAAAGATTTCGAAAGTAATTTTTCATCAACATGTGATAGATTCAATAAATAGATTCTATTCCCTCTTTCTCCGATTTTTTCAACTACATCTTGAGTTAATATAAACTGACCATTTACTATAATACTTTTAGCAATTGTCGGTAAAACAAACTCATGGCACTCCAATTGTTCTACCTGTTCTTTCGTTAAAATAAACTCATTATTTGCTCCAGTTACAATTCCAGGCGAGGCCTCACACACTTCGGAAACCTTCTTGTATTTTGAGTCAATCATGTTCAACAAATCAATATCTTCATCTGAAAGAATGGCATTCGTCCATTTTTTCAATGGTTTATTTCTTTGAATTTTAGAGCAATAATATGGGTAATCTGAATCTAATTGAGCATAAATCTTAAAATTAATATATGGTTGATTCTTAAATTCATTTGTCAAATAAACCAAACAAGATTCTTGTTCTATTTTTGGAAACATCCTTTCTTTAAAAGACAGAATATGTATTGTATCAAAATGTTCTTCCAAAAACAATCTAATCTTCTCTGCGTATTGAACCTGAAGAAACTCCATCGGGAGCACAAAAAAATAGTTCCCTCTCATTTCCAAGCAAGATACCGCTGCTAGCACAAAAGCAACCCACAATATTTTGCATTAAAGAATTAGGTAATTGAAATTTCTCGCATATTTCTTTTGCTTTTTCTTTTGAATTTGTTTTCCATATTTTTAATATTAATGTATGGTGGATTTCCAATAATCAACTGGTACTTTTCACTTGTCTTCTCTGCAAAATCTAGAAAGTCGTCTGCAACTATCTCTACTTGTTCTAGATAACCTCTATTTTTTTAACTGTCCTACCTTTTCTTCGATTAATTCTACGGCCACAATCTTTTCAATACTTTCTTCCTTTTCAAAGGCATCTAAAAATCGCCCATCCCCCACTGACGGTTCTAACACTTTGCCATATATTTTATGCTCTCTTGCCAAATATCTTTCATGATTGAATCGTCCTATATTGGCGTATAATAAGAGCCCTGATAACTTATCCTCTATCTTTTTCATTATTGTATTCCGCCTGTCACTGCCATACGATTTCTTTTCTTTAATAAAATGCTGAGCGTTTCACCTAGTTTGCGTTTACATTCTTCATCCTTTTCAACCTGATACTTGCCCTCAATCTGCAATCCCAAATAGTCTAAACGTCTTGTCTCATATCCTAAGTGAAGGGCATCGTAAAATTGTTGTACGAATTCGTCATCCTGATATGTATCGCAAATCTGAATGTAATAGTCTTCATCTCTCTTAAAAACAGTTGCTATATTCCCGTTATCTACATTAAGCAAATCATCATATGGTGGCTTAATTGTAATTCCACGTTTTCCACGATTACATGATATGCACGCCCATGCCAGATTAATCATCCTACCTGCTTCTGTCCTTCCCGCTGTTGTATCTGGAAAAGAAGCCTCATTAAAAAAATGATCAACTTCAAAAGACTCTACTGGCAGAAGTCCCCACATAGCACCACAATATGCACACTTATTATTATATATTTTCGCAAATTTTTTATGGTACTCACTATTCCGCTCCTTCACCTTATTATATATTATCTTTGTCCGTGGAAACGCTAGTTTTATTTCTTTTTCTAAAGCATTTTTTTGTTCCTCTACCTTATCCAATACGGGACAATATGTTGTATTTCTATAATCATTATCTCTTGCCATATTACTTGCTCCTATTCCATACTCTGGAAAGCGATAATTAATTTATCAATATCCTCTTTAGACAAATCCTCATAATCATTTATCCCATTTAAAGAATCCACTGTCTTTTCAATCAAAAACTTTTCAATTCCTTTATTGCTCTCCAATTTTTTAGAAATATTTCGAAATGTAATTACTCTCTTTATACTCTCATCTATTTTGCTTTTTAACACTCGTTCATAGTATTCCTTTGATGTCTCCGAACTTCCACTCCTATACTTTGGGATAATATCAAAGTCATTATTTTCACCATTCTGTGAAATTACCAACACCTCAATAAAAGGAAATACTTTTCTCAATATCATTCTAAATTCTTCCCCCGAAAACTTTCCTTTACATTTTACACTATCGTTTTCAAACAATCTAGAATCAATCAGTATAACGTTTGCAGAAGCTACTTCTGGAGAATCCAACAAACCTTCATAACCTTTGTTAACTTCAAATTCAACTTCCTGATATCTCACCTCATACTTATCATTCCGATAAATATCCTCTAAATAAGAGGATATTGCCTCGTCTCGGTCATCGTCAATATAAACAAGGTTTATTATTTCTTTTATTTTCATATTTTATCTCCTAACATAAATTCAATTTTAAATCCATTTAACCCTTCAATTTTTAATATCTTTCCGCCTGTATTAGCAATCGTATTATTCACAATCCACATCCCTATTCCATGACCTTTTTTTCTTGATGTTTCATGCACCTCCAAAATACGCATGGGATCAAACTTATATTTCTCTGAAAGTCCCTTCCCTTTATCCTTATACACCATATTAATATATCTTCCTCTTTTTTCAACATATATATGAATTTCCAGCATGTTTTCAGCATCATTTTGTTGTATACTATTCAATATCAAATTATCAAATATCACTCTGAAAATATCTTTAGCACTTCTATATTCTAATCCTTCTTCTATATGCAATTGAATATTAATCCACGAATAGTCCTTTTCCCAAACAAATTTTATATTTTTTAAAAAAGTTCATATACATTAATATCCTCTGGCACAAACTGCTCTTTTTCAGATTCTGACAACATCACATCCATAAAGGTAATAATTTTTCCTATTAATTCTTCTGTTTTTTTCTAAAAGTGCCGGAACATCTCTATGCATATACTTCATATTTTCAGGCTCATTCACAGCATCCCAAAGCTCATATCTTTTTAATGCTCTAATAATGTAATCGACATTCTCGTCAATACTATTTCTATCATTATACATTTCATGTGCAATAGAAGTTGCTTTTAATCCAGAGGTGGCAAGCATATTCAGCAGACGAATATCATATTTATACCTTCTTTCTGTTTCATCCATCTGTTTCTTACTTTCTCTATTTTCTTTTTTCATCTGTTCCAATTCGTCAAGAAACAATTTCTTTTCTTCTGATGACAGTTCTGTTAATTTTTCTGGATTTTTTATTACATTGTCAATAACTTTGGGCTTTTTTTCTTCTTTTGACTCGTTATATTTATTTGCAATACAGCGAACTATGCTTTGTCGGTACCTTTCAAAAGAATTTATCCCCGCAATAATAATTGCAATAAACACTTTATAAATATCATTCTCTACTAACCCCTGTCTATTCATCAAATCAAATAATCCTTTATTTTCCTTTTTATCAATAATAACTTTACCTGACATTTGATTTTCACGAACACGCCATGAGCCTGTAGGGTGACTGGCCGCTGCTGGAGACTTTCTAGACCTTTTTCCAAATCCAAGCCAGTCTTTCTTACCTTCGTAAGATGAAATACTAAATGCATTTCTGTACAAAACAACACCCGCTTCATACCGATCAACCAATATTCTATGCTTATAAAAATACTTTTCCGCATCAAATGTAGAAGGATTTTTTAACGAAAAATACAATTCAGCCGAAAAATCACCCACATTTTCCAATACCTCTTTCCATTCTTCAAGAGTTGCTTCTTCAGATAAATCATTTTTCATTTCACCCAGTTCGTCCACGATATTTAGTTCTATTTTCTGTTCTTTTGTATCAATATCTGGACATAACTTTTTTACATTTTCTTTAAATTCATCTGATTCTATATCACATACTAGCTTCTGAAATTTTGCAAGATACTGTAGTCTTATTACACTAACGCAGTTAACGCCTAACTGTATTTTCCCAAAATATCGCGTTACAGCTTTTCTGTCTTCTTTATATTCTACCTGTATTTTCATTTTATCATCATTATAAGTTCTAGACAAAAATTCACGCAAATTACGAACTCTCGATTCTGTCCAATTGTCCCGAAGCTGCTCGATAACTATTTTTGTACCTCTTTCTTTTATCTCCTGATAAGTTTCCAAAGTATTTGTATTCCAATCAGTCTTCCACAAAACTGCTTCTTGTTGATCCATTTTCGTATAAACACTGGCTTTTGCACCCAGTCGAGCTATAGCAAATCTACCGACTCCTTTGGAACCTGCCAACACCCTCGCAGTCTCTCCCGCACCTATAATATATTTTTTATCACTTATACCAACATGCATCCACGCCCCAAGTATTTTTTGACGATTCATTCCAATTCCATTATCTTCAATTATAATCTGACTCTTAGAAATGATAATAACAACATCTAGTGACTGGGCATCATATGCATTTTTTACTAGCTCTAATATTGCAGATTCTTCATTTGTAAAATTCTGTACTCCCAGCACTTCTGCAATTGTACTATCTTCAATAATATATTTTAACTTTTCCATGGATCGCCCTCCGAATCAGCACTCAACTCTTTTATAGTAATTATACCCTCTACAAGAAATTGATATAATCCCTCATACATCTCTCAAATAAATCTAAAAATCATTTTTTACGCTTGTCCAAAATACCTCAACGCATCCTTTATCGCTTCCACTTTCTCTGCTGTCGGATGCTTCCTCGGCTGTTTCAATTTCTCTACCGCATTAGGAGCATCGTACATTGGCAAGCCTAAATCTCTCTTTACCTCTGCGATATATGCGGTATGTACCTTGAAGCCGTATTTAGCTTCTATGTACTCCTTTATCATTTTGTAGGTCACTCGTTCCTTGGGCTTATATTCTTCGGCTCTTTTAGCGATATTATCAAGCGGAACTTTTCCCTCACCCTCACCAAACTCAACTTTTACGTTGATATGTCCGTCTGGCTTTTTGTGGGAAAGCAGTACTACCGTCTCCACATGCACCGTCTGACAAAACTGATCCACCGCCACACTCTTCACAACCTCATATCCTCTTGCCTGTATCATCTCCAGATCCCGTGCCAGACTGGTCACTTTACAGGAAATGTAGACAATCTTGTCCACTCCGTAATCCAGGATTTTCGGCAAAGCCTTTGGATGAATCCCGTCTCTTGGCGGATCCAGGACGATCACATCCGGTTTTTCCTCAATCTCATCCAACACTTTAAATACGTCCCCGGCAATAAATTTACAGTTGGAAAGTCCGTTGTGTGCAGCATTTTCTTTGGCTGCCTCCACAGCTTCCTCGATAATCTCCACACCGATCACCTGTTTTGCCACCGGCGCCAGCACCTGCGCGATCGTCCCAGTTCCGCTGAACAAATCGAACACTGTCATATCGTTGATATCTCCGATATAATCACGAACTGTACTGTAAAGCACTTCCGCCCCTCTTGAATTTGGTTGAAAGAAAGAAAACGGCGTGATCTTGAATTCCAAATTCAACAGCTTCTCATAAAAATAGTCCTGCCCGTAAATGATTCTGGTCTCATCACTCTGAACCACATCAGAAAGAGAATCATTTAAAATATGAAGAAATCCCACGATTTTCCCTTCCAGTTCCAAATTAAGGAGTGCCTCTTTTAATGGAGACATATCGTGTTCTTCCTGTGTAGTTGTAACCAGATTGACCAGGATTTCTCCTGTGCGGTCACCTCTCCGAAGCAGCAAATGACGCAGATAGCCTGTATGCTGCATTTTCTTATAATAGCTGACATTTCGCTCCTTAAAATATTCCAGCACACAATTTAAGATTTTTGTCATGTCATCATGTACCAGCTTGCAGTCTGACGCTGTCAGCACATCATACGTGCTGCCTTTTTTATGCAGTCCCAATGTCAGAGGCCCGTCCTTATACTCGTCGCCGAACGAGAACTCCATCTTATTGCGGTATGCAAATTCTTTCGGACTTGCCTTCACTCCTTCAAAAAGATATTCACCGTTCACTGCTTCATTCAGAATGTTTTTCACCTGTTCTGCCTTCATGTCCATCTGTGCTTCATAAGACATGGTCTGGTACATACACCCTCCGCATACCGGGAAAATGCTGCACACCGGTTTTCTTGTTTCCAGCGGAGATTTCTCCAGCACTTCCAACAGGCGCCCCTCTGCATTTCCTCGCTTAAACTTATTCACACAGAATTTTACCTTCTGTCCCGGAATCCCGTTCTTTACGATCACAGATTTGCCTTCTTCTGCAACTGTGACAACTCCTTTATTGGGAAACTCCACTTTTTCTATCGTTCCTTCTAATACTTGTCCTTTTTTCATTCTCTTTTATCCTTATCTTTTCTTTGTTTTTGTAATACTTCCTGACGAAAAAAGAGACAGGGTGCAGTGTATTCCGACCACATCCTGTCTTCTGTTCTCTTTTCGTTCTGATTAAACCTGATCTTCCTCACTGAAATAATCATCGAAATCATCATCAAAATCTTCTTCGAAATCTTCCAGATAATCCGGTGTAAAGAAGCAATATACCGCATATGCGATCGCTGCCACTGCTGCAACAGCACCTACAATCGCCAATACCCAGATGACTGTCTTTTTCACTTTTTCATCATCTTTCTTTTTCAGTAATTCATTCAGTTTTGACTCTGCGATCAATTCCTCAACTTTACTCATATATTCACGTCCTTTCTCCTTGCCGCCGTACAGGTTTGCTTTTCATTATTATAACACTATCATTTTCAGATTACTACTGATTTATGCCAAATTCACATAATTTCTATAATTTTACCAAACGGGCAAATCCGGCAAACATTTTTTTCACTCCGGCGGTGTCAAACTCTACGGTTACCTCAAAATCTCTGCCGCCTTCCGTAATCTGTGTCACGGTTCCTTCTCCAAATTTCATGTGCCGGACACGGTCACCCACACCATAATCCAGCCCCTTTTCTTTGCTGACTGCAAACTGTTTTGGCGCAGCCGCAGAAAATGCCTTTGCCTTAAAGGTCTGTTTTGCCTGCGTATACGCAGTCTGTTTCGGAATCTCCTGTCTTTCTTCAAACATTTTCGAAGAACGGTTGCCATTGTCAAGCAGTTCCAATGGAATTTCTTTCATAAACCGGGACACTTTATTGTACTGTGTCTCTCCCCGCACCATCCGCCGCATAGCACTGGTCATGGTCAACTTCTGCTCTGCTCTTGTGATTCCCACATAGCAGAGGCGCCGCTCTTCTTCCATATCCTCCCTGTCATCTGATGTAACTGTCATATAACTTGGAAACAGTCCGTCTTCCATTCCTGCCAGATACACATGTGGAAATTCCAGACCTTTTGCACTGTGCAGTGTCATTAAAACTACATAATCCTGTTCCTCATCCAGACTGTCAATGTCTGCCACCAATGCGACTTCTTCCAAAAAATCCGCTAAGTGTCGGTTTTTCATCCTGATCCAGACAGGATTCTTCATAAACCGCAACCTTGCTTCGAAGCTCGTCGATATTTTCAATTCTTGTCTCTGACTCTTCTTTTCCTTCTGCTTCCAGACTCTCTATGTATCCCGTCTTATCGATTACTTCCTGCAAAAGATCCGACAGACTTAAGGTTTCTGCCACTCCCTTAAAGTACTCGATCAATGCCACAAATCCTTCCAGCTTTGCAGCACCTCTTGCCACCCCCGGTATCAGATCCAGCCCTAAAAGAGCATCATAGAATCCGATTCCTCTGGACGCCGCTGACTCCTGAATTCGATTGATCGTAGTCAGGCCAATGCCTCGCTTCGGTACATTGATGATCCTTCTGACTGCCAGATCATCTTTTCCATTGTCGATGGTCTTCAGATATGCAAGCACATCCTTGATTTCTCTTCTCGCATAGAAATTCACACCGCCGACAATCTTATATGGAATATTCTGTGCCACAAACCGTTCCTCAAACAGACGGGACTGCGCGTTAGTCCGGTATAAAATCGCATGATCATTGTAAGATGCCCCGTTTCTGACTTCCCTTTCAATGTCATCTGCAATATATTCTGCTTCATCATATCCGGTATCAAACTGGCAGAACTTAATCTTCTCTCCTTCTCCATTATCTGTCCAAAGCTGCTTGTCCTTTCTACCCACATTGTTGCTGATCACTGCATTTGCAGCATCCAGGATATTGCCTGTAGAACGATAATTCTGCTCCAGTTTGATGACTGTCGCATCGGGAAATTCCTGTTCAAAATTCAAAATATTTTTAATATTGGCTCCCCGGAATTTATAAATGGACTGATCATCATCACCGACCACACAGAGATCTCTGTATTTGCCCGCCAGCAGACTCACCAGCTGGAACTGCACGGTATTTGTATCCTGATACTCATCCACCATAATATAACGAAACCGCTCCTGATAATTCTCCAGCACATCCGGCTGAGTCTCAAACAGTTGCACCGTCTTCACGAGCAGGTCGTCAAAATCCAGTGCATTATTGGCATGCATCTGCTTTTCATACTCCTGATATACCTTGGCGATCTTCTCTTTTCCAAAGTCCCCCTGCGCATTCAGCGCATACTCCTGTGCGGAAATCATCTCATTTTTTGCTGAGGAAATCGCCGCTAAAAGATTTCTCTCCTTATATACTTTCGTATCGATCTCCACCAGCTTACAGACATCTTTCATCAATGTCTTCTGATCATCCGTATCGTAGATTGTAAAATTCGTATCATACCCCAGGCGGTCAATATGTCTTCTCAAAATCCGTACACAAGTCGAGTGAAACGTGCTCACCCAGATACTCTCTGATCCAAATCCCACCAGATTATCCACACGCTCCCGCATCTCCCCGGCCGCCTTGTTCGTAAACGTGATCGCCAGGATATTCCATGGATTCACCCCCTTTTCTTCTATTAAATATGCAATCCTGTGCGTCAGCACTCTCGTCTTTCCCGATCCCGCTCCCGCAAGGATCAGAAGCGGACCATCCGTGCAGTAGACCGCCTCCCTCTGCTGTTCGTTCAGTGTATCATAAATGCTCATAATTGATCTCCTTTAATTGTCATGATTCTATTATCGAACATAGTTTCGTTCAAGTCAACTATATTATGGAAACAGATAAAAAATCTCCGCCATTTCCTTACAAAACAGCGGGATTTTAATGACTGTATTCACTTCATAACATCTCTGATCTTATTTGGGATCATCACTACTTCTGCCGGAATATCATTATCTTTATAATCATCATCGATACATTCATCCCAATATTCCAGATGCCTGATATCGATATAGCTTTCTGAATCGTACACCTCTGTACCGCCTTCTCCCTGTACAGAGTACCAATACAGAAATTCTGTTCCGTTGACCACTTCCCGGTGAATCGATTCTATCAAACATTTTTTCATTCTCTAATGTAAGAAGTGTATCTTCCATATGGTCATTCAGAAAGGCCATCCATTCATCTACTTTCCCGGATTTTCCTTCTTTTACCTTAAATCGACTGAGTTCTGCTTTCAACATCTGAAATCCTCCCGTTTTTCTTTTAGTTTACTCTCGTTATGATCATATATCAATAATAAATACTGCTTGACTATCTAGTTTTCATTACTATATAATAAGTACATCGAGGTGATTATATGACAATTGATACAAATGATATTTTAAACAGCATACTGGAAAGTCTGTCCCGGATCGACTACATTCATCCCGAGGATATTCCGAATATCGACTTATATATGGATCAGGTGACCACATTTATGGATACTCAGCTTTCTTCAACCAAGCGCTACGCAGATGACAAGATTCTGACCAAGACCATGATCAACAATTACGCGAAGAACAATCTGCTTCCGCCGCCTGTTAAGAAGAAATATTCCAAGGATCATCTGCTCCTTCTGATTTTTATTTACTATTTTAAAAGTATTCTTTCCATCAAGGATATCGAGACACTGTTAAAGCCGATGACAGATGCCGGCTTTGGTCAGGATTCTGACAAGGATACTTCCAGCCTTGCAGATATGTACCAGCAGATCTGCACCATGTGCAAAGGCCAGCTTGAACCGCTCAAAGAAAATATTTCTTCTGCCTGGGAGACTGCCGGAGAGACATTTTCCGAGATTCCTGATACCAGCAAAGATACTTTTCAGATTCTGGCATTTATCTGCAGCCTGAGTTTTGACGTATACGTAAAAAAAATGATGATTGAAAAACTAATCGATACGTTTTCCAGCGAAGATTCTTCCCATAAGAAATAAAAATACCCGGCTATACTGGCCGGGCATTTTTATTTCTTCACATCTTTTATTTTTCCATCCGCTCAAACACCATATCGTATCCGTCATTTCCATAATTCAATGACCGGTTCACACGACTGATCGTTGCTGTGGATGCGCCTGTCTTCTCTGCAATCTCCAGATATGTCTTCTGCTCTCTTAACATCTTTGCCACTTCAAATCTCTGGGAAAGTGAGAGCAATTCATTGATGGTACAAATATCTTCAAAGAATGTATAACACTCCTCTTTGTCCTTCAGACTCAAGATTGCATCAAACAGGTAATCTACTGCTTCTGTTCTGATTTTTTTACTCATCTCTTACCTCTCCTTTGTCAGTCAGGTCACTACTTTTACATTTTATCACACTAAATTTTTAAAGTCCACTTTTTTATAGAGATTTTAGAGATTCAGACAATTTTCAATTTTTTAAAGAAATATTACGATTCTTTATAATTATTCAAAAATTCCTTTAATTTATTAAAATCTGTTGTCACCACCAGCTCTTCCGGGAACTTGCAAAATTCCAAAACTTCCTTTATATAGCTGAAATTTCCAGCATCCACGTCAATGTGAGCATCACTTCCCGTTGTCACACAAACTTCATATTGTTTGCATAATTCTAACATTTGCAGCACATTTTCCCTGGTATTTTTTCTGAATCCATCCGGTCTTAAGGAACTGTTATTGATCTCCAAAAGCGTCTTTGTCTCCTTTGCAGTTTGAACCAGCACTTCATAATCTACCGGAAATCTGCCGTCATCCGGATGCCCGATAATATCAACATACGGCTTTTTCATGACTGCCGTATAAGCTTTCGTATTTTCTTCTCTGGTATGATCAAGTCCATAACATGGAGAATGAATCGATGCGATCACAATGTCCAGATTTCTGCAGAGAGATTCTGAAAGATCCAGATCTCCGTCCGGATTCATAATGTTGAGCTCCGTTCCAAGAAGCAGTTTCACACCATGCATTTCGCGCGGGATCACATTAAAATTCCGAAAATAAATCTCCTGACAAGATCCCGGCATTTGAGGTGCATGTTCTGTCAAAGATAATACTTCCAGTCCATTTTTTGATGCTGCATATGCCATTTCTTTCAAAGAACTGTATGCATGTCCGCTTGCAATTGTATGTGCGTGTGTATCTGCGATCAATCTCATAATTTATCCACTCCATTTCTTTTGATTTTTTATTCAGTATACCACATTTTGTTCTGAATACAATTTTTCATCATGGATACACTAAATCCGAGGTGATAATTTTGGATAAAGAAACACAAAAAGAAATGAAAAAAAATCAAGAACTGATTGACCATTATGATTATTTAAAAAATGCCGCTTCCTCCACAGACTGCACCGGACTGATCCCGGCGCTGCCCGAATCCGAGGACGAGCTTGATGCCTACAATGATGTTTATCAATATCAGACTCCACTCGTCAAACCAAAATCATAGAGGGAGCACACCCGGTTACTGTTCAGTAACACACCCACTCTCCAATCACGATAATTTGACAAAAAACGTTGTTCTTCGTCAAACAAAATGCTATAATGTCTTTATCGTAGGTAAAACGAGTCACAACAAGTGATACAAAGGAGAGATATAAATAATGAAATGCCCAAAATGTGGAAAGGATGTCATTTTACAGAAAAAGCAAGTAGGGGTTGATGAAAATGGCAATCCGGTTTTAAACGAATACGCAATCTGCAAAGACTGCAAAAACAATGGAATCTTGACAAACAACGTGCAAAAAAATCGGCTCCTAAACCGGCTGCTTCTGTAGCAAAACATACAGAAGCAGCTCCAAAGCAGGAGGCGCCAAAAGCACCTGTAGAAAAAACAGAAGAAACAAAAGCAACAGAACAAAAGAAAATCGCTGAGCACACAGACGAGCCAAAACAGCCTGTACAGAAAAAGAAGCGTCCAGCTTCCGAAAGACCTGTTTCTGAGCATTCCGAAAGACCGAAAAAGAAACGTCCGGTCTCTGATCATTCTGAAGAAGCGCCTCGGAAAAAACGTCCTGATTCCGAAGCTTCTGATGCTGTACCTAAGAAAAAACGCCCGGCTCCTGCAGATTCAAAAACAAGAGTGATTTCTGTTCCGGAAGAATTCAAACAGGAACCTTCCGAAGAAGGGCAGCGTTACGGTAATATTCCTTCTGAAAAAGTACGTGCAAAACGTGAACGTGCAGTGAAAAAAAGTTACGAGGATATGCTTGCATCTGATCCGGACAGAAAGTCTGTACACAAACGCAAGCCGGCGCCGAAGCCAGTAGAAGAACCGGAAGAAATCGAAGACGAGGAAGAATATGAGGATGATTACATCACTCCAAGATTCCGGGTACTCCGTGTGATTTTCGGACTTCTTTCTATCGTAGCGTTTGGTTTCTTTACATACAAAGGAGTGATCAGCGGACTGGACAGCATTACCTCCGGAAGTAATTCCAACATTGGTACTTTCTATGTCATCATGGCACTTTGCATGCTGATCTCCGGACTGCTTCTTCTCATTCTTCAGAAGAGCAATACGATTTTTGCATTCCTGCTCCCGATGCTCTTTTATATCGGATGCAGCGTGATCGGTTTCCTGAAACATGGTGATGACAAGATGCTCTTATACAGTGCGATCGCATGTGTTGTACTTGCAGTGATCTTCCTGATCCTGACGATCTTGTCCAGACGTGACACTGAGGAAGACGAAGACTTTGATGATTATGATGATCCATTCGAAGAGGATCACGATAACTACTAATTTTAAATTATAATTTTATGCCGGTCTGATTTCATTCAGACCGGTTTTTTTCACGCTTCTTTTTTTCCGGCATATACTTTTAGTAACATCTTTAAAAACTATGGAGTGCTTATGAAAAAAAGAATTCTCACATTTCTTCTTGCCGCATCCATGATCCTGCTTACGGGATGCCACTCTTCAAACAACAGTACCCCGACCGGCGGCAATCCGGATTCTTCCAAAGAGGAATTGACAAAACTCACCTTAAATGAAGTTGCACACTCAATTTTCTATGCCCCTATGTATGTTGCCATTGAAAAAGATTATTTCCGGAAAGAGGGCATTGAACTGGAACTCGTCACAGGATTAGGAGCAGTATAATTAGTACAAAATAAATGATACAATATTCTCAGGACGGTAACTCCATCCGTCCAACACTCATATACGCCGCCCGTAAAAAGGTGTGCATCATTTCGGTTGTCAGAGTCATACCTTCTGGCAACCGGAACTTGAATGTATTACCTGGTATCTCCAAAAACTCTTGGTAAAGCAAAAATGTATCGTAAGATTCGTATATTTGATATTCCATATCTATCCCCTCCATTTATTCCATTATATCATAAAAATATTTTAAAAACTTTTCATTTTCCTATTGACTTTACGCCTTATAAGACGTATAATAAGGCCATAAGATAAAGCAAAGGAGATACGAAAAATGAAAAAATACAACTTATCAAAAATTATGAAAAGAGCATGGGAACTGGTAAAGAAAACATCCTTCGGAATCTCCGAAGCTTTAAAGAAAGCATGGAAAGAAGCGAAAATGGGAGGAACAAAAATGACAGGAACAGAGAAACAGATCAGTTTTGCAAACGATCTGATCAAAAAAATGAACGAGCAGTTTGATGCTCTGATCGCAGAGTGCAAGGCAAAATATCCGGAAAGCGTGAGCATGTGGGAATCTCGCAAGGAAGAATACAACAGAATCCTTTCCGAATCTGATGCCGGACTCGTAATTGATCTGCTGAAGTGGAACAATGAAACAGCTTACATGAAATACTACCAGAGACTTATGTTTGATCTTAAACACGAACGCAATACAATGTGCAGAAGAATTTTAAGTGAAGTTTACGGAAAATAATTACAAGAAAGACATTGTAGCAAGACGCAAGTGATGTATATGCTGACCTATCGGCTACGGGGAGAAAGAGGTAGAAAAATGAAAATCAATGGAATCGGAACAATTAAAAAAGAAGAAGCAATGAAGATTTTAACGAGAGAAGGAAGGGAGGCAGTTAAATCTGGGGAAATTACAACTGAAGAGCTTGGACGCATGTATAAGCTGGAAATGGTTAAGAAATTATCTAAAATCGGAAAATACGGTTGTACGTTTGCCGAAAATTATAATAGAGTGCCGCAAGAAATCGCCGATAAGTTATCACCGGAAGAGATTGCCGAATTAGTAGATAGTTTTTATGATTGCTATAGTGATGGGAGAAAGAGGGGTGAATAGAATGAGGGAACATTTAAGCAGCGTGCAAAGATTAAGAAAGGCTACAGGGCTAACGCAACAAGAACTTGCCAATAAGACTGGTATTAACATTCGGCAGATACAGAAATACGAGTACGGAGAGTACGATACCGGAAAAATGATGCTCAGGAACGCAATTGCTCTGGCAGATGCGCTGGAATGCGATGTACGGGAATTGATCAGATAAAAAGAAAAGGATAAGCATTAAGCCTATCCCTATCTTTTAGCTATTTAAAGCTACTTCTAATATTTCAATCCGCGAAACTGTGATTTGCTCAGTCTCCGCAATACAGAGCATCATCTGTATTGGACAGTTTTATAATACCACATTTGTACGGGTGTGTAAATACATTAGTAGTAATTGCGTGGAAATTTCACCCCTCAGAGATTTAATCTCCGAGGGGATTTTTATTAAATAGATGTGGTCTCTTTACTGTAAATTACCGACATGAGCCTTGCATACCATGGCGCTTTAGGACTCCACTTGTAACACGGAATGTCCTTACCATTGTTGTCCTTGTAAATCTTCTGGATGATTTTTAATTCGTCTGGATGACCCAATGTTATTACTTTTTGACCGTCAAAATAATACACTGCACCTTTTCCCTCTACTGTAAATAAACATTTCATCTCTTCTTCTCCTTCCTGTTCGATTCCTGTATTCTGGTTATTTTTTTTGTTCGCTGCATGCAGACGCTCTACTGTCAATCGCCTTTGCAATCAGCTCCGCAATTCCTTTTGTACCTAAATTTCGATATCTGGCCACATCACCTGTGCCAGTGCAGAATAATGTCTCCACGATCATGCCAGGCATATTAGATGCATTCAGATCATGGTATCCCGAACTGTACTTTACACCACGGTTAGCAAATCCTTTATTTGCGAAATTCTGGCAGATATTGCTTGCGATCGTGTTCATGGTCTGGTTAGATGCATCATATAACCACACCTCTGTGCCGCCCGCTGACGCCGCTCCTGCCGCATTCATGTGCAAGGTGACATAGATATCGCACCCCGCACTATTCGCCTTATTTGTGCCGTCAGACAACTCACCAGACACATTCGATGCGTTGGAATTACAATCAACCACAGTATGACCGACAGCCTGCAACATTGGTGCAAGCTCATTGTAGATTTTCCGCACTTCTGCCTGCTCATCGATCAGACCTATTGCACCTTTACAATTTGGGGAATGCCCTCCCCTTAAGCCAATTTTCATTCTTTCTCTTCCTCCTGCTCTTCTGTTTCAAATGCTTTTTCCAGTTCCTCTGCGGATACTCTGCCAAATTCGTTCTGTTCGCTCATGTTCTCACCTCCTACCGTGCGATAAAAGAGGACGATTACTCGCCCTCCTGCTCCTGTGATTTATTTGTTAAAACATCCAGTGCTTTTTTTAACGCTTCCGGATATTTCACACCCATAATTCCAACATTTTCCAAAATCGAGATACCCTCATTTGCTATAAATGCCAGTACTACGGCTGTGCGGATATAGTCTACGCCGAGAGTGACATCCAGCCGATATGCAATAAGTACGATCAGTAGAGATACCCCTTTTCTGCACAGACCTTTCCATGCTGAGTAGCTACTCAGTGCCCCGTTTTCCGACTTGTTGCTCTTTTTCCAAAAAGGCGGCAATCAGCAATCCAAGAACAAAGTCTACACCCATAAAAATAAGTAATGTAGTCAAGTCCTCGGACCATCCTCCGATCAGGTTTACAAATCCTCCAACAATAGCTCCAAACACCATGCATAAAAACGCTTTTACATTTGCCAACTGTTCCATTTTCTTCATATCCTCACTTTCCTTTCTGGTTTTAAGTATAAAAATAAGACCATTACGGTCTTGCTCTAATCTCCATATTCGCTCCTTTAATCAATCATCTGTAATCCACGTGAACGTTGCGTGACGTTCTGTAAATGCGGCATTCTCCACATAAATCTTGATCCCCCCATCTTTTCCTATGCCGTATCTTCCCGTTCCAAATATGTTAGGTCCTGAAACTTCACTATAGGGAGCAAAGAAATCCATAACCGGTCGATATCCTACTGGAATTTTCACTTCGTTGAATGGCCCGTATTCGCCACTTCCCGGAAATTGTGCAATCATTGTGATCTTGCATGTTACCATACATCCTCTTCTTTTTAGTTCCACACGGATGTTATTAGCGGAGTTTGTGCTTGTATATGGACCTTTCACGGTGCCGGAGTCGTAATTGCGATACGCATATATGCTTATACGTGGGGATACAGAATTTCTTGCATATATCATTTCATCCTCAAACTGGATTGTCGTTGCTTTTCTCGTATTTTCATTTGTAAACATGATGTTTTGCAAGTTCACGCTCATAGTAGCTCGATCTGTTGTCGGAGCCTTACCAGAGAAAGCCAAATACGCATTACTCAATGACGCAACATTTTCCACTGCTCCTTGCACGATTTTCTTGCTAATAATCTTTCCGGATGTAACATCGATAAGCATTGTTCCATTCTTATCCTTAATAAGTCCAGCGGTTACAGTTCCGAGGTTTGCGGCAATCGCACTTAGCGTCTCTACATTCAGATTTTCTACAGAAATGTAATAGATCACCCATTTACTTCCATCCCATCTTTTAATCGGCTCTCCACTTGCTGTCTGCCAGAGCTGTCCAACTTTGATTTTCCGGGGGTGTGGGAGATATGATAATTCCACTATCCCCTGTCTCTCCGTTGTCTCCACGTACACCGATAATCACAGGTGTGGTCTTGGTTTCCGTGCTATTGGTGTACCGGATAAGGTCGTAGCTCCATAGGTTTTTCTTGGTTTCGGTCATGTCTTGCTTCGTGTCCGTCCATCCCGGAGAGGATACCGTGATTCCTGTGCTTTTTTCGGATGCCAGATAATACTTGGTCACACTCTCGATTCCTACGCCGTCTTTTCCGTCATCTCCGTTTTTTCCCGGTTCTCCTGGTGCTCCATCGTCCACCTTGGTGATTGTTACCTCATAATATCCACGCCGGATTCCATTTTCAGTTGCCACGAAAGAGTACACCGCCTTGGTATCCACATCCTCTGCATTTACTGTCACGCTCCTACCTACATAAAACTCTGTCCCATCTTTACTCCACCGGATTTCCAGATTTCCAGACACATCCACACCGTTGTTGTAAGCGTAGGCAGTCAGTGTAGTGCTGCCGATGCCGTTTTTAAAGATAATGCCGTTGTTTTGTAGAGATGGAACAGGTGTAGACTTTATTTTTTGAAATCAAGTCCTGCATCCTTTTGATGAGATCGTCGGATATTTCGGATGTAAGCTCTTTGTAGTTTGTAAATACCGTCTTTGCAGTTTTTGGATTGGTAAGACTCCTGATCTGTTCTGATACTCTTGCCTGTAGATAAAGGACTGGTGTCCACTCCTGATCCTGCATCCTTACCGTATCCCCGATGTTGGTGTCAAAATATCCGTCCACCTCGTAGGTTACTACTGGCTCGGATGCGGTCTTGAGGTCAGATAATGCCATGCTGTACAGCTTGTCCTTGCTGTCTGTATCGTACTCTTTACGCATCAGGATATAAGCATCAGCCTTATTTACGATGTTGGATGGGAACCGGTCCCTTGCCTGTGGTGCGCGGATGATCGCACCGTCTGTAAAGTACTCGATATTGCCGTTTTCATCGTATTCTTTCTTGTCAAGACCATTGATTGTCAGACCGTCCTTTCCGGTCGGCTGGATGCAGGTGTAAAGCTTCTCGGCATCTGTGGTTTTTCGAATTCCGGTAATTCCTTTCCCGTACCGCAGTACAATGTCATTCCGGTATTCTCCGACTCCGCTGTCTGTATCGGAGTGTTTCCGATATACATTTAGGACAATCTCTTTTAAAGAGTAGTCTCTGTTCAGTACTGTCTCAAATTCGATCTCCGCAGAAAAGACATTAGCCAGGGAGAATAATCTCTTTAATACGGACGTTGTACCTGTCCATTCGTTGGTGATCCGTTTGTCCGATACCTCATTTAGCCCCAATTTTAGTGTCCTCTCCGCGTCAAAAACGGCAAGGTACTCTTCAAAGCTCATTGCTTTTCCGGCTTTGTATTCCCCTGCATCCTCGTTGATAAGCTCAAACGACAGTGACCATGCTGTGGCAGTAATTGTCTTCTCCGTCTGGTCGGTATTTACAATATTTAAGTAGTAAGATTTACCCTTGTGTGTAAATGCTACCTTGTTTCCAACTGCAACATGTTCTGCGTCTGGATGTTTGGCGTTTACCGTAAAAGTATAGGTATTCGCTGCTCCATGTAAGTATTCGCGTAGCTCATCACCCCAGTAGTGCATAGACTTTTTGTGTGCATTATCCATAAATGCTATAGGCGTGTTATTTGCACTTAAAATTGCAATTCTAATACTGTCCATTACAAGTAAACCTCCCGTATTTTTGCTTTAATCTGTGGCGGCGGAGCAGAGAAAGAAGAGTAGCAGAACTGTACTTCCGTTGTTCCGGGCGGAACTTTTGGATAATTAGATCCGTCAATCTCATCTCTTTTTGCCGGCATCCCGTTAACATAGACCTTTGTACTCTCTCCGTCTATAGTCACCACGTCACCGGCACGATACCGGTTCGGCACATCTCTGTATTTTTCCACGTTATCTTTGCGGAACCAGATACTTTTTAAATAATTGTGTGTGACCAGCTGATTTCCAAGATCTCTACTTCCCCACTGCCCGATCCAAATCTGGATTTTTTCACATTCCATGTCTTTGATCTCCGGTATATTTCGCTCCATGTAGGTCCCACACCAAAAAATCCGCAGCTTTTCGCCCTCTTTTAGAAAGTCGTTGTGGCATCCCATTTTAAGATTAAACGGATTGCCCTCGTAGGCTGTCGGCTGGAACTCTTCTCGTCTGATTAAGGTGTTTCCGGGAGCAAACCACTCGATACGAGCCGTATTACCAACCGTATCACTCTTGTTAATAGACATGGCGCATATCACCTTGTTATCTCCAGTCAGGAATGCAATGGTCTGTGCTCCTGTCTGCCCCATCAAGCCGGTTTCGAACCAGTGCTGGGTGTAACAGTAAAAGTTCTTCGCTCCACGTCTGCCCTCGCTGTCCACCGGGATAGTAAGTGTTCTCATTCCGCCGTTCCAGTACCCGGATGTTGCCTGTCCACCTTTTAATGCCATGACGTTATATCCGGCAACATTCTTGACTTCGAGCGTTCCCTGTGTGGTGTTTTCTGGGTTCTGATAAGAGGTACCGTGATCGTCTTGAAACAGACTGTAACCGTTAAACAGTTCTTCGGACGCTTCGTAGTTCTCTCCGTCCGCTTCTTCTTGTTTCCCAAGCTGAATTACTCCATACTGGCTGACCAATCCAATAAAGCCGTTCTCGTGCTTGTGGGTAATCTCATAGTCCACATCCGTCCACTCGGTACCGTTGTTTTGGATGGTAATTGTCTGGTATCCATCTTCTTGCACTCCGTCAAATGCAAATTCTGTAGTGGAGTATGCTACCCCGTCTGGGATGAGCCATGTGATCGTGCCTTTCCCAAACATTGCAACCTGTGTTATATCAAAATTACCGTCAGGGACAGCATAAAAATAGCGATCCGGATAATTCCCAAACACAAGCCTTTTCGGCTCTGTGACGTTTAGGACCTTCTGAATCGCATCATAACTTTCTAAAATATCGCCTTTAATTTCAAATGGCATTTCAAGTGTCTTTGATTTATATGTTATATAGCCAAAATCCTCTCCTTTTGCACTTTCTGCTCCGTCAAGAAGTTCTGTCTCTCTATTTACTCCGCTAAACGGAGAAAACCCGGACAATACACTCAAGTATCGCCCGAGTTCCTGATCGTTGAATTTTACAGATAAACTCAATCTCTATCCCCTCCTAACATCTTCCGAAAACTCGAATTCTTTTCTATTTGTTTTTCCATTGGCGTTGCAAGTACTCTGGATGTCTCTACGGAATCTATTTTATTGATAATTTCAAGCGGCCGGTTTGCGAGTCTGGATAATCGATCCACCGCGTAGATCAGCTCACTATTATCTGTCGTTCTGACCGCTGATCTGGAAGCGACATATCCACTTGCTGTCGGGCTTGCAGACGTTGTAACACCAAGAGCAGCTCCCTGTATCCGGGACACCATCTTGTTTGCCTGTTTTTCCATGTCTTTGTATGGGATATTATCCTCGAATCCAACCCCTATACCGAGAGCCATGTTTTTCCCGACCTGATCCCTAAATACACGGGATGGGGAATGGATCCCAAGTTTGCTTTTAACCCAATTCAAGGCATCTGTAGCAGCGCTCACAGCGGCATCTACTAGCTGTCCGGCTGCAGAAGCGACACCGGATGCAATTCCCTTTATGATGTTAACTCCAACGCTGATCCAATCTACACTCAAAAAAGCGTCTTTTATCGCAGAGATGATCTGCGGTATTTTCCCAACCAAGTTTGGTATTGCTCTAATCAAACCAGAAGCTAACTCTCCGATAATTTTAATACCAGTGGATAAAATCTGCGGAAGATTACTTGCGATGCTTGCTACAAAACGTGCTATCGCCTGAGCTGCAGCTGCTACGATAGCCGGCAGATTGTTTATGATTCCATCCACAAGGCGTAAAATCATCTGGACACCGGATTGTAACACGGATGGAAGCGCTGATAAGAGTCCACTTACATAATTTGTAATAGCTGCGGAACCCTGGGTAACCAACTGCGGCAAATTCTGCATGATTCCAAGAGCTAACTGCGTTACAATCTCAAACCCTTTCATAATCAATTCTGGAAGCCCTGTTGCAATTCCAAGCCAAAACTGGTTCAGAAGCTCCATTCCGGTAGAAATAAGCAATGGAGCATTTTCCATTATTCCGGTAAACAATCCATTTACAATGTTTCCGGCAGCCTGAATCATACCGGAAACGCCATTTTCCTCAAATCCTTGCGTAAGCTGCTCAATCGCACTGATCGCCGCTGGTAATAACGATTCCGTCAGTCCATCAGATATAGGCTTAACAATTTCACCTAAAAGCTGTTGTGCGTTGTCCTTTAATGTGGAGATCAGACCGCTAAACGTCTGACTCTGCTTTTCCATGCTCTGGAAATACTTTCCACCCTCAGATGTTGCTCTCTGCATGGAGGCGGTAATCTCATCCACAGAGATTGTCCCTTTGCTGATCCTGTCATACAAGGATGCCATTGACTCCCCTGTACTCTCAGAAATCTCCTGCAATGGGTTAAATCCAGCTTCAATCATCTGCTTGACATCTTCCAGAGACACTTTTCCGGCGGATGACATCTGTCCGTAAGCAGTGGCAATTCTGGACATCTTATCAGCTGAGCCTTGCGAGATATCACCAAGCATCATCATTTTGTCCATGGCTTCGTCTGCACTAAAACCATAATTCATCAACAGCTGTGTAGTATCTGCTAAATCCTGAAGTTCAAACGGCGTTTCCGCTCCTACTTTCTTCAATTTGTCGATTACTTCCGCTGCTTTTTCCGCGGATCCAGTCATAACCTCAAATGATGTCTGGTAAGACTCTATGGATGCATTGTATTTTACTCCGGCTACAACACCAGCTCCAAGCGCAGCCGTCACAGCACCAACCGCAGCAACTGCCACTCCTGCACCTTTCTTGGCTATTCCACCAAGTTTGGAAATTCCGGAATTAAATCCAGATTCATTTATTTCCGTGTCAAATTTTAATGAGCCATCATAACCCATACTATCCCTCCTATTCTTGGATAGCACAGGCTCATAGGCTCACTTAAGTGCTTTATTTCTTAATTTCTATTTCTTTCTTACAAGTCCGACATTTTACGTAGATACCGTGGCTTTTGGCTGTATTGTCTGCAATAGCAAGTTTGCAGCCGCACACAGGGCATCTAATCCAATCTCGGACTAATATTGGTTCTTTTTTCATGATCCACCTACATAAAAGCGTCACCGATTTCAAAATCAGTCAATTCTTCCTGTTTTAACTCGATCAGTTTTTTAATTTTCTGGATTCTCTTTTTCTCTTCCGGATCTTTAACTTCGCTCAGATCAATCCCTCTGTACATAATTCTTTTCTTGATCTCATTGTCCTCTGATAATCCATCAAAAAGCATTCGAAATTTCCACCAGTGCAGATATTTAATATCAATCAGGTCGATTCCGTAATCGCGCAAAAATGCTGATAATATATAGGGATAATCGATGGAAAAAGAAAAAAGATTCTTTTGCCTCACTGTTCCGGTTTGACTGACTTCTCCGTCTGAAAAATCAGCACTCATAAAGTCGCATAATGCGTCAATTGCAGGCTGCGATATTTCGATATCGTCAAGGAAATACTCACTCAAAATCAACAGCTTATCCACAGACTTGACATCTTTATCTTTTAACATGTCCAAAAGAGAAATATACTCTCGAAAATCGGTTCTGATTCTCACAGGCTTTCCATTTACAATTACCGATGTCGGGAGTGATTCATAGAAGAGGTTCATCGGTTCTTATTCGCCCCTCTCCTAGCTTTCCTGTTTGGTGTATATTTGTTTACCATACTGTTATATCTGGACTGCTCGCTGTTCCGTAAATCAAACAGTGAATTGGCGGCCTTAACTCTCATGTCCATGCTGTTTTTCCCTAGAAACATTTTTTCGCTTGTTCCGTCTCCGAATAATCGGTCATAGAAATCATTAAAAACCTTGCATTGCGCCCTCGTAATCTCGGACACTTTTCCAACTTTCGGCACTTTTTCGGATTCCTCAACCATTTTTTCGTAGCAGCCCTCAAATTTTTCCATAAAATCTGCGTCTGTAAAATCGATGTCTGTTTCAAAATTATTAAATTTCCACTGGCTCATTGGCTCACTCTCCTATTCTTTCCTGTGTTTTTTGCCACCTTAAAATCGGCGGCAGCTACTCCCCCATGTAATCACCCTTAGTGTAAGTGACTGTCTTAGATGTAATATCAGTCTCTGTAACATATCCTTCCTCGATGTCGGATACAGCTTTCAGTGATCCGCTGTAAACCAATGCGTCCGTTCCATCTCCGTCGGAATCTGGGATAACTGCGCAAGTTCTCTTTGTCGCAAAGCACTTATCGCCTTTCGTATTTTTCTTGTAAAAATCCACTGTGACAACTTCCACGTGCGCATCATCGGCTACTTTCTCTCCGTCATGGATTGCGGCAATGCGCTCATGTACCGGATTACCTGCGTACATATCGAATGAGTATTCTGTAGCCGGAGCATATCCAACTACATCTGATCTCTCCGTGCTTTCATCCACGTACTGTCTGGAATACTCTTTCGGGTTTTTCCCGTTTGTCATTGCGGTAAAATTGGTCATTCTTTCAAATTTCGGAGAGCTACCCGTTGCATCCGTGTTCATGAATGCCACACGCAAATGTCTGCCGACTAATTTTGGTGCTATTACTGCCATACTTATACCTCCTGTGCATAGATTAAGCGGCACTCAATACGATACTTAGCTTTTTCCTCGTTGATATCGTACAAGTAACCACTGTTTAAAGTTTCAATTGATATTGGGCTTTTCTTTTCTTCGAGTTCCGGAAGATTATCATTAAAACTCTGCTGTTCCAACCACTCTTCAAAGCTCTGAAAGAATCCGCTGTTCTCGATATTGATTCTTGCGTCCTGATCGTATTCCTCTTGGCTCGTAAACGCAAACTGGAACTGCTTCTTTGCTCCACCATCCATGTATCTCTGTATGATTGGGTCGCAAGGGAGAGGGTCAACAGAGTACCCCATATCCGTTCCAATGTAGTCCACGTTCACACGTCCATCACTCAAAAACGGACATGTGAGAATGTATGATCTGACGCTGTCAATGAGATTTGACATACTTAGCCGCTCCTTTCAGAATAGAGTCCTTGTGCCGGTTCTTCATGCGCTCAAACCATCGTGATTTTTCCTTATGCTCGTAATACTGTCTACGTGCATAAGGCGCAATCTGGTTGATCTCGCCACTGCCGATCACGCTGCCAAGAGTCGCTGACTCATCCAGTACACCTGTCCGTCTTGGAGTCTCCGGGTTCATGCGCCGGATGCACTCAGAATCAACAAACTCCTGTGCATTTGCGAAACCGGATTCCGTACTTGGCTTAAAGCTTGGATTCCATTCGATTTTTGCTGATACTTTTCCACCGCCGGATGCTTGGGTATATATAGATCCTCTCGGAGTCTGGATTTTGAATTTCTTTTTTCCTTTTGCCATTACACTCCCACCACCTTAATATGCGGATTGCCGCCAAAAGTATTGTAGTTTGCGGATGTAATTCTAGTCTTGTCCAGTCCGTCCAAGTCCTTAATCGTCTGCATGTCAACCTTACAATCGCCTTTTACAAGGTAATCGTCTTTCTTGATTTCCACGCTCGTATCCGGGATTCTGACCGTGTAGGTGTCTGCTTGTTTTAATCCATCTGTCGTGATCTGCGACTTTTCGTTTTTGTACCACCATACCTCTGGGATGTAGGTCCGTTCCCACTCATCCAGTCTGGTTTCTGAGTTATATTTCCTACTGTAAAGCGTGGCATCTGTGTTGGTTATCATAATTTTACCCCCATATACAAGAGTCCGGTCGGCTCAAGATAAAGCAACAATGTATCAAATATATTCCTTTTAAGCAGATCGTCTGTTGTTTCTCCATTTCCTCCGCTTTCGTAGCTGACGGAGTATCCATCCGTGTTTTCAGATGTGACCACACGTCCAGAATGCTTGCTTCTGACCTTTTCATCATTGGCAATCAAATCGCAGACAGCGCAGGCGGCAAGCCTTACTTCTTCCATCTCTATGTTGTCATCAGCGCGCCCGAAGGTAATCCTCCGGACGTAGGCTGATGATTTCATAATGAATTTTCCAAACTCTTCTTTTGACAGACTCCCTTTGTATGTAGTGGTGTAATATTCATAATCTGCATACAGAATCATTCAATCACTCCTTACATTACTGTGTGTACATAGATACCATCTTTCTTGTTATCGTAGCATTCTGCGATACCAACAGTACGGTATCCAAATTTCCAAGCGTCTGCATCCTGGTTCTGGTCAGGTGTGATGATTTTGGAGACTGTGTGTTTCTGGTACTGGATTGCTGCCTGTTTGTCCACGATCATGAAGTTAACTGCCTTACCACTGTCGTTCTTAGAATATCCGCCGGCACCAGAAGTAGCCAGATCGATTTTGGAGTAAAATCTTCCCTCTGGAACTTTCTTGATTCCCGCAAATCCCTCAATAGCTTTCTTAGATGCTGTTGTATCCAGATCCTCAATCATGCCATAGATTGTCGGATTGATAAACAGATAGCAGGTCGCAAGGTTCGCTTCTGCGTTCTCAATTTTGCTTCTTGCTGTTCTGAGTGCCGCAAGAGCCGCCTTACCATCATTGAGAGCCGCAGCTACAGTTGTCACTCCATCAATAGACGCATAGCCTGCCAGGCGGTACGCATCAAGCTCCGGTACCACTTTGGTACGCAGAAATTCTCCGGACAATCTGCCAAATGCTACGCCTGCAGATTCGATATTGTCCATAGCATCGATTGTAAACATTCGACCACGATCATAGCTGCATTTCTTGGTTTCGTATTCCAGTGTCACATCACCTGCAACATAACCAGTCTGTTTGTTGTAGTTCGCAAGTCCCTGCATGGACATTTTCGGAATCAGAATCTCATTCGCATTCGCTCCCTCTCTCACAAGCTCATTCGGACCATCCAAAACCGCTGTCAAAGATGCCAGCTTGTAAACTTCGTCCAACATCGTAGAGTATGCTTTTCTTAATGCAATTGTGTTCGCCATATCTTATTACCTCATTCTTTCAAAATTATTTTTCTGCCGGAAGCCCCATGGCCGCTCTGATTGCTGACATATTATCTCCGCCAACATCAGCACCGCCTCCTGTTGCTCCGACTGCGTTCATGAATGGTTCATTAGAACCAAATAAATAAGCATCAGATTCCTTTACGGTTTCCAATGCTTTCTTGATGTCCTCAGACTGGTTTTCGATCCTTTCAAAGCGTCAATATCAAGCATAGCCATGACCGCTTTTTCATTGCGTCCCCCGGCTGTCTTGATTGCTTCTTTGATCGTGTCGGAAAAGATGCGATCTGCTTCTTTGGCGGCATACTCAGCATCCTTGTCTTTCAGCTGTTGATTCAGCTTATCAATTTCTCCCTGCATAGCTGTTGGGTCAACATCTTTAAACTTTTCCAAAGATTCCGTTGCAGTCTCAAGCTGGCCTTTGTAATTGTCACGCTCTCCCTCTGCTTTGGTAGTCTTTGCCTTTTCAGCGGCAATGTCTTTCCCGTTCTCTGCCATGATTTTATCAATGACATCCTGCTCCAATCCAAGTCCTTTTAAAAATTCTGTTTTCATGTTTCCATTCTCCTTTCGCATTAGGTTGTTTAAGGTGTGTAACCATCCACCACGAATTGACTGTTTAAGGTCTCATCTACTGACCAAAAAGGCATAAAAATAACACATATCTCTATGTGCTAATCTCTTAAAGTAACGCCTGCACCTGCTCTTTCAAGCTCTCCGGTACATTATCAATTGTCAAGTGTCCACCTTTAATTCTGTTTGCCAAAAACTGCGCCATAATTTACACCTCCGCTTCCATTGTTGCTAAAATCAGCTCCTGAACCGCCTGATCTGTGACTTCCTGCGCCGCCTGTGTTGCTTTCAAGTCTTTCTGCAGCTTGCCGTAGGCGCTCATACCATCGTCCACTGCTTCATACTCTTTTATTACATTCTCATCTGTCTCCGTATATCCGACAAAGACCAGATTACTAAATCCCTCTGGTTTCTCTTCCTTGAGTGGTTTGTAGCCCTCTTTCTTGATGGAGCTGATTCTCACAGTTCCGTTTTCCATTATTTTTGCATAGTTCATATTACTTCTCCTTTCGGTATGTTACTTTAATATCGGGGTCAAGCTCCCCTCCGTCCGCTGTGATGACTGTGGTAGGGTAGTAGGTTTTTAATGCTCGGATAGCGTTTTGTTCGGATTGTGGGAGTGGGACGAATTCGGTGGTTTCTGATTTTCCGATAATATTGAGTGGGTATTCTTTCAATTTTTCTTTGATTTCCGAAACTGTTTTCCCGTAAAACTCTTGAGTGTTAAGCGTATAAAGCACATTATTATTGGCATTCCCGAATAAGACAAATGGTTCCCCGTTCGACATTCTCTTTGCATACAACTTGTCGCAATATCCAGTTTTTTCTTTCTTGTCAATATTTTTGACGTAAACATAGAATCCGTTGGGCGTATACAAAGAAATACTAGCGGTTTCATCAATTGTTGCTATCACGCTCCCATACAACCACCCAATCTGTCCACCCTGCTCTACCAGTCTGTCCCATTTTGTAATAGGGCGGTCGGATGTGAGGGTGAGAGTTTGCTCTTTGTAGGGTTCGTAAGGCTTAGCAGCAGAACCTTCGTTAATGATGATTCCGCCAGTGTTTTGTATCATACTCTTCACTCTTTCGAGACTGTTATTGACTCCTAAGTAAATGTTTCCATCTTCTGGCGTCAATGTCTTATATTTGGAAATATCCGCAGATCCGTGCGATAGCCATGTTTTATCGCTACCGTCCGG
>ENA-OQBV01000058-OQBV01000058.1-human-gut-metagenome-genome-assembly--contig:-NODE-58-length-59631-cov-4.709667_pt1 | contig 59631 bp, 57 predicted proteins | sample MGYA00242750_ERZ504559 | MGnify/ENA primary metagenome ERZ504559 (study PRJEB26092, sample SAMD00036230) | human gut metagenome | host: Homo sapiens | study: EMG produced TPA metagenomics assembly of... | reverse complement strand
CTTCTTTTTTTGTTCATAAGATCCACCGATCCGTCCGGTTTCTTTTTGCAGAAAGGCTTTTCCACCCGTCTTTGATCACTTTATCCAGAACTCCCATCTCATCGGCAATCTCGTATTTCAATTTTTCCGCCTGGGAAAGCTTTCCCTCAAGATATGCTTTTACTTCTTTCTCCCTGTTCATCTTCCACACTCCTCATCTTTTTTATGGAGTATGGACAATTTCCGGATAAATTATGCATTCTGAAAAATATGTCCGTCCTTTATGGGTACTGTCATTTTTAATCCGGGATAATGATCGCCGCAATGATATACGCCAGGATTCCAGCTCCGCCCATCAGCGTGATGATTACCCATACCAGCCGGACAAGAGTCGGATCGATATTAAAGTATTCCGCAATTCCGCCGCAGACACCACATAACATACGGTTTACTGATGATTTGTATAGTTTTTTGTTACTCATAATGCTTCCTCCTTTAGTCTTCTTCAAATTCAACCTGAACGTTTCCCATTCCGCAATCCAGTTTTATATTTTTCGTGGCACCTTCATTTGTGATCTGTTTATTTCCGGAAGTAATGGATGTTTCCAGAGAATCATCCACCTCCAGATTTCCAAGACCACATTTCAGCTCATAATTATACTCAGTAGCTTTTCCTGTAAGTGTAAGCTCCATATCTCCCATACCACAGCTTCCTTTTAAATTCTCCACCTGAAGTTCACTGATGTCAGCAGTTCCCACTCCGACTGTAAAATCTGCTTCCTTTATATCCAGGCTGCCGGAATTTTCAATGGTTCCGGCCCCCACATTTACTTCCATCTGCTCCGCTTTAAAATCACCATCCAGTTCGATGGTTCCGGCTCCCATCTGAAGTTTTATCTTCTGAAAGCTTAAGTTTTCCGGGCAAAAAATTTCTATGGAACGGTTTCTCACTTTTTGATTGCTTGCAATTCTCAGACTACCGTTGTCATTGCTGATCTGAATGCGATTGTGATCCTTCCCTGAAACTTTCACCTGGACTTTATCCTCATTCCATGTTTTCAAAACCAGTTCTTCGTATCTCAGATCACAGAAAAGGTCTGACACAGCCGAGGCCTCATATACTTTCGTATATGCGGAACTGTCTGCACTGTCTGCCAGAACACCCTTCTCAGTTACCGCGCTCTCTGCAGCTGCCTGAAAATCGTCCTCCTGCTCATCCATATCTTCCTCGGAATCTTCCACTTCCCAGCTGTCTTCATGATCCAGAACACGAAGCACCTGCGTGATTCCATGATCCAGAACACTCACATCTCCCATAGTCGCTCCCATGGCAGCTCCGCCGGCAGTAAGTCCCAGGCCTGCTACACCGAATACTGCTGCAAGGATCAGAATTACCTTCAGAAAACGTTTCATACTTTTTCCGCCTTTCTTCCATTCAGGAGATTGCTGCAGAATCCCGTAAATTTCCGCAGGATCGCAGGCAATATCTTACCTGTAAACCACACCGTCAGTAACAGTAACAAAAGTCCAAATGCCATCATCAGGCATCCGATACCGATAGTCAGGATCCCGGCCGGCGGAAGAGACATCGTCATGGCAATCCCAACAACAATGCACGCGGCTGCACCGATCACAAGGATGATCGATCCCGCTCCTGCAAAAAATGTCAGCAGGAAAGGCAGCAATGCCAGTGTCACCAAAATCCCCAGTACTCCGACCAAATAATCCTTTTTATCAGAGGAGCCGCAAAAACAAGAACGATCAGCGCAAGAATGATTCCTGCCTTATTCTGCTTTTTCTCTGCGTGATAGCCGCGCTGGGCACGTCTTTTCCTGCGGTCTTCGAAATTTTCTGTATTTCCCGTATCACGATGGGCCTCTCCCTGTCCATTTCCGTATACGGTTACTTCTGTATAATGGTCCGGCATTTCCCCGTTCTCTTTCACACGGGTATCCTGATATCCGTTCTCTGTGTATTCCCCGTAATCTTCACTGTTCTCCTGAAGATCTGCCTTAATGATCGCAGCAACCTTCCCCGGATTTCCCAGTTCCCGGATCACTTCTCCTTCATTCTCAGGACCTGCATCATCAAAATATCCTTCATAATATTCCAGTGCTTCCTGTCTCTCTGCCTCTGAAATATCGGAAAGCAGCCGTTCAAGCTGTTCCATAAACTGCTTTCTGTTCATAATCAAACTCCCTCCTCAAACATCCTGGTGATCTTGGATGAATAGATCTCCCATTCACTTCTGTAAAGATTCAGCTGCGCTGCGCCCTTATCTGTCAGCTTATAATATTTCCGGTTTCTGCCTGCATATTCCATATTGTAGGCTTCCAGACATTCATCCTTCTGAAGCCTGCGAAGGACCGGATACAGCGTAGATTCTGAAACCTCCAGAACACTTCGCACATCCTGGGTGATCTTGTACCCGTAGGTACCGTCCTTCTCTCTGGAAATAACAGCCAGGACGATCGCATCCAGGAGGGCTGCTCCTGTGTTAAATACCATCTGCTCACCTCTCTATGACCTGTAAAACGGACATTCACATTCCGTCTTACTACATGCTGATGAACGCGATCACTTCACGATCCAACGCTCACATGATAAGTCATGTAATATTGTTCTGTGAATAATACTATATATCGTATAATATAGTTTTGTCAATAGTATTTAGAAAAATCCCTCTATACTTTATAATATTTTTCGGAAACCACTCTTTTCACACAATATCCGAGAGAGTCAAGTTTATATTATGGAGGAAATTATGACAGATTCAGATAAAATACAGACATTACCGCTTCCTTTTCTGGAGCGTATGAAAGAAATGCTGGGAGATGATTATGATGCTTTCCTGAAAAGCTACAAAAATCCCCGCACCTACGGTCTACGTGTAAACACCGCCAAGCTCTCCTGCCAGGATTTTCAGGCGCTTTCCCCTTTCCCTATCCGGCCGATCCCGTGGATCAATACCGGATACTTCTACGAGGAGGAAAGCCGCCCTGCACGATGTCCTTACTACCAGGCGGGCCTTTATTATCTTCAGGAACCAAGTGCCATGACACCAGCTTCCAGGCTTCCTATCGAACCTGGAGATTTTGTCCTGGATCTCTGTGCAGCTCCCGGAGGAAAAGCCACTGCCCTGGGTGCAGCCTTAAATGACACCGGATTTCTCCTTGCCAACGATATCAGTACTTCCAGAGCCAGAGCCCTTCTTAGGAATCTGGAGCTTTTTGGCATGAAAAATATGCTCGTCACCGACGAAAAGCCCGCCAAACTTGCCCAGCGTTTTCCTGCTTTCTTCAATAAGATCCTTCTGGACGCTCCATGCTCCGGGGAAGGCATGTTCCGAAAAGAGGAAGCCCTTGCCCGCGACTGGACACCGGAAAAATCTGCTGAGCTTTCTGATATCCAGAAAGACCTGGTCTTAAAAGCTGCCGATATGCTCCGTCCGGGCGGAATGCTGCTTTATTCCACCTGCACTTTTTCCCCATGTGAAGACGAAGAAGTGGTAGCCTATCTTCTCAGACAACGCCCGGATATGGAACTTATGGAAATGCCAGGATATGAAGGCTTCTCCAGCGGCCGCCCGGAATATGCCGGCACAGCAGACACTTCCGATTCCGAAATCGCGTTAAGCTTAAATGCATTTAATCCGGAAGAACTTCAAAAATGCGTCCGAATCTTTCCACACAAAATGGATGGCGAAGGTCATTTTCTCGCCCTGTTCCGCAAAAAAGGTGACTCTCTTCCACCCGTTTTCCGCTTTTCCGCAAAAGGACCGGACAAAAATACCCGGAAATGGCTGGAGGAATTTTTCTCTGAGATCGGCCTGAAAACCATTGGCGGTCAGGAATTTGACTGGAACCGTGTGGAAGTCCGCAAAGATAAAGTATACTATCAGCTGCCCTTCCCTCTGGATCTCCGCGGAATCTCCTTTCTTCGAAACGGCCTCTACCTGGGTGATTTGAAGAAAAACCGTTTTGAGCCGTCTCAGCCTCTGGCGCTGGCGCTTCACAAAGGAGATGTGGAAGCAGTTATCTCCCTGCCGGTTTCCGACGAGCGGCTTACCCGTTATCTGAAAGGCGAAACGCTTATGATCGAGCCGGAAGAGGCCGCTCACAAAAAAGGCTGGCACCTTCTCTGTGTGGGCGGTTATCCTCTCGGCTTCGGAAAGCTTGTAAACGGGATCCTGAAAAACAAATATCCTGCTGGCTGGAGAGTGTAATCTCTCCGCCGCAGGATATCTGCCCACATTAACATATCATTTCATTTTCAGATCAGAGACTGAACGCTTCTCCAAGAGTAAACGAATAAATATACCGTTCCTTCACCTTCCGGCCTGTCATCCGTTCCAGCGCCTGGGCGTAATCCTCCAACTGTACATGATAACGGTCGATCAGCTTCTGTTCTTCTCCACGTCTCACAAAGTCCGTTTTATAATCCACCAGAACGATTTCTTCATCCTCTATAAAATACGCATCAATGATTCCCTGTACCAGAACATTTTCCTCACACTGCCACTGCGGATCGAGCTCCGAAGCTTTTCTTGCGATCACAAAAGGCTGCTCCCGGAACAGAAGTCTCTTCTCTGAAGCTGCTTTCATCCGCTGTCCGAGAGGTGCTTCCACAAAATTCCAGATATCCTTTACCCGGACCGACTCAGCCTCTTTTCTTTCCATCTTCCTGGCGTCAACCCATTCTCTCAGCTGTCTGCGGATCTCATCCCTATTTGCTGTCTTCTGATAGTCCAGGCATTCCATTACACGATGATAAGCCGTTCCACGAAGTGCCCCTGTATACCCTTCCTCTTTCTTCTCCTCGATAAATCGGGGAACCAGCGGCTGAATCTCTTCTTCCGTCTCATAATCCACCGTTTCTTCCAGATCCTGCTCACTGTGGTAGCTTCGCTTTTTCAGTTCTGATACACTCACCTTCACAGGAAGATCTTCCAGATATTGATAGGGATATACAAAGGAAAAACGTCTCTGGATCTCCTCCCGAATCTCACTGTCAAAAACTCTGCCCGGATTCCAGTTCTCCAGTGTTTCCTTCTTCATTTCCCGCTCTGCCTGTTCCATAACCTCACTTTCTGTCAGTTCCTGTGCTGTGACCCGTGTAACTTTGAATTCTGCCGGATCTTTGTACAGAGGATTTGCAGTATTCATAAAGATGCCATATTCATGAAATAATGGTGCCATGCAGCGATGCCTTGCCAGTGCCGGAAGCACATAATCCCAGTAAGTCTTCCCGCCAAGCCTTCTGCCCAGAGAAAGCAATGGTTCCTCACTGTCCCTTAATGCGGACAATTCTCCCAATTCCGGATGCAGGGCTCCAATAGTTCCACTGAGGATCAGTTTTTCCTTTGCACGTGTAAGCGCTACATAAAGTACCCTCAGCTCCTCTCCGAGGCTTTCCATCAGGAGCGCTCTCCGTATGATCTGCCTGCAAAGGGATGGAGCGATGATCCTCTTCTCCGGCAGGATCGCATCCGCACCGATCCCCAGCTCCGGATGGATCAGGATACTTGCGTTCATATCCCGGAAATTAAAGCGTTTTCCCATTCCTGCTGCAAACACTACCGGAAACTCCAGTCCCTTGCTCTTATGGATCGTCATGATCTGTACTGCACTTTCCCCGGTTCCGGAAAGATTTACCTCCCCGTAATCCACCTGATACTGCTGAAGCTTCTGGATATATCTTACAAAATTAAAAAGGCCTCGATAGCTTGTCTTCTCATATTCCATTGCCTTTTCCACAAGCATGTTCAGGTTTGCATTCCTCTGTTCACCATTTGGCATTGCCTTTGCATGGTCTCCATATCCGGTACGTGCAAGTACCTCCAGGATCAGCTGATGGACCGGCGTGTAAGCCGCCTTATCACGAAGTGTATTCATGGTGTCCATAAAACAGGACAGCTTCTCTCCGAGGATTTTTTTGTTTTCCTCAGAGCTCCCATGCTTTCTGTAGTCCTCCACAAACCTGCACACACATTCATAGATCATTCCTTCCGGATATGCGATCCGAAGCTCAGCCAGCTCTTCTGTGGTACATCCAACGATCGGTGAACGCAGTACGCCGGTCATGGGAATATCCTGCAGCGGATTATCCAGGATCCGGAGATAATTCAGCAGTGTCACAACCTCTGTTGCAGAAAAATATCCGGTTCTGGAGGCCGTATATACCGGTATCCCTCTTGCACTCAAAACCTCCCCGAAGGTTTCAGCCCAGCCTGAAGCAGATCGGAGCAGGATCACGATATCTCCATATTGAAGAGGTCGATACTCTCCCGTTTCCTTATCCAGCACCCGTTCATGCCCTACCATAGATCGGATCCTTCCTGCAATGGCAAGGGCCTCCAGCTCTCTCTCATTCTCCGTTACTTCTTCATCCTCCTCTTCCAGCAGCGGACTGTATTTATCCACAAGAAGGATCTCTGTTTTTACAAATTCCGGATCCTGGCCTTCCGGAAAAGAAGCTCCGGGATACAGAGCTGCCGCCTCGTCGTAAGCAATTCCTCCCAGATCTTCCCCCATGATTTGCCGGAAAATAAAGTTGACACTTTCAAGGACTTCCGGTCTGCTTCGGAAATTTTTGTGCAGGTCGATCCGCTGTTCCGGACTGTCTTCCAGTGAATAGCTCTTATATTTTTCCATGAACAGTTCCGGACGGGCCAGACGAAAACGGTAGATGCTCTGCTTTACATCTCCTACCATAAATATATTTTTGCGTTCATTGACCCAGCCGGAAACTGTCTGCATCAGGATCTCCTGAACCAGATTACTGTCCTGATACTCATCCAGCAGGACCTCATCATATTTTTCAGAAAGCTCTCTTGCCGCCTGGCTGGGCACATAGGTTTCTCCTTCCTTTTTCAGAAGGATGTCCAGGGCAAAATGTTCCATATCTGAAAAATCCAGAACATTTTTTTCACGCTTCTTTGCCTGGAAACGTTCTGCAAAATCCTTTGTCAGCTTTACCAGCATCTCCAGCGGTGGTGCAGATGCTTCTGTCAGTTCCGTCAGCTCAGCCAGATTTCCGTAAAAATATCGGATTCCCAGTTCCTTCAAATTATCTTTTGCATCTTCGCGAAGAGCTTTCACCAGATTTTTCAGCTGCTCCGATACTCCCTCCATTTTTTTTGAGGAAAGTCTTGCAAACTTCAAATTCCGGAGATTTTGCGCTATCTCATCATAATCCCTTTTAACGGACAGTTGTTTTAACTGCCGGATCAGTATCATATCCTTTTCCAGAGCCTCCAGATAAAGCTCCGGTCCATCCTGGAGCTGACAGGTCTTCATTGCGGTTTCTGTAAGCTCTTCCGCTTCTTTCAGTGCGCAGTCTGCAGCCTCCCACAGATATCGGAACCATCGCGTTCCCTCAAGACCTTTTTCCGGATCCAGATGATAATTCTCCACACAGCTGTCCACCATTTTTCGGGCCATGGATTACTCATCGCAGCATTATAAAGCTCCAGCACATGTTCCTTCAGTCCTTCATCCGTTTTTCCTGGCGCATAGCATTCCACAAATGCAGTAAAATCTGCTTTTCTTTCTGCATAATGATCCTCAAAAAGCTCCTTCAGCACATCTTCCTGCAAAAGCTTCAGTTCACCCTCATCTGCAGTCCGGTAACCCGGATCCAGTCCGATCAGATGAAAATAATTTCGGATCACATAGGCGCAAAAGCCGTCAATGGTAGTGATCTGTGCCGTATGGATCAACGTCATCTGTCTCTGCAAATGCTCATTATCCGGATCTTCAGCCAGTGCCTGATCCAGTCCACGTTCGATACGTTCCCGCATCTCTCCCGCTGCCGCCCTTGTAAATGTCATGATCAGAAGACGGTCAATGTCCACCGGTTTCAAAGGATCCATGATCTTACTTAAGATCCTCTGCACCAGCACTGCAGTTTTACCGGAACCGGCTGCTGCGCTGACCAGAATATTCCGGTCCCGGAGCGTGATGACCTTTTTCTGCTCCTCAGTCCATTTCACTGCCATTCTCTTACTCTCCCTTCATGATCTTTTTCCACAGTGCATCTTCTTCTATGGACGACAGCCTGTGAAACTCATATCCCGGTATCTTCCTGTCGAAGCCGCACACAGTAAGATACGGACAATATGTGCAGGCATTCTTTTTTCCAAGTTCATAGGGTTCCACTGCCGCATTTCCATCCAGGATCGATTCCCTGATGTCACAGATCTTTCTCCGCACATACGCTCCCAGAGCATCAAACTGCTTCCTTGAGGCAACAGAAGATCTTTTGCTGAAGCTTCCGTCCCGGTTCAGGGATACCGGTATGGAGGCCATAGTGCTGTCGATTTTGGTACTCATATTATCATCTGCCTGTACAAGCCCGTTCATTTTCATTTTCTTCAGCATCTGCTCATTGATGCTTTCCATATCCGCATGGATCTTCTCCTGTATCATAGGATCCTTCACATTATAATAAAACACACCGGCCGGAACGATCTCGCGATCCGGATACTTCCTTTTTTCCACCTGTAATGCTCCATCCAGATAGACCATCAGCTGAAGCTGAAGGCCATGATACAACGCCAGCAGATCAAACGAAGTATTTCCGGTTTTATAATCGATCACCTTCACATAGACCCGGTTGTTCTCCGGCTCTTCCATGATATCCACACGGTCGATCCTTCCGCCCTGAAACCTCACCTCAAATCCTTCCGGCCGGAATGCTCCATGCTTCAGCTGTTCCTGCAAAGCCCACACGGTACGCCGCAAAATACGTCTGGTCCGTTCGATCATATATTCATTTCTCGCACTGCTTTAAGGATCGTATTTCCGTAATCTGCGGAAACCTGATCCAGACAGCTGTCTATGATACGGTTTCGCTCTTCCTCCGTAAGCTCTGCCCAGTCCAGTCCCTCTTTTCGGACTTCCGCCGCAAATTTTTCCAGTGCCATATGCATGACATTTCCCATATCCATAGCCCGGAACTCATACTCTGCACGTTCTGTAATCTTCAGTCCATACTGCAGAAAATGTGCAAATGCACAGGCCGCAAAACGCTCCAGCCGGGTAGCACTGTACGGGGAAATTTCTCCATAGAGGATCTTTGCCACTGTTTTTCCGATCTTATCTGACGGTCGTTCTGAAAAAGATGCCTCTGTAAGTTTTTTTACAAGGATCCGGTATTCCGGGCTCTGAAGATACCAGCTGTACAGTTCCTGGAAGACCGCATTATCCTGGTAAGCTTCTCCTGCAAGCCCTCTCAGGAAATAATCCAGGCTGATTCCCGGAAGCTCCAGTAATTCCATAGGTTCCTGCATATCTCCGCACTGCCGGATCTCCATTTCCGGAAACATCTCCCGGATATTACTGACAAGAAAGGCCGGACTCAGGGCTTTTCCCTGGCTGTCGGACTGACAGAAGGACAGACAGAGCAGTTCTCTTGGCTTGGTCATGTTCAGATACAGATAAAATCGCTGCATGTTCATCAGTTCCTTTGGCCCCGGTGCAAGCTGGATCCCCTGATCTTTAAAAAATTCTCTGTCAATCTCCGTAAGCATTCCTCCACCGGATGTATTCTTCGGAATATTCCCTTCATTTACTCCCACAAAAAACAGTGCACGGATATCCTTTAGCCTGGTTCTCTCCATATCTCCCACAAGTACCTGGTCCATACTTGGCGGGATCAGCGCCACCTTGGCCTGGTTCAGTCCTGTTTCCAGAAGCTGACGGAAATCCTGGCGGTTCACGGTTTCCTCTCCAAGGATCTCCACCATATTATCCAGAAGTTCCATAACAATTCCGTAAATCTGGGCATATTCCTTTTCCATGGCCTTGTCGCCCTGTTCCTTGAATTTCAGTTCCTGATGCTTCAGTTTCTGCTGCACCTGGCTCCGCACTGCAAACTCGTAGAGAAAAGTACAGTATTCCCGCACCGTCTTTTTCCCACCTTTAAAGCTTAGCGCAAGCTCTCTGGTCTCATCTGCGAACCGCTGCCGGATCTCATTAAGCCTCTGAATGCTTTCCGGCGGCATTCCCCGGTAAATACGCACCCACACTTCATCCCATTTCTTAAATCCACGGATACCAAGAGCTAGCACATAATTCTCCAGAAGGTCTGCTTCCTCCCTGGTCACACAGGACATTCCGCACCGGAGATAACGGAATACACTCTCATAGGAAAAATCCTGCACTGCCATCTCAAGTGCTGCCCGGAAATATTCTACAAACGGATTCATCAGGACCGTATGCTTCTCATCAATGAAATACGGGATCCCTGCTGCTGTAAATACCTGCTTTGCAAGATTTCCATACTCCTCCAGGTTACCTGTGATCACGGCGATCTCACCGTAACGGCAGCCCTTTTCCCTTACAAGTCTGGCGATCCGGCGGGCAGCTTCTTCCATTTCCTTCTGCGGGTTCACTGCCGAAAACATGCAGATCTCATCCTGCGCTTTTTTATATATATTTTTTCGGTAACGGAAGATATTTTTTTCAAGGAAATGAAGGGCAGGTGCCTGGGAAAAGCGGGATTTTCCCACATCCTTCAAAAGAACCGGTGTCTCGATCTCCCTGGTCAGCTCCGAAAGCCCGTGGATCATCTGACGGCTCATATAAAAAAGCTGATAAGGTTTTCCTCTCATGCTCAGATTCTCATCCGCATCCATGGTCACCGTTACCATCACCTTCTCACAGACAGCAAGAAGTTCTCCCACAACACGCATCTGAATAGGCGTAAAACCGGTGTAACCATCCAGAAGGAGTACACTGTTTTTCATTTTTTCAGAAAACGGAAGAGCTTTTTCCAGCGCATCCATTACTTCTTCTCCTGTCATATAATGATCCTTCAGATATCCGGTAAATGCCTGGTAAAGAACAGCTACGTCTTTCAGTTTCATCTGAAGTAACGCTCTGTCACCGGAATCCTCGATCATCTCCTGGATCTCACTGTCCCGGATATCGTACTGCATAAACTCCGACAGGATAGACTTCACTTCATCCAGGTATCCCGCTTTACGCATCTGACCTCCCAGATAGGAAAGCTCCTTTCCATGCTGCTGTACCATCTTCTGCAGCACCATACTCTTACCGGTTTCTTCCAGAAGGATGCGGCTGTCTCCTCCAACTTCCTCCAGAACACGGTATGCAAGACGCTCAAAGCTCAGGATATCAATATTCAGGATTCCCCTGCCCGGACTCATCTCCACCAGTGTCTTCTGGGTCTGCATGGTAAACTGCTCCGGCACGATCACATAAAAAAAGCTTCTCAGGATGCAGCCCTGCCTGTTTTATGATATTCTGATAAGCATAACAGGATTTTCCGCTTCCGGAACTTCCTATGATAAACTGTAATGACATCTTCATCCTCCCGATCACTTGCAGATTTTCAGTCATTCCGACGCCATCCTGCGCCTGAAGTATTCCTATCATACCACAAATTCTGCTCCTATAGAACGGTCGTTCTCTATATTCTGAAATATCTGCCTGCTCTTTTCCTTATTTTTCCAGGCACAGTATCGAATAACCTGCGCACAGCTGTGGCATAAATCCTCCCTCCCGATAATAAACTATATAAAAAGCTTTGGGAGGCGTGCGCCATGAGTTCCAAAACCAGGATCATCGTCCTACATATGAAAGAGATCATTTACACAGCTGTCTTTCTGGCTCTGGCTGTCGTTCTGGCTGTCGTTCTTTTCTTCATGTTCGGTCCCGGAAAAATGCCAGTCATACAGCCAGCGAAAAATCCCGCTACAAGCCGGGCGTCTATACCTCTTCCATCACCCTGAACGAGAATACCTTCGATGTGGAAGTTACTGTAAATGCTGACAGGATCAAGGCCATCCGTCTGGTGAATTTAAATGAAACCACAAAAGCTTCCTATCCTCTTATGGAACCGGTTCTGGATTCTTTGGCAAGTCAGATCTATTCCAGTCAGTCCCTGGAAGACATTCGGTATGCAGGAGACCGGAAATATACCTCCCAGGTACTCCTTTCAGCTATCACGGATGCAGTAAAAAAGCGGAGAACACTTAAGCTCTCCGCTTTGCGATCTACGTTCAGATTTCAATCTTCTCCAGCACATCCTGCCAGATCCTTGCACTTGCATCACTTGGCATTCTGAGATCTCCTCTTGGAGAAAGTGCCACACTACCTACCTTCGGGCCATCCGGCAGACAGGAACGCTTGAACTGCTGGGCAAAAAATCTCCGATAGAAGGTTTTCAGCCATTTCAGGATCGTCTCTTTATCATAAATCCCCTCAAAGGTCAGGCAGGCAAGCCTGTAGATCTTATCCGGTGTAAATCCTGCACGCAGCATGTAATACAGATAAAAATCATGAAGCTCATAAGGTCCTACCAGATCCTCCGTCTTCTGGGCGATCTTGCCATCCTTAGGAGGAAGAAGCTCCGGGCTTACCGGAGTATCCAGGATATCCAGAAGAACCTCCTTCAGTTCCTCATCTCCGCAGGTATCCGCATAATAACGTACCAGATGACGTACCAGTGTCTTCGGGACAGAAGCATTCACACCATACATGGACATGTGATCGCCATTATAGGTTGCCCAGCCAAGAGCCAGCTCGGAAAGGTCTCCGGTTCCCACAAGAACGCCGCCTTCCTTGTTTGCCGTATCCATCAGGATCTGAGTACGCTCACGTGCCTGACTGTTCTCATACGTCACATCGTGGATCTCCGGATCATGTCCGATATCCCGGAAATGGATATTTACCGCCTCTTTAATATTTACCTCGGTAAGCCTTGCACCAAGGCAGCGGCTTAACTTGCAGGCATTCTGATAGGTTCTGTCTGTGGTTCCAAAGCATGGCATGGTCACACAGTGGATCTGTTCTCTCGGCATTCCCATCCGGTCAAAGGCACGTGCCATTACAAGAAGCGCCAGGGTAGAATCCAGTCCTCCGGAAAGTCCTACCACCGCACTCCTGCTGTGGATATGCTCCATACGTTTCTTAAGTCCCATAGCCTGGATGTTCAGGATCTCCTCGCAGCGCTCATCACGCTCTTCCTTCACAGACGGAACGAAGGGATACTGTGGATATTTTCTGGTAAGTCTTGTTTTCTCCTCTGCTACGGAAAAATCAACTCTTGTATGACTGCAGGTAGAAACTGCCGGATACGTGGACATTCTTCTTCTCTCATCAGCCAGTCTCTGCACATCGATCTCACTGTAAATGATGCCGTTCTCAAAGCGTCTGCTTTCCGCAAGCATGGAACCGTTCTCTGCGATCATATTCTGTCCGCCAAACACGAGATCCTGGGTAGACTCCCCTTCCCCTGCACTGGCATAAATATATCCGCAGATCAGTCGTGCTGACTGCCCGCTTATCAGAGTTCTCCGGTAGGAATCCTTACCTACCATCTCATCACTGGCAGAAAGATTAACGATGATATGCGCACCGTTGACGGCATGACGGATACTTGGCGGCGCAGGGACCCAGAGATCCTCACAAAGCTCCGCTGCAACGGTGAATTCCGGAAATTCCTTACATTCAAAGATCAGCTCTGTTCCAAAAGGAATTTCATCCCAGAACTCATCCTCCTCATTTTTCTCGCACTTCAGGAAGTCCACAAATTCCACATCTTCTTCCTCTGCACCTGCAAACTGTCTCTGCTCATAAAACTCATTATAATTCGGAATATGAGTCTTCGGCACAAATCCCACGATACGGCCATGATTCAGAGCTGCTGCCACATTATAGAGCTTGCCTCTGTGACGCAGCGGGAGTCCCACAAAGATCAGGGCGTCCGTCTCCCTTGTCTCCTCTGCAATATGCAGAAGCTCATCCCACGCACTGTCCAGAAGACATCTCTGGAGAAAAAGATCGTGACAGGTATATCCTGTGATACAAAATTCCGGAAATACCATCAGCTTGACATGTTCCTTTTCCATTTCATGAATGGCCTTCAGAATTTCCTCTCCGTTTGCCTTGCAGTCTGCAACGGTAACTCTCGGCGTTGCCGCTGCCACCTTGATAAAACCATGCTTCATTTTTTCTTCCTCCCGAGTTTTATCGCTTGCACTCTCTTATGATCCTCTTAAGATCTTCCACGGTAAAATTATAATTCTTATTGCAGAAATGGCAGTTCATCTCAATGTCCTTGCCTTCCTGGATCATCTCGTTAAGTTCTTTTCTTCCGATGCTGATCAGCGCTTTTTCCACACGCTCTCTGCAGCAGTTGCAATGGAACTGTGTGGGCAGTGTATCATTGATCTCTATGTCAAAGTCTTCCAGTACTTTTTCAAGAAGACTTTCCGGTGTGTGTCCCTGCTCCAGAAGATTGGTAACAGAATCGATCTTTGATACGTTTTCCTCAAGCTTTGCAATCACCTCTTCCTCTGCAAAAGGCATCAGCTGTACAATAAAGCCTCCCGCCTGACGGACTGTATTATCCTTATTCATCAGCACACCCAGTCCTACCGCAGACGGAACCTGCTCGCTGGTTGCAAAATAATAGGTAAGATCTTCTGCGATCTCGCTGGTCTGAAGCGCAACCTGTCCAACATAAGGCTCTTTCAGTCCCATATCCTTGATCACATCCATAAAGCCTACGCCGACAGCTCCCGCAACATCCAGCTTGCCTTTGCTGTTTGCCGGGATACATACATCCGGATTCCCCACATAGCCCTTTACATTTCCGTGAGAATCTGCAGTTACTGTAATTCCCTGCAGTGGTCCGCCTGCATGGATCCGAAGTGTAAGGAGATCCTTTTCCCCTTTCATCATAGCTCCCATCATGGCACCGCCGGTAAGGAGACGTCCCAGTGCCGCTGTTGCCACCGGACTGGTGTTATGATTCTTTCTCGCTGTCTCCACCATATCGGTTGTAACAGCCGCAAATGCACGGATCTGGCTGTTTGCCGCTGTTGCTCTTACAATATAATCACTCATATAAAAAATTTCCTCCTTTATTTCTCGTCTGACGGAATTTCCTTTCCATGTTCTCTGGCCACAAAAGTCAGTCTTCCGCTGTCCGGCTTCGGTGCATCCTTGGTGTATGCGTCATAAACCGCCAGCGGGATCAGGCCTGCCTTTTCAAGAAGTTCCCTTACTTTCTCCGGATCATAGGCCTTCTGGTAATGAATTTCCTCGTCTCTCTCATAAAGACCATCTTCTCTCGGAAGAAACAGAGTCAGATCATACACATTGATCCCGGTCTCCTCATCAAATTCATTTTCCCAGATAAAGCTTCCCTCTTCCCGATTCTCTGCAATAGTCGTATTTCCAAGCATTTCCCGGTATTTATACGGGGTGTTCATATCAAATATGAAAATTCCATCCGGATCAAGATAATTGTTCACCAGTTTAAATACAGTAAGCAGATCATCCTCCTCTGTGATGTAATTCATACAGTCACAGACGCTGACGACAGCACGTACCGTTCCATAAAGTTCAAACTCCCGCATATCCTGTTCCAGATAAAGGATCTCATGACCGGATTCTGCACGTTTTTCCATGGCTTCGCCAAGCATTTCCTCAGAGTTATCCACACCGATCATATCATACCCGGACTCAGCCAGAAGCTCTGTCATCACTCCGGTCCCACAGCCAAGTTCCAGCACGATCCCATCTTCAATTCCGTATTCTTTAAGACTTCCTATAAGATATTCCGCCCATTTTTCATATTCCACATTGTCCATGAAAATGTCATAAACTCTGGCGAAATCACTGTATGCTTCCATAAAAACCTCCAAATATTTTCCGGGCGTTCCATCGCCCGCAGCGTTCACATTATACCATGTCTTCCTGTATAAGTATACGCCTCTGACATAATATGACACAAAAAATCCGGGACCGCAGCCACAAAAGCTGTGATCCCGGAATTCTTATCTAACCGAATCTCCTGCTGCTCCAGGCTTTACTGTACAGGCATATAGTATACGTCTGCAGCCTCACCGTGCCAGTAGAAGCTTGTTCCATCCTCTTCATATACATCACAGTCATACTGAGAAGAGAAGGTGAAACGGTTTCCTTCGTTATCCATCCATGCACCGTTTCCGTCCGGAACGATAACACGTGGTTTACCATCGGAGTTTCTGTAAATAGTTCTTGTCTCATCTGTGTTGCCAAGCTGCTCATCTGTAAATCCGCCATTTACGATAGCACCGGAGGAGCTGCTGTCAGTGGATGCAGTTCCATTGGAAGAACCATCAGATGTACTGCTTCCGTCTGTAGATGTTCCGTCAGATGCTGCACTTCCGTCTGTAGATGTGCTTCCGTCGGCAGCTGTAGTTCCATCTGCTGCTCCGTCAGAAGAAGCTGCTGCATTACCATCTGCAGATGCACTTCCGTCAGAGGAAGCTGCTGCATTACCTTTACCGGCAGTCTTGGCTGCGGAACCATTTGCCGCACTCTTCAGAGTGGAATCACCAAGGATCGCAAAGCTGTCGACAGACTCCTGAACCTTTTTCAGAGCATCCTCTTTTTAACAGATGCCACAAGGCTGTAATACTCACTGTCATTTACAAAGTATTTATTGATAGCATATACATAACCGTCACTCTTGGTCGTATCCTTATATTTCACAGTATAGGAATAAATGTTGATTCCGTCTTTCTGATCTGCCTTGTAATCCTGGATCTCAAAATCGGTTCCATTTACCATGTTCTCTGCCTGTGTCATGGAAACTGCCATATCCTGGGAGTTCGGGATCACTGCAGATTCCAGATCTGCACCGGAGCCGTGAAGGATCAGGATCCTGCCCTGGTCCGGAGACTCGAAGCTTACCATATCTGTCTCATCGGACTTGTTGGCCCAGGTTGCATCTGGAAGCTTGATCGCTACGGATTTATCCTTGGATGTATAGGTTGTATTCTGTGCGTCTGCTGCAACAGTCGGTGTAACCTTCGCTTTTTTCGCCGGTGTCGGAGTAGGAGTAGACTCCACAACCACGCTGTCCTCTTTTCCTCCTCCGAAACTACATGCCGTCATGACACCAGAAAGAGCAACAGTCATAGCTAAAAGTGCAATAAATTTTTTATTCTTCATAGTATCCTCCTCATAATCATCATCAGTCACAAAGTGTGTCCGGAATATTCACTCCTGAACACACTCTTTGCTATAGTTTACGATTTTATTACAGCTTTGTCAATTGATTTCTCCCTGTACTTTATGAATATCCTGTAAGCAGATATCCTGCTCCGTACAGGATTTTTCTAACATTATAATTTTCCCAGATATACCTATCTTATTCTCTTCTTATGCTGATCCTGTATTTCCCGTTTTACGCCTTCATTACGAAAGTTCTGATTTATTCCCCACCAAGTAAGCCTCCTGTTTTAATGACAAATATCTCCCTGAATCTGTCCCCTCTTTTTTTTCTATAATTGTGTCTTTATTCATGTACACTCATGTTGTAAAGTATACCCAACCAAAAATATATGAAAAGAGGACATCCATACATCGATGTTTTCGGGAAAGGATCTATCACTATGGAAAAAGCAGTTCAGACATCTCAGAGAACTGACCAGGAGCTTTCATCTGTTCAGTTTCTCACCATTACAGCCGCATTTGTTGCACTGACTTATATCTTCACCGCATTTATTAATGTTAAGCTTCCGATCGCAGCCAACGGCGGACTGATCCACCTTGGAAATGTACCGTTATTCATCGGTGCCATTTTATTCGGAAAGAAAACCGGAGCCATTGCCGGTGGGATCGGAATGGGGCTCTTTGACCTTCTCTCCGGCTGGACCCTGTGGGCACCATTTACTCTTATTATTGTAGGGATCATGGGCTTCACAGTAGGTAAGCTCACAGAGAATCCCCGGCACCAGAACATGAAATGGTATGTGATCGCCATTGCCGCAGCCTGCGTGATCAAGGTTGCAGGATACTACATTGCAGAGGTTATCATCTACGGAAATCCACTGGCACCGGTATCTTCCATCCCGGGAAACCTGGTCCAGATCGGTGTTGCAGCTGTCATCGTTCTCGTAGTGATCACACCATTAAACCTTGCAGCAAGAAAAACCGGATTAAAAAAATAGCTGTAACAGCTGCCGTAATTTGCGGAAATAATATAAAGATCAAGAGGTGAGCTTATGTATAAGATCATGACACCGGGACCTACACAGGTCGCAGAAAATGTCCGTCTGGCAAGAAGCATGGAATGCACAAATCCGGATCTGGACGAAGATTTTGTCGAATTTTATAAAGAAACCTGCGAGAAGATCAGCACTCTTCTCCATACCTCCAACGAAACCCTCATCTTAAGCGGTGAGGGTATCCTTGGACTGGAGGCTGCCATTGCTTCCATGACTGAGCCCGGAGATAAAGTTCTTGTTCTGGACAATGGTATCTACGGAAAAGGCTTTGCCGATTTTGTTTCCATGTACGGAGGCAGACCGGAGCTTTATACCAGAGATTATCAGAACACTCTCGATGTAAAGGAACTGGAAGCCTTCCTTGCGGATAACCATGACTACAAATATGCAACCGTAGTACACGGCGATACTCCAAGTGGCATGCTCAACGATGTATCTGCCATCTGCCCGCTTCTTAAAAAATACGGGATCCTTACCGTTGTAGATTCTGTCTCCGCTTCCTTCGGCGAGCCTCTGAACATTGATGCATGCCAGATCGATATCATGTGCGGCGGATCACAGAAGGTGGTATCTGCACCTCCGGGACTTACCTTTGTTGTAGTCAGCAGCGATGCAAAGAAGGCAATGACTGAAAGAAAGACACCCATTGCTTCTTTCTACGCAAATCTCACAACCTTTGCACATTATTATGAAGAAAAATGGTTTCCATATACCATGCCGATCAGCGATATCTATGGCCTGCGGGCTGCTATTGACAACATTGCCGATGATCCTGGGATCCTTACACGCCATGCCAGAATCGCCGCAGCCTCCCGAAAGGCCATTACAGGAGCAGGCCTGAACCTTTACCTGCACAGCGGATATTCCAGTACAGTTACTGTTTTTGAAGTACCGGAGGGCACAACAGCCGAAGCGATCCTTGAGGGAGTAAAAAAAGACTACAACATTATGCTGGCAGGTTCCTTCGATGTCCTGGCTGGCAAAGTGATCCGCATCGGACATATGGGAAACAACGCTACATTCTATAATATAAGAGAAGTTTTTGCAGCCCTGGACGGAACTTTACGCAGGCTTGGCGTTCCGCTTAAGGCTTCCATGGAGGATATCTTCTGCAAAAATATGCAGTAATTTCTGAGATTTCAATAGTAAAAAGCACTGTAAGATGAATCCAACTTTTCATCTCGCAGTGCTTTTTTATAATTCTTATAATATTTTTCTTTATTCTTTTACCGCACCGGATGTCATACCACCTACGATGTATTTCTGGCCGATCATGTAAACAATAATAACCGGGATACAGGTAAGTACGATATCAGCAAAAATATAGTTCCAGTAACTCTTGTTCTTTCCGAAGAACTGATATACAGCCATTGTCATCGGGAAGAGACGGCTCTTGCTTGACAGATACAAAGGTGTGAGGAAATCACTCCATACTGTCATGAACTGAAGGATAAAACATGTTACCATAGTTGGTTTCAGAAGCGGCATGATGATCTTGAAGAACAGGCTTAACGGGCCTGCGCCGTCGATAACAGCAGCCTCGTCCAGCTCAACCGGGACAGAGATTACGAAGTTACGGATGGTAAATACACAGAACGGAATCATTGCACTGGTAAATACCATGATAATGCCAACTCTTGTATCGTTCAGGTGCAGTGTACTGAGTACACGTACCAATGTTACATAGTTGACCGGGAAGAACAGTCCGCAAAGTACAAAGTAATACAGGAATACATTCAATTTTGTTCTCTTACGGCACATAACAAATGCAGCCATGGAGCAAAGTACAACGCCAAGTGTTGTAGCGATCAGCGCATATGCAAAACTGTTCAGGAATCCCTGGATCAGGCTTCCTTTTTCAATAACCTCAGAGTAGTTGGAAAATACCCACTCTGTAGGAAGTGCCAGACTCATTCTGGCTGCCTCTGCTTTTGTCTTAAAAGAGTTGATCAATACCATATAAAATGGAAGCACGACACATAAGCAAAGCAGGATACATACAACATGTTTTAATAAATTCTGAATTCTTTTTTTGCCATTACTGCTGTACCTCCTGTTTACTCAATGTCTTAACAATAAATACACCTATGATCGCTGTAATTACAAGAAGAACAGTATTCAATGCAGAAGACATTCCATACTGGCCTCTGGAATAGAGCTGGAATGCATAAGTTGTAAGAACCTCTGTTGCATGTCCAGGGCCACCGTTTGTAAGTACATAAACAATATCGAATACTTTCAGACCATATGTAATACCAAATACAAGGTTGATCATGATAGCACCACTCAGCATCGGAAGTGTTACATACCGAAGTCTCTGCCAGAAGTTTGCACCGTCAATCTGTGCAGCCTCATAATAAGATTTCGGAATCGTATTCAGACCTGCAAGAAAGATAGTCATAACATAACCAATACCTCGCCATGCATCTACACCATAGATGGATTTCCATACAATAGCCAGATCAGACAGCCATTTCTGTTTGAAAATTCCAAGATGGAATGCATCAAGAAGTGTGTTTAAAAGTCCGTTATTATAATTCAGGATGGATTTAAATACAAGACCAATGATTACAAAAGGCAGAATAGACGGCAGGTAGAGCAATGTTCTGTAAAGCCCTTTGCCTTTAAGTCCCTCCTGAAGCATAATCGCGATCAGAAGAGCCGGGATCAGCTTAACGATGTTGGAAATGATAGTAAACTTCAATGTATTGCCAATACCGCTCAGATAAGACTTATCTGATGTAAAAATCTCAGCAAAATTCTGCAGTCCCACAAAATGAGTACCATTAAGAACACTTCTGGAGTTCCAGTCTGTAAAGGAGTAACCAACACCCATTACACTGGGAAGCAGGAAAAAAATGATATATAATGCCAACGGCAGTATCAGAAACCACTGTGGATAGATTCTCTTCTTATTCACAGAAAGCACCTCCTGTTTTAAGTTAAAACAGAGCCGGCAAATACCGGCTCTGCCTTCGGGTCAACTAGTTTTAAGTTCTGTTATTTATTTCCAGTTCTCGTCGCCTACAGTTTTTGCTGCCTCAGCACGGTTGGTATCCATGTTCTTAAGAACATCGTTTGCTTCCATCTCGCCCTGGCAGAATGCAACCATATCCTGACCAAACTGTGTCCAGTAATCGTTTGTATATTTTGTACCTGTCTGAAGTGTTACAACAGCCTTCTTGTCATCCGGAACTGTTTTAAGGAACTCCTGCTCCTCTGGCAGCCAGTGCTGCTCAAGCTTGTCATCGTTAACGTCAAGGTTTGTGTATGCCGGAGAGTTGTCAAGAATTTCCTGAAGGCTCTCTGTTGTTGTAACGAAGTTGAAGAACTCTTTTACAAGATCCTCATGCTCTGTTCCCTTGTAACCAAACATTGTCGGGCCGGAGTTGCTGCTTGGATACCAGGTATTGTCGCCAAGTGGCTCAAGGAACATTCCAAACTCATCAGATGTGCCTGTGTCTTCCTGGATCTGTTTGATGAAACTGGAATTTGCAAGTGCCATTGCACAGTTTCTGTCACCAAATTCGTTGGACATGTTTGTACTGTCTGTTCCGATCCAGTCTTCTCCGAAGTATCCTGCATCAGAGAGTTCTTTGAACTCATTCAGAACTTCAAGCATCTTCTCGTTATCTGCAAATGTTGCTTTGTTTTCATTTAATTCGTCATAAAGACCAGGTGTTGCTTCTTCATAAACGCCGCCGATCTGGAAAAATGCCAGCTGATGCTGCCATCCATCTGCACCAGGCATGAACCAAGGTGTGATTCCTGCATCCTGGATCTTACCGCAGAGTTCTTTCAGCTCATCATATGTTGTCGGTACTTCCCAGCCGTTCTCTTCAAACAGTGTCTTGTTGTAAACCATTACATACTCCGGAGATGCGTTCCAGATCTGAAGTCCGTACAGTTTGTCATTGTATACGCAGGACTCTTTTCTTGTCTCCGGCATAACATTCTCCCAGGAAGCTCCTGTAAAGTCGATGCAGTATTTCTCAGGATCAACGATGGTAGATTCAATTGCAAACGGGTTGGACTGGATCCAGAAGATATCTGCACAGGAATCTGTAGCAAGTTTGGACTGAAGAAGATCTGAATACTGATCAGCCGGAATTGTCTGAAGGTCTACGGTAACATCGTAGGTATCCTCAAAACGTTTAATTGTCTCATCGTAACGATTGTCCATCCATCCTGCTGAAACCAGGATGCTGAGCTCCTCGCCTGCGAAATCGCTCTTCTCATCCGCTGCAGATACGTTCACTGCAAGTCCTGTCGTCATGGAAGCGATCATTGCTGCTGCACAGGCTACTGCCAGAAATCTCTTTCTTTTCATTAATGTTTCCTCCTTTTTTTGAACTGATTTTTCGTTCTCTCTTGATGATATTAGTTTATCATCTGATCATTTTAAAAGCCATGGATATTCCTGCCCTGTATTTGTACTTTTTTCACAGTTTATTATACTTTTTTCATATTTTCCGTAACTATACACAAGTTTCTATTGACATTTTCAAGCACTATTTCAGAATTACATTTTTACGGTTTGTACTTTTTTTACAAATGTGCTATACTTTTAGCCAATGTTTTGCACGACCATTTCACACACAGGGGGCTTACCAATATGAAAACACGCAGTCTGCAGTCCAAACTTTTTATCGCCTATCTTGGCATGGCCTGCCTGATCCTTTTTTCTTTTGCCATATTCTTTTATGTTTTTGCATCCGGGCAGCTGAAGAAAAGCCAGATCAGTGCCATGAGCACCTTAAATTCCACATTTCAGTCCCAGGTAGACTCTGCAATCCAGAATCTTGACACTGTATCTGTAAACATCAATTACAGCAACATGTCGAAATCCGTTCTCGACCAGAAATTTGACCTTAATATTTCCGATGAAATGCTTTCTGCCATGTCCGATCTTTTTATCTCCTTAAGCGGCACTGAATTGAAAGCAGATCAGGTAAATCTTTATGATTTCTCCGGATATGTGCTCCAGGCCGGCCTTTCCACCATGGTCAAAAAAAAGCAACGACTCTCATAATGAATGGATCCAGAAAGCCCGTGAAGCCAACGGAAAAAAAGTCCTGACAGCTCCTTACAGCACTTACGTCTATTCAAAATCTGCCCGCTATCCCCAGTGGTTCATCTCCCTGTACCGCTCCTTCACCAACCAGTACGGCCGTGGTGTCGGCGTGATTGAAACCGCCAAACAATGTAAATCCATCTTTAAGAGCATCATTTCCTATGAGAAAAAAAATCACGGAAACGCTGCCAGTGTCTATGTTTTCAATGATTCCGGCGATCTTATCTATCCTTATGATATCACAGCCGACGATGCCAATGATATTTCAAAATATTACAAACTTACTGATTCTGACCAGGATACCCTTACCGTACAGAGTCCCGTCACAGATCAGAAAGAATACGTCTCCAGACTGAATTCCGCATATACAGGCTACACTTATCTGACTATCCAGCCGGAATCTGTGATCCTTGCCCCTGTATACAAAATGCTGAAGATCCTTCTGGCTGTTGTTGCTGCTTTTCTTGCCGCAGCAGTAATCGTTTCCTACAGGCTTTCCCGCTCTGTAGTAAAACCGGTGAAACACCTGAAGCACATTATCCAACGTATGGAACTGGACACTCTCGGCCAGGAAAAAGTCACTTCCTATCCGGTTTCCGTCAATGAACTGGAAGAACTGTATCAGGCATTCCAGCTGATGAGCGATAACCTAAAAGATTCCATGACTCAGCTTAACGAAGCCAAGGAGCAGGAAATGAAAGCACGCAGCATGGCTTTGCAGAGTCAGATTAATCCTCATTTTTATTACAACTCTCTTTCCAGCATTATGGTGCTTGCAGAAAACGGAGATACGGATACCGTGGAAAAAATGTGCCGCAATCTTTCCAGGATCATGCGTTATATTACCAATACTGCTGAAACAACTGTAACACTCCGCGAAGAGCTTGATTATGTCCAGAAATATCTCTACTGCATGAAGGTCCGCTACCAGTCCAGTCTGAATTATTCCATTGATGTGGATGAATCTCTTCTGGATCAGCCGGTTCCGAAGCTGATCATCCAGCCTATTGTGGAAAACGCTATCAAATATGGTTCTGACTGCGAACCGCCATGGACTATCACAATCAGCAGTACAATAAACCAAAACAGCTGGCAGATCGATGTTACAGACACCGGACCGGGATTCACTGAAAAAGCCAAGAAAAAAAATAAATTCAGATATCATGAATGCCATTCGAAATCCCGGCATGCCTGCTTTGAAGATCAACGGTCTTGGCACTGTCAATGTATTTCTCCGCTGGAAACTCTTCTGCAAAGATGACATCATTTTCAGGTATGGAAATACAGCGGACGGCCACGGAATTGTTTCTATTGGACGGTATTTTCAGACAGATGCGGAGGAATAATACTATGAACTATACTGTTATTGTGGCAGAAGATGAAGAACTTCTTCTGAATAATCTGGTACATAAGATTGAAAAAGCAGATCCTGATTTTCAGGTGATCGGCACAGCACAGACAGGTGCACAGGCCCTCTCGCTGGTGGAACAGATGAGCCCGGATGTGGTATTTACGGATATCAAGATGCCCGTCATGGATGGAATCACCCTGCTCACCAGGATCCGTGATCAGTTTCCCTTTACGAAATTTGTGATCACCAGCGGATTTTCTGATTTTGAATACGCAAAAAAAGCCATCACGCTGAAGGTTTCTGATTACCTTCTGAAGCCTGTAGATCCGGACGAACTCCAAAATGTTCTCCTTAAGATCAAACAGGAACTTCAGATCAAACGTGATGACTACGAAACCGTATTCGCCCCAGGTGCTTCCTGCATGTCACCGGGACAGATTGCAGAGCTTCTCAAGAACTTCATGGTACAGAATTATGCAGAGGATATCAACCTGAACCTGATTGCAGGAACCATGAACTACAGTCCCAGCTACCTGACCAAAATCTTCTGTCAGGTCTATGACTGCACCCCTACCAAATATCTGATCAATCTCCGGATGAGCCATGCACAGAAGCTGCTGATCCATGAGCCTTCCCTTTCTGTAAAACAGATCGGTGAAATGTGCGGCTATCACGACCAGGGATATTTCAGCAGGATCTTTAAGAAACATACAGGGAAAAGCCCTCTGGAATATAAAGATGAGGGAGAGCGCCAGCAGATCAGTTAATAAATTTTCCAGGTATATATAAACAAAAAAGTCATTTCACGACGTCCGGTTATGCTCTGTTCCCAAAGCATCCGGCTTCTGAAATGACTTTTTATATTTTATTTCACAACTTCATACATATACAATTCATGAAGAGCTCTCGTCGCCGCAATATATCTCGCCCGCTCCACGATCGGACTTCGGTCTTTCCCAGGAAATACAGAAAATACTTGATCAAACTCCAGCCCCTTTGCCATGTAGAATGTTGTGACAGTCAGGCCTTTTTGGAAGTTTGTGCTGTCTCTGTGAAGAAGGGACAAACGCTCCTTGGTATCAAAGCCTTCTGCTTCCAGCTTCTCCTTCAGAATGTAGTAAGTTTCCCTTGCTTCATCTGCAGTTCTTGCGATCACTGCTGCTGTTTCATATGAAATAATATCTTCAACACCTTCATCTGCATTCTCAGCTATGACTGCCTGCTTCTCAAGCCGCAGCTCTCTCACTACGCTCTCCAGTGCCTCCTCAAGCCCCGGAAATTCTTTTTCCACAACAGGTTTTCCATGACGTTCAAAAAGCTCCACTTCCGTAATTCCCGCCAGTTTATTGGCATAAGACGCAATCTCAACAGTATTACGGTAGCTCTTGTTCATCACGATCCTGCGTATATCTTTTCCAAAGATCTTAGGCAGAAATGTCAGCACATCCTGTTGCTCGCCGTCCATAGTCTGTTCTCTGTCCCCAAGAATAGTCATCCTGCATTTAAAGAGTCTCTGAATGATCAGATACTGGATCATGGAATAATCCTGCATCTCATCCACGATCAGATGGCGCACACCGGAATCCTCCTGCTGAGTTTCCAGCCGATATTTCAGATACAAAACCGGATACACATCCTCATAGCGCAGCTTTCTTTTTTCATACTGAACCTGTGGAAGAGAAGGAAAACCCTCCTGTCTCAGGAAACGGTTGTACAGCACATAGAGATCTCTTGTCTCATACATCCTGTAGAAACGGTTCTTCACAGCCTCCCTTTCCTCATCCGGAAGATCGAATCCCTTAAGAGTCTCCACCTCATCAATGAAATATTCTGCTACTGCATCCATTCTGGAAAGCAGCGGGATATCCATGAATTTAAAGTAAAAAAGTTCTATGATCTCCTGCTCTTTTTTGACCACGCCTCTGTGTTCCACATCACGGAAGTTCATAAGGCTGTCCTCAAGCTCCACCAGATATCCTTCCATACGATCCAGAAAATCCCGTGACAGTTTCTCTTTCAGAAGCTTTTCATCGCATAATCCTGCAATCTGACGCTCGATCAGATCATATCTGTCTTCACAGTCAGAAACAACATTTTTCAGTCTCTTGTATGCAAAAAGGTCAAAGCTCATCTCCCGGATATTCTCCTCGCCAAGCTCCGGCAGGATATGGGAAATATAGTCCGAGAACACCCCATTCGGTGAAAGCACCAGCACAGAAGAAGATTTCAGATTTTTCCTGTCATGATACAGGAGATAAGCGATCCTGTGCAGGGCAATGGAAGTCTTTCCGCTTCCTGCTGCTCCCTGGATCACCATGATACGATCCGAAGTGTTTCGGATGATCGCATTCTGCTCCTTCTGGATCGTGCGGATAATATTCTTCAGCTGTACATCACCGTTGCTTCCAAGCTCTGCCTTCAGGATCTCATCGTCGATCTTCACATCACTCTCAAACTCATAGATCATTTTTCCACCGCGGATCTTGTACTGCCACTTGGCAGCAATATCCCCGTGGATCTCGCCAAGCGGAGCCTGGTAGGAAGCCGGTCCCTTGTCAAAATCATAGAACAGTCCGGACACAGGTGCTCTCCAGTCATAGATCAGCGGAAGTCCGCCGTTCTCCTCAGCCAGGTTCGCAATTCCGATATAAAATATCTCCGGCTCATCTTCTCCTTCATAGCAGAAATCCACCCTTCCGAAAAACGGTGAATCCATCATCTTCCTGAATCTCCGACGCAGTTCGATCTTCTCATTGCTGGCATTGATCTCATGGAGAAGTGCCTGCTGGTTATCAAAATTCTCATATCCGTACTGGTCCATCTCTGTATAGTTTTCCCAGTAGTACTCATGCATACCTTCGATTTCTTTCTGCCCGACCTCTATGGATTCATCCAGCTGTGCGATCCTGTGCTTCAATGTCTCTGTCACATGTGAAAGGTATTCACGTCCGTTTTTTACCGCTGCCATAAGCCTTAATCCACCACTACAGCAGTTCCACTTGCTGTTACCATCAGCATTCCATTATCTGCACCAAGCACTTCGTAGTCAATATCCACACCGATCACTGCATTAGCTCCCATTGCACCTGCACGCTGCTCCAGCTCTGCCAGGGCTTCTCCTCTGGCTTTCTGAAGTTCTTCCTCATAACCGGCGCTTCTGCCGCCAAAGAAATTCCGAAGACCTGCTCCAAGATCTTTCATGAAATTTACTCCTGTGATCACTTCTCCAAATGCGATTCCTTTATATTCACGGATTGCTCTTCCCTCTACAGATGGCGTTGTTGTTATGATCATGGTAAAATCCTCCCGTTTCTGTTGTTTTTTCTCCGGCATAAAAATGCCTTATTACAGAATTATACCCGAAAGCCGTCACGATGTATAGAGTAAAAAAAGGCTGCCCAAAGAGATGCCAGGCACCTTTTCAGACAGTCTTTCCTTATTATCGCTTATTTATTTTACAACTTCAGTCACATAGGAAACTTCTTCCATTCCCGGATAACTTCCCTGACGCCCGCCAACAGTCAGAGTTCCTGTTTTATCATCCCAGGTAAGCTCTGTTGTTGCATAAGCACCGTTTTCAAAATTGTAGTTATTTCCCTCATCCTCATAAATAGTGAACTTGCAGTCTTCACCTGGATATACCATAAGTTTCACCGACTCCTCAGGTTTCTGGGAAGCATATACAAGTCCCTCTGCAACAGGAAGGATACTTCCTGCTTTTACAAAGATCGGCATTCGGTCGATCGGAGCATCTACGGTTACGTACTGGCCGCCTTCATACTCCTTGTTTGTCCAGTAATCGTACCATTTCGTACCTGCCGGGAGATAGCATTTCCATGTTTTCTCTCTATGGAGCTCAGTACTCTCCGGTCCGTAATACATCGGCTCTGTAACAGCACAGATCAGAAGGGACGGTCCGAACATAAACTCATTCTCAACCTTGCGTGCTTCTTTATCCTCCGGGAAGTCAAAGAGAAGGCTTCTCATAATCGTATAATCATTAAAATGTACAGCACCTGCAAGGGAATAAATATACGGCATCAGATGATAACGGAGCTTGATAAACTTCTCAATGGCATCATAGAACATGGTTCCTTTTTCACCAAAGTTCCAGATTTCTCTTGGTGTATCAGTTCCATGGGAACGGAACATCGGAAGGAAGGTTCCCATCTCCAGCCATCTTGTATACAGCTCACAGTATCCTTTATCCTTCACACCTTCGTTATATTTGCCCTGCCAGAACCATTTCGGCTCCGGATCTGTGTTGCAGCCGCATCCACGGTTCTGCCACTTATCAGCAACTGTAAAGAAAGCGCCGATATCCAGTGTCCAGTATGGATATCCACTCAGTCCCATATTCAGGCCTTCCACGATCTGTGTCTTAAGATTATCCCAGGATGCACAGGTATCGCCTGACCACAGCATTGCAGAATATTTCTGGCCGGAAGCATAGCCGGAACGTGTCAGGTTAAGAACTCGTTTCTCTTCTGTAGTTTTTCTCTGATTCTCATAAATTCCCTTTGCATGCATCAGTGCAAAAGCATTGGCAACAGCAGGATCCAGAATTTCTTGTGCTCACCGCCGACAAGCTCATATCTTTCCCATGGCTCTCTCTTTGCTGCACCACTCCAGTCAGGACCGGAAAACGGTTCTGTGGAATCGCACCACCAGGAATCAAAGCCCTGGTCAAAAAGTCCTTCCTGTGCCTGTTTCCAGTACATTTCTCTCGCTTCTTCATTAAAAGCATCATAAGTCGCATAATCATAAAGAAGATGACCAGTCTTAAAAAAACTCTGTATGGTTCTTGCCGCCTGCATTCAATATTCGGCCATACGGAAACCATGGTATGGGCATTCAGTTTGTGGATTCCTCCGCACATTCTTTCATATCTCCGTAACGCTTCTGATCCAGGATCTTCTCGCCCCAGTTTCCAGGATCCCAGGTATTCCAGTCCTGTACCACACAGTCAAGCGGAACCCCGATCTTACGGTAGTGGCGAACAATCTCAAGAAGCTCTTTTGCCGTGTAATACTGCTCTTTGGACTGTACATAGCCATAAGCCCATTTCGGCAGCATCTGCGCCTTGCCTGTAAGATAACGGTAATCATGGATGATCTCATCCATAGTATGACCGCCCATAAAATAATAATCGATCTGATCTACAGTATCCAGAAACAGATAGGAATCTTTCAGATCATCATTAAAAGTCATAAGTGAACAGCAGTCAACAAGAATTCCATATCCTTCTGTGGAAACCAAAACCGGCATCGGGATACGCATGTTATGCTGATATAAGTACTGGCAGTGACCTCTGTAATTGTAAATACCTTCCTCTGCCTGGCCAAGCCCATGGATTTCCTCATCCTCTTTCCATGTGAAGAACAGTTTTCCACGATATGCTGTTCTTACTTTCTCAGCTTTCAGATTCTGGATAAAATTCCTCTCACCGTCAACTGTCTTTACACGGTTGATGATCGGCTCCTCATCGCCTGTATTATAGTGGATCACATCTGTTTCAGTCAGTTCCGGTTTCTTCTGGGAAAGCCACTTGCTTCCGTCTGCATGCTTCCAGATGATATCACCGGATGCAGTGTTGATCTCTGCACAAACTTTCACAGTTTTCACAATGATACTTCCTGCATTTTCCTCTGCTGAAAAATCAACCTCAGGATATTCTTTTTTCTCAATGATCAGGGAGTCCTGTGCCTCTTTGATCTCTTTTCCGGAAACGATCATGCGGATGATCTCCTCTGTCACCGGAACCACCCGGTATGTCAGCTTTCCTGCTTCAAACTGTACATAGCTATCTGTTTTAACCATAATTTCCCTTCTCCTTATCTGTCCGGTAAATCAGACATTAATATTCCGTTTCTGATATCGGAGCCTTTCTAATAAAAAAGCTCCGATATCAGGACAAAATTTCTTACTTTTATCCTAACATCGAAGCCTGATTTCCGTCTATGACTTATCCGCTCATGAATTTTAACTATTTTTACTGTTTCTTCTGCTTCTCATCTTTCGGCGGTTTCCCCACGTGTTTTTTGTAAAGTCTGTAAAAATTGGAAATATTATTAAATCCGCATTCCATGGCGATTTCCGTAACATTTTTATCTGTTTCCCGAAGAAGCTCACGCGCATGGTTGATCCTCATCCTTGTGACATAATCGCTGAAACTGATATTTGTCACCTTACGGAAATAAGAAGAAAAATAGTTGGAACTCATATATACGGAAGAAGCAACTTCTTCCAGAGTGATCTTCTCACAGTAATGATCATCTATGTAATTAAAAGCCTGCTCAAGACGCTTCATTGCATTTTTCTTCTCACGGAGCATTTCCCCTGACTTGCTCTTATCCTGATAAGCCCGGATCAGCATGGTAAGGATGCGAAGTACATTCGCCTTGATCATCAGCGGATAGCCTTCTTTTTTCTGCTGCCATTCGTGATAGATCTCCCAGATACTGGAACGGATCTCTCCGCTTACCTCTTCTTCCCTGCCGATACGGTTCTTAAAATTACTTCCTCTCTCAACAAAAGGCTTCAGATATTCCGTATCAAAAATACTCAGCTTTTCGGCCACGAATTCCGGTGAAAAGATCATCACAAGAAGCTTCATGTCTCCACCGATCAGCTTCCATCCATGAGGCTCCACATTATTGAAGATGATGATGTCATCTTCTTCCATTGTATATTCCTGCCCGTTTACAAAATAATTTCCCTTGCCCCCCAACACACAGGTGATCTCGAAATAGCTGTGCCAGTGATAACTTCCAGGCCGACTGTTCTCCGGTGTCAGTTCCACCTCTGAAATCTGAAAAGGAAATTCTTTGTCAAGGGGTATGTTGTCTCTCTCTAATCGCAAATTCTGCCTCCTGTAAACGCAGACACTGTCATCGCATCAGCTGTTTCCGGCAGGACCGGCAGCCTTTCCAGTGTCTTCTTACGCTCACAATATTATAGCAGATATTATTTTTCCATGCAATCTGTGATAGTTCGTTCTAACTCTTCCAGCTGATCTTCGTGCTTCCCATGGACAGCAATGCGGAAATAATCATTACCCTGAATTCCTTTTATCATATAGTAATCGCTGTCAATCTTAAAAAACGGCTGTTTCAGCATATCAAGATATGTGAATCCACCCAATGGTCTCAGCTTCAGAATGAATTCCCGCTCTACCGGTTCATCCAGAAGATAATCCCAGGCAAACCAGCCGGATTCTGCACATTTTTCCCTGGAAGGCTGTTTTCCTATTATTTTCATAATCGTGTATTCCCCTTTCCTTTACAGGCAGATTTCCCGTGGATCTGCTGTCTGCCCTATATGACTGATTCCTGTGATCGTTCTTCGTAATACATCCGTATAAATTTGCTCTGTAACTTGCCTGCTAAATATTCCGTGCCACAGATGCTGCTATTTCCTTCGCAGCTCCTAAAAATTCCTTTATATCCTTCTCCTCCGTAAACCACGAAACACTTACTCTCACAGTTCCGCCCTCTTCTGTTCCCATTGCCTTATGGATCAATGGCGAACAGTGAAGCCCTGAACGGACAATGATCCCATATCCGCTTTCCAGAATATACGCGGCATCCGAAGCTTTCAGTCCCTGAAAATTCAGGCTCATCACAGGTCCTCTGCATACGTCATGGTTTCCGTAGCTCCTTACACCCTCTATCTGTTCCAGACCACAATAAAGCATTTCCATCAGACGAGCTTCTTTTTCCATAATTGCCGCAAGTCCTGTCTGCTCAATAAACTCCGCCCCAGCCAGAAGTCCTGTGATTCCCGGCATGTTCTGAGTTCCTACCTCATACTCATAATCTTTGTTCTCGTAGGTAAGCTGTGCGCTGTTTCTTCCGGTTCCCCCATATTTCAGAGGCTTCAGCTCAATTCCGCTCCTGACATAAAATCCGCCGGTTCCCTGAATTCCCATCAGACTTTTGTGGCCTGTAAAAATAAGCGCATCTGCTTCCCATTTATCTGCATCAACAGGGATACAGCCAGCACTCTGCGACACATCCACGATCAGGATCAGTCCATGTCTCTTTACAAATTCCCGGATCATCTCCATATCCTGCACACAGCCTGTCACGTTGGAACAGTGGTTCACGATCAGCACACGGCTATCCGGTCGTACTGCTGTTTCCAGGGCTTCTTCCGTCACTGTCCCGTTTATCGTACACTTCACTACCAGCACCGGATGTTCTCTCAGCTGTTCCAGATTATATACCGGACGTAGCACACTGTTATGCTCTGTCTGCGTTACCAGGATGCTACTGCCTTTTTCACCGTAGTCCAGCCCCCCAAGGACTGTATTCATGCTTTCTGTTGCCCCTGATGTAAAAAATATTCTCTCTGTTTCCCTGATTCCAAGGAGCTGTCCCAATTTTTCCCGGCAAAGTACTTCCACATCTTTTTTCATGATCGAGCTGCCGCCCCGGAACTGCGAAGCAGGCGTGCCGCTAAGACACGCCTGCACAGCTTCCGAAACAGCAGGGGGCTTCGGCCAGGAAGTTGCCCCGTTGTTCAGATATATCATCCAATCATCCTTCCAGAATATTGAAGTTCATAATTTTTGCAATCTTCTTGATCATCTTTGTGTAATCACCGAAGATCAGCACCTGATGATGTCCGAATCCTGCAAGATTGTGCATGAATTCTCTTGCATCGTCCATCTGGATGTAGTAGAACGGACTGCAGTATGTATCTGCATATTCAGAACGGATAACCTTGCCTTTCTTGATGCACATGGTATCGCCTGCCGGATTGAAACGTCCAAGTGTGATATAATCATCATCGTTCTCTGTGAAGTCAACCTGCAGTTTTCCACCGAATCCCTGGCCTGTGAATGCCCAGAGTTTGTATGCCAGCGGTTTTGTTCCATAACCGTTCATCTGAAGAGCCGGTACTGCATGGTGGATGCGGAGAAGCTCGTCTGTCTCGTGGTTCGGGTTACCCATGAATGCCGGACGTTTTCCGGCATACTGCATGATCAGCATGGCCATCAGTGCATTAAGATCTTCCTCACATCCGCTTGGAATTCCCTCGTCTTTCATGATGGAATGGCACATACATGGTGTGAATTTACGGTTCTGCGGGATTTCTGTTGTACAGAGCTCATGACATGCGGTTGAGAAAGCGTTGCAGTCATAAATATCCATCATCTTTTTGGCAGCCAGATAATATTTCACGTCATTGATAAACCAGTCTGTGTTTACCTGTGTATCGGTAGATCCTGCAATGATCTTATCTGCAATCGGTTTTGCTTCCTCATCTGTGATCTCATCCATATATTTGAAGATGGATGTAAATGGAAGCTTCACCACTTCAACTCCGTAACGCTGACGAAGGATCTCCGGATCGCGGATCAGACTCTGAATTCCGAATGTAGGCTGAGATCCTGCTGTCAGTACAAGCGCCCTTGTATTGCGAACTGCTTTTCTTACCCAGAGAATATGCATGATCTCATTCACATCCTGAAGATCCATACATACATATGCCTCTACTCCGATGGAACGGCAGTATGCTGCAAAATCAATTCCTTCGTTTCCGTTCTGCCAGATAACGACCGGCTTTCCGAAACGCTCAAGCTTAGGAATTCTCCATCCCATGCAGAGGAAGCAATCGATCTCATCAACATCCTCTCCGATTTTTTGCAAAAAGGTCTTTATCTACAACAAAAGACTCATTATAGCGGACATCCACAGGCTCCGTGAATTCTACCTCATCAATAACCCCTTGTAATCCCTTAACTGAATTTTTGAATGCCTCATCAGCTGCTTTTGTCTCAGCTTCAACAGTCATATCCTCTTTATGTCCGGCACGACATGGTCCCTCCCAGAAATGTGTATGTGTCAGACATCCAACCAACGGTTTTACTACAAGTTTCATATCCATTGCTTTCTGTTTCATAATAAAAATACCTCTCTTCTCTTTAACATTCCGCATTTTCCAGTTTGTAGTTTTTCCACACACTCGATATATCCTATTATACTGTATGAAGCATGGAATTCCTCTTTATTCTTCCGAACAGACTGTACTTTCTTACGATTTTGTGCTATTTTCATATAATTTATATTATTATTCCCATCGTTTTTATATGAATTATACAATATTTATTCACCACATTAACCTGAAAAAAATCCGCAAAAAAAGCACCGGAAACGTGGCCGATCCGTTTTTCGGATGGAAGTACATTTCCGGTGCTGTAATCCTGCCCAATACTCAGGTTATTTTATGCCTGTGCCTCTTTCAGCAAAGCAGACATTCGGAATCCGCTTCGCTACTTCCTCATGAACAAAAACAGGATTATGCCTGTTTTTGTTCAAACTGACTGTTATACAGATCCGCATAGAAGCCCTTCCGTGCCAGGAGCTCTTCATGATCTCCCTGCTCAATGATATCTCCATCCTTCATCACCAGGATCAGATCTGCATCCTTAATGGTAGAAAGTCTGTGGGCAATAACAAAGCTGGTCCTTCCCTTCATCAGGTTATCCATAGCCTTCTGGATCTGCATTTCTGTTCTTGTATCAACGGAAGATGTGGCCTCATCCAGGATCAGGATCTTATTGTCTGCCAGGATCGCTCTTGCAATGGTAAGCAACTGCTTCTGCCCCTGAGAAACATTACTGGTTTCCTCATCCAGGACCATCTGATAGCCGCCGGGCTGCTGCATGATAAAGTTGTGGATATGGGCCGCTTTTGCTGCTGCGATCACCTCTTCATCCGTTGCGTCCAGTCTTCCGTAGCGGATATTTTCCATAATGGTTCCGGAAAACAGCCAAGTGTCCTGCAGCACCATTCCGAACATCTCACGGAGATTGCTGCGGTTGAAGTTCCGGATATCATGTCCGTCAACCTTGATGCTTCCGCCATTTACATCATAAAAACGCATCAGCAGCTTTACGATCGTCGTTTTTCCTGCACCTGTAGGTCCTACAATGGCGATCTTCTGACCGTCATGCACATCTGCGGAAAAATCATTTACAATGATCTTATCCGGATTATAACCGAATCTCACATGCTCAAACTGTACATTTCCTTCCAGTCCCTCAATGGAATCCGGGTTCTCCGGCTGAAGCTCCTCCTCCGGCTCCTCAAGAAACTCAAATACCCGCTCAGAAGCTGCCGCCGAAGACTGCAGAAGGTTTGTAACCTGGGCGATCTGCTGGATCGGCTGTGTAAAGTTACGAATATACTGGAAGAAGGACTGGATATCTCCAACCTCGATAGTTCCTTTGATGGCAAAAAGCCCTCCGAGAAGTGCCACCATCACATATCCCAGATTTCCCACAAACTGCATGATCGGCATCATCATCCCGGAAAAGAACTGTGACTTCCATGCAGACTCATAAAGCTTCTGGTTGTCATGCTCAAATTCCTTCAGCGCATCCTGCTCTTTGTTGAATACTCTTACCACATCATGGCCGCCGAAATTTTCCTCAACCTGACCATTTACTTTTCCCAGGTACTCCTGCTGTGCCTGGAAATATTTCTGGGAGTGTTTCATTACTTTATTAATGATAAGCATGGAAACCGGCAGGATCAGCACTGCTGCCAGTGTCATCCACACGTTGATGGAAAGCATCATGATAAATACACCGATCAGTGTTGTTACGGATGTGATCAGCTGTGTCATGCTCTGGTTGATGCTCATCTGCAGGGTATCCACATCATTTGTTACCCTGGAAAGGATCTCACCGTTTGTTCTGCTCTCGAAATAATTCATTGGCAGACGGTTGATCTTCTTTGAAATATCCTTTCGGAGATTGTATGTAACATCATTGGAGATCCCCGTCATGACAAATCCCTGGATCAGGGAAAAGCATGCACTTGCCACATACAGTCCCAAAGTCCACAGAAGGATCATTCCGATCTTACTGAAATCAATACCGCCTGTACCGTTTACCTTGGCAACCAGACCATTGAACAGCTCTGTGGTAGCTTTTCCAAGGATCTTCGGGCCTGCAATATTAAACGCTGTACCTGCCACTGCAAAGATAAACATCAGGATAAAACGGAATTTATATCTGCCCATATAGCCAAAGAGCTTTTTCATGGAGCCTTTGAAGTCCTTGGCCTTCTCTGTTGGCTGCATTCCGTGTCCGCCCATCGGGCCTCTTCTTCTCTGCTGACTCATGCCAATTCCTCCTCTGATAACTGACTCATGGCAATCTGGCGATATACCTCGCAGGACTTCATCAGCTCCTTATGGCTTCCGATCCCTGCCATATGTCCATCGTCCAGTACAAGGATCTTATCTGCATTTAAGATCGTACTGATACGCTGTGCCACGATAATGGTTGTTGCTTCTTTTGTATGTTCTTTCAGCGCTTTTCGAAGTGTGCTGTCTGTTTTGAAATCCAGTGCGGAAAAGCTGTCATCAAAGATAAAGATCTCCGGATCTTTTGCGATAGCTCTGGCAATGGAAAGCCTCTGCTTCTGTCCACCGGAAACATTGCTTCCTCCCTGTGCGATCGGAGTCTTATATCGCTCCGGCTTGGTGTCGATAAACTCCGTAGCCTGTGCAACCCCTGCTGCTTTTTTCACTGCATCCTCCGAAATCTCTGTCTTTCCGTAACGGATATTGGAATCAATGGTTCCTGAGAAAAGTATACCCTTCTGCGGAACGTAACCGATCCTATCACGGACATCCTTCTGTGTCATTTTCCGGACATCCACGCCATCCACTTTCACAGATCCTTCTGTTGCATCATAGAAACGCGGGATCAGATTGATCAGTGTACTCTTACCGCTTCCTGTACTTCCGATGATCGCTACTGTCTCACCTTTTTCTGCCTTGAAGGAAATATCTGTGATAACATTCTCTCCTGCCTCCGGATATGCGAAGCTTACATGATCAAATTCTACAGTCCCCTTCACATCCTGGGAAGGCTGTACCGGATCCTCCGGATCCTGGACACTGACTTCTGTCTCAAGCACCTCGTTGATACGGCGTGCAGATACATTTGCTCTCGGCAGCATGATAGACATTGCTGTGATCATCAAAAATGACATGATGATCTGCATTGCATACTGGATAAATGCCATAACATCACCAACCTGCATGCTTCCGCTGTCTACCGCATAAGAACCGCTGTAGATGGTCAGTACGGAAACTGCGTTCATGATCAGCATCATCACCGGCATCATAAATGTCATACAACGGTTTACAAAGAGGTTTGTCTTCATCAGAGTGATATTTGCATCCTCAAAACGCTCCTCCTCATGTTTTTCACGGCTGAATGCACGGATAACCGGAATACCGGTAAGGATTTCTCTTGTTACCAGGTTCAGCTTATCTACCATGGTCTGCAAAGCTGTAAATTTCGGCATTGCAATCCTGAACAGCATTGCCATAAATGCCATGATCAGTACAATGGCCACCCCAAGGATCCATGTCATGGAGGAATCTCTCTGAAGCACGCGGATCACACCACCGATTCCAAGGATTGGCGCGTAAAGCACGATACGGAACATCATAGCCATTACCTGCTGGATCTGCTGGATATCGTTCGTGCATCGTGTGATCAGGGATGCTGTTGAAAACTTATGGTACTCTCTGCTGGAAAAACCTATGACTTTGTTATAAACCAGTCCACGGAGATCATGTCCCATAGATGCAGCAACTCTGGATGAAAGAAATACCACACATACTGCAGCCATCATGGTGACCAGTGCCATCAGCACCATGCGGATACCTGTTGCTTTCATGTAATCCATCTGTATGGCATCCACATCTTCACCCATGGCTTCATATTCTGCACGAACATAGGAAACACCTGCCTGTGTGATGATGGATTCCTGCATCTTGTCGATCTTTTCTCCGACCTGGTCCTTCATAGCAGCCAAAGCCTCTGCCGGCATCTGAGAAAGAGCCGCCAGTGGATCCGTCCCTTCCGGGATTCCCATTTTTGCAAGAGCTGCCTTTGATTCTTCACTGTCGGACATCAGAGTAGAAACGATCACCATCGGTTTGCCGAAGATATCGTTGAGTTCTTCTCTGTCTTCTTTGGAGATTTTATCCTTTAATACCAGATCATCTCCCTCTTCCTCATAAAATCCATCCACAGTTTTCGCATCATCCTCTTCCATAAACAGCTTCAGACTGTCCATAGACGTCTTTCTGATCTTCTCAGGAACACTGTCTTCAATACCGTTCTGCTGAATTCCCACATTAATGATATTTGATGTGTAATTCGGCAGAGACAGATCACAGTATGCCTGAAGAAAAAGAAGCGCAATGATGAGTACGATGTAACCTGCAGATCGTTTCAGATATTTCATCAGTTTAATCACGTTTCTGTTCCTTCCTTTCTGTCATTTCATCCGGATGAAGCTTTTCTATGGCTTCCTCCGGCTGGATCTTTTCGATATTTACAAGGATCTGCTCCAGAAATCTCCGAAGCAGGCACTGTTCCGCCTCACTGAAGCCTTCCATCATCACAGCCTCATTTTTATGGATCCGTTCCAGTGCTTTTGCCTTGATTTCCTTTCCCTTTTCTGTCATGTAGATCCTGGTCACACGCTGGTCCTTTTCATCCGGTTTCTTATAAAGAAAGCCTGCTTTCTCCAGTCTCTGTATCGATACATTTACCGTAGGCGGCTTGATATGCAGGATCTTTGCAATTTCCCGCTGACTCAGGCCATCCCTTCCGGACACAAGCCCCAGAACCGGTATCTGTCCCGGATAAATCCCAAGCTCCTGCATCTGACCAAAGCATTTCGTCATAAAATAACGGTCTACCTTCATAAACAGAGATAAAAAGCTGCTCTGCCTTTCTTTCTCATCTTCCTCCTTACAAAACACGCTGTCACTCCTCTCTCATCCGATCAGACACCTGCTCTTTGTTAATGATATACGAAGCAGTGATCTTCTTTTTTAATTAGTCGGCTAACTATATATAATATACATCTGCACAAAAAATGCAACTGGTTTTTGTGAATTTTACACTTTTTTAAGATTTACAGCTTCTTTAATTTCCACCTGAAATCTATTAATTAATTTGTCAAGCTAATTTATTTTCTGCTGTTTTTCCTATTTTTTTCGCAAAAAAAAATACCCGCTTCGTTTTTTTATTCGAAACGGGTACTTCTTTCTGTTCCTGATTTTCTTATACAAACTGATTCACAGCCGGATCATAAGCATAATCGATCATGTCAAGCTTATCCTCCAGTTCTTTCCGGTTAAGTCCTCTGTCCTCACAGAAGGCATCCAGGGATCTGTAAAAATCCCGCAGCTGTGTATTTACGTAACTTAAAAGCATTACCGGGTCCTTTGGTATCATAATCTGTTTCCATCCTTTTATCTGATATTTATCCAATATCCCAGATGCTGCTGGATAGCTGTCTGATCTGAAATATCAGATTTACTATCTTACCAATTCTATTTTTTGTCAAGAGCCAGTAAAAAAATTTTTTCAGGATTTTTTATTTCTTCAGTATCTGATAAAAATATTCCATTCCTTGTCCCCAAAAAAGAACTGCCTGGTTCCGATTTTCATCCTGAAATGGATTTCTATCAGAACCGACAGTTCTTTTCCTTGTCAATCTATCATAACTTTATGGAGTTATTTTTTACTTCGTGCTGACGGTAAACGCTCCGTCCTTCACATCCAGCACAATGGTATCTCCGGCATGTACATCACCGGAAAGGATCTTCTTGGCTGTCAGTGTCTCCACATAATTCTGGAGATAACGCTTCAGAGGACGTGCGCCGTAAACCGGATCATAACCGTTATCCACTACCATCTGTTTGGCAGCATCTGTAAGCTCCAGAGAAAGCTCCTGGTCAGCCAGACGGTCGCTGAGCTCTTTGACCATAAGATCTACGATCTTACCTACATTATCCTTGGTCAGCGGCTTGAACATGATGATCTCATCCAGACGGTTCAGAAATTCCGGACGGAAATGACCACGAAGATCATTCATAACCTGTTCCTGTGCCTCCGGTTTGATATCTCCCTTCTCGTCGATACCGTCAAGAAGGTACGGAGAACCAATGTTGGAAGTCATGATCAGGATCGTATTCTTAAAATCAACCGTACGTCCCTGTGAATCCGTGATACGTCCATCGTCCAGTACCTGCAGAAGTACATTGAATACATCCGGGTGAGCCTTCTCGATCTCATCAAAAAGAACAACACTGTACGGTTTTCTTCGAACGGCCTCTGTCAGCTGTCCGCCTTCCTCATATCCGACATATCCTGGAGGCGCTCCGATCAGACGGGAGACGGAGTATTTCTCCATGTATTCACTCATATCGATACGGACCATATTCTGCTCATCGTCAAACAGTGTGGCAGCCAGAGTCTTGGCAAGCTCTGTTTTACCAACACCGGTTGGTCCGAGGAACAGGAATGAACCGATTGGCTTTGTGGGATCCTTGATTCCGGCTTTGGAACGAAGGATCGCATCTGTTACAAGACGAACACCCTCATCCTGTCCTACTACACGTTTGTGCAGCTCATCCTCAAGGCCCAGCAGCTTGGTTCTCTCACCTTCTGTCAGCTTGGTTACCGGAATACCGGTCCATCTGGAAATGATACGAGCAATCTCATCATCTGTGACAGCCTCATGTACCAGGCTTCTGTCACTCTCCTTAACCTGCTTTTCCTCAACTTCCAGCTGCTGCTGAAGCTTCGGCAGCTCGCCATACTGCAGCTCTGCTGCTTTCTCCAGATCGTAATTCTGTTTTGCTTTCTGGATCTGTTTATTGATATCCTCGATCTGCTCACGTAATTTCTGAAGCTTCTCTACGGAATGCTTCTCATTATCCCACTGTGCTTTCTGGGTATTAAAAGTATCTCTCAGCTCTGCAAGTTCTTTCTGCAGATCAGCCAGACGCTCTTTACTTAAGTTGTCAGTTTCTTTTTTCAGGGCAGACTCTTCAATCTCCAGCTGCATGATCTTACGTCTCTGCTCATCCAGCTCTGTCGGCATGGAATCCAGCTCTGTCTTGATCAGCGCACAGGCTTCATCAACAAGGTCGATTGCCTTATCCGGGAGAAAACGGTCTGTAATGTATCTGTGTGAAAGTGTGGCAGCTGCAACCAATGCACTGTCTGTGATCTTAACACCGTGGAATACCTCATATCTTTCCTTCAGACCACGGAGAATGGAAATGGTATCTTCCACTGTCGGCTCATTTACCATAACCGGCTGGAAACGACGGGCAAGTGCAGCATCCTTCTCAATATACTGGCGGTACTCATCCAGAGTTGTTGCACCGATACAGTGCAGCTCACCTCTGGCAAGCATAGGCTTCAGCATGTTCCTGTCCGTCCATGGCGCCGTCTGTCTTACCTGCACCCACGATCAGATGAAGCTCATCGATAAACAGAATGATCTGTCCTTCGCTCTTTTTCACTTCCTCAAGTACCGCTTTCAGACGTTCCTCAAACTCGCCACGATACTTGGCACCTGCAACCAGCGCACCCATATCCAGGGCAAAAATCTTCTTATTCTTAAGACCTTCCGGTACATCTCCTGCCACAATACGCTGTGCCAGTCCCTCGATGGCTGCTGTTTTACCAACGCCAGGCTCACCGATGAGAACCGGGTTGTTCTTGGTCTTACGGGAAAGGATACGGATAATATTCCGGATCTCCATATCACGGCCGATCACCGGATCAAGCTTCTGATTCTTCGCCTTCTCCACAAGATCCTCACCGTATTTATTCAGGGTATCATAGGTTGCCTCCGGGTTGTCACTGACAACTCTCTGGTTTCCCCTGACTGTAGATAATGCCTGAAGAAAACGCTCTCTGGTGATTCCGAATTCATTGAATAGCTTCTTCATGCTCGGGCTTGGATTCTTCAGCATGGAAAGAAACAGATGCTCAACCGATACATACTCATCTCCCATAGCCTTCGCTTCGTCCTCTGCACTGACCAGTGCCTTGTTCAGATACTGACCAAATCGAAGCTCTCCACCGGAAACCTTAACTCTGGCATCCAGTGCCCTCTTAACTGTGTCAATAAAATATTCCTTCTGGATTTCCATCTTCTCGATCAGCTTGAGGATCAGGCTATCCTCCTGTGTCAGCAAGGCATACAGAAGGTGTTCCTCTTCGATCTCCTGATTGCCATATTCATAAGCAATCTTTTCAAGATCCTGGACAGCCTGTACGGATTTCTGTGTAAATTTACTGATATTCATAGGCTTTCCTCCTATTCTATGAAAAGCATTTCCAATATTCGCATACCGGAAATGCTGTGCTTTTTTCTTGTTCTAGGAGAACTATAACACTATTTGTTAGCACTGTCAAGAGGTGAGTGCTAATTTTTGTGTTAATTTTTTTGCAACCGTAAAATGTAAAAACTAATTTCCGCCTTTAGCCCTTTATGCTCTTTTATTGGAAGGTGTTTCTTTACGAGCTCAAGTTTCAACTCCTTACTATACTGTTTCCTAGACATAAAAATATGCTCCTCATATGATAGATTTTTGGATATTTCCATTGTCTACCATATGGGGAGCATATCAATCCAACGGTTTTCAGTGCTTTTTTCATATTACTTTATTGAATATCCCTCATTCTGCCTATATAAGTGAAACTTAGCGAAACTTAAATTAAATCTCTTTCAGACAATTCAATTTGGATATTCACCAACTGTGGATTATTTCTCAGTGCACCAGTTTCCAACTTACCGCCTGCTGCCTTGCATCCACAAATCTCTTATAAATACCTTCCTGTTTCATTAATTGCTCATGTGTTCCCTGCTGTGCAATTCTTCCTTTTTCAACAACCGCAATCTGGTCTGCATGTCTGACTGTTTTTAATCTGTGGGCAATCATAATAATCGTTTTTTCCTTTGTAAGTGCATCTACTGCATCCATGCGGTGGAGTTGACCGGCACACAGGGCGGCACCATCCGGGGTAATCTCTATGAGCTGGACTATCAGCAGCATTTCCGGCACGTCGTTGAAGCCTCCCAGCCGGTGAGCGTGAACCGGCTCTTTTATGAGCATGGAACCCGTGACATCCCGGATGGCCAGTATTTTGACGGAAGCCCTGACCGGGTGTTGGGAAATTTCCTGCGGTATGAGGCCCAGCCCCATGACCCGGCTGTGCTGCAGGAGGCTTTACGGCAGGAGCAGCACAGCCGGGGGCGGGCCGTCCCCGGCGACTTCAAAGCCCACGTTACGGCTTTGCATGACAGCTGGATTGAAACCGAGGCCCGGCGCATCGTGGATAAGCTGAAAGATCTGTCCGCGCCCAACAGCCCCAACAAGACACATTTTATGGTGGAGATCTCACCGCACTTTGACGCACTGGCTTCCACCAAGGACAATGACCGGCTCTTTGCCATGCTGCCCTATAAGTCCCTGTGCTTTACCAGCATAAAAGACCGACACGGGGTATATGCCATGATTAACAAAGATGAGCGCCGTGATGTGAGTATTCGCAAGCCCCGGCCATCTATCCGCAAGCAGCTTGCCGACAGCAAACAGGCCACCAGCCCGAAAAAGGCGGCGGCCAGAACCAAGAAAAATGAATTGGAGGTATGAGGAATGATGCACTTTATCGTGGAAGAAGAAAATTTGATCTGTATGTACCACAACGCAGACCGACGCAGGACGATAGGCAAGATCACCGCAGCCATGCCGGGTATGGACGGGGATATGTGGACGCTGGCCCAGCAGACCCTTTCCAAGCTGAAACGTATGACGGATTCTGACTATGACAGCCAGAAATTCTATTTCACAGACGAGAACGAATAAATAACAGCAGACGCCGGGCGCGGCGGCCATGTGGCCGCTTGCGTCCGGCGTCTTTTCTTTTTGCCTGTTCCTACGCATTTAGAACCCAGTATTGACGGGGATAGGATAAAACACTCACATACCCCGCCGACTATGCGGGAAAAACCTTGAAATATAGGGCTTTTTAAGGCCCTAAATGCGTAGGTTGGTGCTTTGTTGCGATATGCTCCACGGTTACGGTGTATTGTTCATATTCTGTTTTCGGGAATCTTTATGAAATCTTCAAAATTGCCCGGTATGCTATCCGTAAAATCAAAGAAAGGACTTGATTATATGGATATGATTTTGAAAACGACTGACCTCTGCAAAAATTTCAAGGGGCAAATGGCGGTAAACAATGTGTCACTGACCATCCGGCGCAACTCGGTTTATGGTCTGCTGGGGCCGAATGGGGCTGGCAAATCCACGATCTTAAAAATGCTCACCGGCATTTTGCGCCCCACATCGGGAAGCATCGAGTTTGACGGCCACCCGTGGAAGCGGAATGATCTGGAGCATATCGGTGCTTTGATTGAGATGCCCCCGCTTTACGAAAATCTGACTGCATACGAAAATCTCAAAGTCAGAACTACATTGCTCGGCCTGGACGATGCACGAATTAACGAGGTATTGCAAATTGTCCAGCTCACGAATACCGGCAAGAAACGGGCCGGGCAGTTTTCTCTTGGTATGAAGCAGCGGCTTGGTATTGCTATTGCATTGCTGAACAGTCCCCAGCTTTTGATTCTGGATGAACCGACTAACGGCCTTGACCCTTTAGGGATTGAGGAACTTCGAGAGTTAATTCGCTCTTTTCCCTGCAAAGGGATTACAGTTATTTTGTCCAGCCATATTCTGTCAGAAGTCCAGCAGATTGCAGATCATGTGGGTATCATTGCTGGCGGCGTCCTTGGATATGAGGGAGAGCTTCGCGCCGGTGAAGATTTGGAACAACTCTTTATGGATGTTGTTCGCAGAAATGGTAAGGAGGGATATTAAATGGAGATGGCATATATTCAGGCAGAGAACCTAAAGCATAAGAGAACTTTCACAAAAACGCTGATCGTTCTGGCCCCGTTTGTAACTGCGCTTATGAACTTTTTTGCCCCTCTTTGGTTCCAGCTCAATTCTTATAATTGGTGGTATATCCTGCTTTATCCTGGATTCCTTACGCTCACCTGTGCCTTGATTGAACAGCGGGATAATGGCAAACTAAAATATCGTGCCGTTGCTTCATTGCCTGTTTCGCAGAACAAAGTCTGGAAAGCAAAAATTGGAGTGGCCGGTATTTACTCCTGTGTGGGGAATTTCATTTTCCTGGCGCTAAATCTGTTGGGCGGTTTTGCAATATTAGTTATCAACGAAATTCCCCTGACAATCGGAATTTGGCAGGCTGCGGCCGGAACAGCTTGTATTGTCATTGCAAGCCTATGGGAAGTTCCGCTGTGCTTATGGTTATCAAAAAAAGTTGGTATCTTTGTCACGGTTATTCTTAATGCCGGACTTGGAAGCGTTTTAGGGATTTTCACGGCTACAACCTCTTTGTGGATGATCTGCCCGTATAGCTGGGTGCCGCATCTTATGATTTCCGTGTTAGGTATTTTGCCTAATGGTGAGCCGGTTGCAGATCAGAGTACGGCAATGGCATTTTGGATGATTATACTTGTATTGGTCATTTCGCTGGCCTGGTTTGCGGCGCTGTCATTTTTAACTGCAAGATGGTTTGAGAAAAAGGAGGTGGGGTAACTATGGTATCTGTGGTTCGCTGCTGGAAAGCAGAATATCAGAAGTGTAAACATAGCATTTTGCTCTATATGCACAGCATGATTCCGATTATATGTGCGGCGATTTTTGCGGGTTACTATCATATATCCAGATGGGAACTGGCAACCAAAATCAGTGCCTATCTGGAAGTGCTGGCCGTTGCGTTCCCGTTTCTGATCGGCATTATTGTGGGCCTGGTTGTTCAGATTGAAAATCAGGCCGGGCATTATCAGCTTTTGTTGGGAACAATCCCATCTCGCATGGCAACGTATATTGGTAAACTTGGTTTTCTGATGATCTGTGCTTTTGGCGCAACATTTTTAGCGTTAGGAACATTCGCTACACTATATAGGGATGCTCCGGCAAGCCTTTACCTGAAAGCAGGGATTCTATTGTTGATTACCATGCTTCCCATTTACCTTATTCATTTGTTTGTGGGAATGAGCTTCGGAAAAGGTGCATCTATGGGATTGGGAATTGCAGGGAGTTTAATAGCTGCCCTTATGATAACAGGGCTTGGTGACGCTACATGGAAATATATTCCCTGGGCCTGGGGCGTTCGTGCTATGGATTACACTGTGCTTGCATGGGATAGCCCCCAACTGTATGCACAGGTAAAAACCGATTTTTTCAGCGGTATGATTATTTCTGTATGCTGCACTGTTTGTCTGCTGATTGCCAGTTTGGTTTGGTTTCATGGTTGGGAGGGAGGTAAAAACAGTGAATAAAAAGTGCCTGTTTGCCGTGGTAATTGTGCTTGTAAGTCTTATATGCTTATCGGCCTGCGGTGCGCTCCGCGATACCGCCGATAAAAATAAGGCGTTAAATGAATCTCTGCCGTATTATGAGCTGAACGCCGCAAACTATGATGAAATTTCATATAACGGCCTGACATATACCATAACGGATGAATGTCTTGAAATGTCAGAACTGCAAGAAGAAATCGGGCAGGTATCGAAACGCTTCAAAAATGTGGCGGGGGAAGATTTCAGTTTCGGCTACGTTTACAGTATTGTGGATGTGGATATAAGCAATGCCGTAGCTGTAAATATCAACAATGAATATCGGAAAGCTGACATTAAAAATAATGATGAGTAACCTCGACAATGTGGTATAATGGGGCGGGAGGTGATTTTTTGACCCACTTACTTGTAGTTGACGATGAAGTTTCTATCTTGGAATTGATTAAGAACAGTTTGGGGAAAGATGGATATTTGATAACAGTCTGTCAAAATGCGGATGATGTAGACATCAAAAAGCTGCATTTCTATGACCTCATTCTTTTGGATGTGATGATGCCTGGCACAGACGGGTTTGAGTTTTGCAAACAGATCAGGAATATGGTAGACTGCCCGATTCTCTTTCTGACCGCAAAGACATTAGAGGAAGATATATTGTTTGGATTGGGCATCGGTGCGGATGATTATATTACGAAACCTTTTCGTATTCAGGAGCTTCGCGCCCGTGTCGCGTCACATTTACGCAGAGAAAAAAGGGAGCATCACAGCACACTTTCATTTGAGCCTGATATAAGATTTGACCTTTCCGCAAAGGTACTGTATGTTTCAGAACAGCCGGTTCCCCTTACCAAAAGCGAGTATTCAATCTGTGAATACCTTGCGAAAAACCGGGGACAGGTTTTTACAAAAGAACAAATCTATGAAGCCGTTTTCGGGTTTGATGGAATAGGCGATAACTCTACGATCTCAACGCATATAAAAAATATTCGTGCGAAATTGGAGCATTTCAAAATAAGTCCGATCAGCACCGTATGGGGGATAGGATATAAATGGGAGTGAAAAAGAAACCTACATTGAAAATATTGTTTCGCCAGTTTGCTATCTCCCTCATTGTCATGCTGGTAGCGGCAATTATTGTCCCTGTTGGTTTGGAGGGACTTGCTGTAAATGCTGGATTAGCTACAAGAGCAAATCTAAGTGAATTGCAGGTAAAAGAGATCATTCCAACGCTGACAATTGCCCCGGATATTACAAAGGTTGTGATTCCACAGGGATGCGGCTACTTAATTCTGGACAAGAACTTTAATGAGCTTTACAGCAATATGGACGATGATGAAAAAGAAATTGCCCTGCTGTACGCAAAGGGAGAATATATTGAATATGCTACGGGGAGGCAGTTTGCACTTGTTGTCCGGGAAAACGAATTTTGCGTTTTAAGGTATTATATTGGTTCTCAATTTACAGTGTCATGGCTACCGGAATATTTTCCATCTCCTGACACGCTTGTGTTTATCCTGATGGCTGTAAATTCGCTGCTGGTCATTATCATACTGACCGCCAGATTTGCTAAGAACCTGCGTACACAACTGACCCCGCTTTTTGAAGCAACTGCGGAGGTTTCAAAGCAAAACCTTGATTTTGAAGTAGGACACGCCAAAATCAAAGAGTTTGAAGATGTCCTTGCATCTTTTTCAGATATGAAAGATAATCTGAAAATTTCGTTAGAACGGCAATGGAAAACCGAACAGACACAGAAAGAGCAAATCGCCGCGCTTGCCCATGATTTGAAAACGCCTCTGACGGTTATTCAAGGAAATGCTGATTTACTCACAGAAACAAATCTTGATGATGAGCAACGATTATACGCTGGTTACGTCGTGGAAAGCTCCGGCCAGATGCAGTCATATATTCAAACCCTGATTGATATATCACGGGCGGCGGTTGGTTATCAGCTCCATATTGAAAGTATAGACTTGCCAGCGTTCATGCAGCACTTGTTCGGTTATATGGAATCACTATGCCGGACAAAAGAAATCCGGCTGCAAATGAATACTGTTTCACTCCCTCAAATGCTGAAATTTGATAGGGTGCTGATAGAACGTGCTATTATGAATGTTATCAGTAATGGGCTGGACTACTCCCCGCAAGGCGGAACGCTTTATGTGGATGTTCAGAGTAACAACGGTTTCGTGGAAATTTCAGTCACAGACGAGGGAACGGGGTTTTCTAAAGAGGCATTATGCCACGCACAGGAACGGTTCTATATGGGCGATCAAAGCCGCAATTCAAAGTTACACTTTGGTATGGGTCTATATATTACAAATTCGATTATGGAACAACATAATGGTCAGCTTATTTTAGAAAATTCAAAAGAAACCGGCGGCGCAAAGGTTACTATGAAACTTCCTTGCTGATTTTCCGATAGTGTAATGGACGTCTTTTATGTCCGTCCATTTTTCAAATCTTTATGGAATCTTCAAAAATTCCTCTTATCATGTATCTAAAGAAAAAACATCTGCCCAGCGGCAGAAAAGAAAAAAACGCTGCTGGGCAGACCCATTTTCACGCTTAATTTATATTCACTGGTGGCGGTTTTGAGAAATCAAGGCCGCTGCTTTCTTTCTGTCATTCCCAGCAGTTAAAGGCATGGCGGCCCACGGGAGGCGCTGCCAGTTTGACCATTTTTGCAAGCTGGTACTGTACCATGAAGCCGTTGACTACTTCCGGGAAAGGAAGCGTCAGCGTGGCTGGGAAACATCCTTTGAAACGCTGCCGCTTTCGGAACTGGACACGCTATGCACAATAGATCAGTACCCCAGCGACAGTTTTATATTTCCGGCCTATGCTTGCCAAGTTGCTCCATCTGCTCACCGGATTTATAGGTGAGATTCGGGATCAGATATCCATTTACATTCGTATACGTTATATAAATAGGACATTCGCAATCCGCTTTCGCTACTTACTCATGAATGGTCTCATCGCATTTTCTTTAATCCACTTTCACCATGAGGATTTCATTATTTACTACATTCCATAACAAGCTTCTCACATCTGTCATATCCAAGCTGTGAACTGTTCAGACACAACGTGTAATTGCTGGCCTTTCCCCACTTCTGCCCGGTATAAAAGTTATAATTTGTCATACGCCTTTTATCTGTATCTGCCATCATTTTGACAGCTTCCTTCTCTCCTACATTATATAAACCCATAATACGCTGTGTTTTTTCCGGCATATCCCCATGGATAAATACATTCAGTACATCATCCCTATCTTTCAGAATATAATCTGCATTTCTTCCGATAATTATACAAGATTCCTTATCAGCCAGTTCTAAGATAACCTTTCTCTGTGCCTCATACACCATGTCTTCTACTGATTTTCCTGTGATATCACGTCCGGCAAATGCATATGCAAACAAGCCTTTTTTCGGAGACAGTTCCGCACTTTCCTGAATATATTCCGGAGATAAACCAGACTTTTCTGCGATCTCATTGATAATGTTTTTATCATAATAAGCGAGTCCCAATTTTTTCGCTAATTCTTCTCCGATAAAGCGTCCGCCGCTTCCAAATTCTCTACTGATCGTAATGATTCTTTTTGCCATTTCCAATTCCTCCTTAATTCAAAACATCTACTTTATTTTTTCTGATTCTCTTTAAAAACACATATCCTACAAAACAGGAAACTATTTCCGTGATCGGAAATGCCCACCAGATCAGTGAAACTCCCATCTGAGCATTTCTGACAAACATAGAAAAGATTCCAGCCAGCGGCAGGATAATAATAAACTGTCTCAAAAGTGAAATAACCAGCGATTCCACACCACCATCCAGTGCCTGATAAATGCCCTGATAAGCAACATTGATTCCTGCGAACAGGAAACTTATAGAAATCACTCTCATTGCTCCGATAAAATATTCTCTCGACTGTCCCGCATTAAACAGCGTTGCAAATGCCCCAGGGAAAATCTCTGTGATTGCAATTCCCAGAATCATTAACACAATTGTATAGATCAGACCATATTTGATCCCATCCTGAATTCTCTTCTTACTTCTCATTCCATAAGCAAATGCAATGATTGGGGTGATTGCATCTCGCAGACCAAAAGCAAGAAACAAAACAAACTGCTGTACCTTATAGAACAGACCATAGGCCGTCTGTGCTGACGGATCGAACTTTAGGATCAGGTTCATTACATAAACCATAATGGACATCAGCGCCTGAGCAATGATTGCCGGAAGTCCGATTGCATAGATCTCCTTGATAATTTCGCCATCCGGCTTCATATATTTCGCCCCATGCTCGAATTCCTTATTTAATTTGATATGAAAAATGAACAGTAATACTGCTGACGCTACCTGTCCAATTACAGTTGCGTAGGCTGCGCCTTTCACTCCCATTTCCGGACAAGGTCCAATACCGTAGATCATGATCGGATCAAGGATGATATTTACAACCGCTCCAACCACCTGACCAATCGTGGAATAAAGAGAACGGCCTGTTGCCTGAAGTAACTTTTCAAATAGAGAAAAGAAAATAATACCAAAAGAAATCACGCAGCATATCCTCAGATAGCTGACCCCCATCTCAAGTACTTCTGTATCTACTGTCTGCGATGAAATATATGCTTTCACCCCAAAGATACCAAACAATAAGCAGACCACATAAATGATCACTCCCAGAAACAGACTGTTTACTGCTACCTTTGCAGCTTTTTTACTGTCTCCCTGTCCAAGTGTCCTTGCAAGAAGTGCATTGGTTCCTACACCGGTTCCGATCCCCACTGCCACCATAAGCATCTGCACCGGAAATACCAGTGTCAAAGCATTTAGTGCTGTCTCACTGCCTGCTTTCATATTTCCCACAAATGCACTGTCTACAATGTTATAGACTGCCTGCAATGCCATAGATAGGATCATCGGGATTCCCATTTGGACCATCAGCTTATTTACCGGCATCTCCTTCATCTTGTTGCTTTCCGCCATTTTGTTTTAACTCCTTTCTTTTTGGCACAAAAAAAGTGCGCACCTTGTCATATAAGCTGGACTTACGCTGATAAGCTACACACTTTTTCATGGCGATATTCATTTTTGCAAAATGAAAACGAGTAGCCGGTAAACTGGATTTACGCTTACTTGCTACTCGTTTCTTGTAATTATATTGCCTCTTTTTTAAAAAGTCAAACAAAATTTTTCTTACATTGCCGCAACCAACTTTCCCGCAGTAAGTGCAGCTCCATATGCAGCCTCTTCTTCATATTCAGGAATCTCCATCGGCATTTTGAACATTTCTTCTGCCAGTCTTCTCATCAGCGGGTTTCGGCGAATTCCGTTTCCGGAGCCAGTCAGGCGTGTGGCCTTTTTTCCGGTGAGCTGACACATCTGCTCATACTGCTCATGCAGTTCGTTAAGGATCCCACAGATCACACCGACCGTCAGTGCACCAGGATGAAAATTCTCTACACCGATCCCTGCGATCATGCCCCTGTGAGACGGATCACTTCTTGTCCCTGAAAAAGCTGTATCTACTTTCCATGCAGCTTCTTTTCCGTATGTTTCAATAAATTTTTCTGCCTGCTCCTGCATCCGGGAATACAGTCTTTCTTCAGTTTCTGCAGTTTCTCTGTAAAACTGTTCCAGCATCGCATACGCACGACCACCACACAGGGAAGCTCCCACGAGGATATAGCTGTTTTCGGTACAGGGGCGAAGCTCCACACTGCCGCTGCATTCTATAAACTTCTCTGTCACTAAGGAAACCTGGCTGCCGGTTCCCACATTCAGGAGTACGGTATCTTTAAGATCCCGGACGGAACCAAACAGACTCGCCTGATTGTCACCGATTGATCCCATTACCGGCACACCGGCTCTTGTTTCTCCGACTAAAAAATGTCCCTTTCTTACTTCCGGCAGATAAGAAGTATCTACGCCGGCCTGCTCCAGGGCTTCATACAGAAACTCCTGTTTTCGCAGGTCAAAGCAGCCCCAGCTTGCCGCCATGTCAAGTCCGATAACAGGGACAGTATTTTCACACAGCCGCATAGCAATATAATCACTGATCGTCGTCATCCTTACAGCATCCTCCGGGATCTGATCTTTCTTCTGAAGATAAAAATGTGTCACTACACCATATCCGGACGCCGCCGCACCTACTCCCTGCAAAAGCTCTGCACAGGTTTTTCCGTTTTCCAGCGGAATCTCTCCGCTTCCATCCTGCCAGGTATAGAGAGGACTCACTGCCTTGCCGGAAGCATCCACATACAGCATTCCATGCATCTGCCCCGTAAATCCTATTCCATCTGGCAAGCCATTCTCCTTCTGCTGCTTTATAAGAAGCTCCCGGGCGATCTCATAGATCCGTTCCGGATCCTGCAGCTTCTGTTCCGGATTACTGCTCTGCAGAAAAGAATTATGCTCCACTGTTTCCTTTGCAAGCAGCTTTCCCGTTTCTGTATCTGTCATTACGACACTGACTGTTGTTGTGCCAATATCAATCCCCATGATCTTCATCGTCTGTTTCCGTCCTTTTCTGTGATCTTTACTATAGAAAAAAACTGTCATCATATGAGATGATTATATTATCGTTTGAGGATTAATGCTATCTTTTTTGGTTTCCTGCTCAGGTTTCTCGATTCTGAGCATGCGATATCCAATTCCTATGTGCGTCTGGATATATTGTACACCGTTTTTTTCAGGCTCCAGTTTTTTCCGCAGTGTTGCCATAAAAACCCTGAGAGAAGCAACATCGTTTTCCGAGCAGCGTCCCCAGATCTGCTGAGTAATATATGTATGTGTCAATACTTTTCCAACATTACGGGATAAAAGGCAGAGCAGCTTATACTCAATGGGCGTCAGATGCAGTTCTCTGTCCTTCAGGAATGTGCAGCCTGCCGTGTAATCTATCTTTAATCCACCATTTTCAAAAACAGATGTTTCCGGCTGTTTTCCTGACTGCGTTATGGCAAGCCGTCTTTGGCTGACACGGATACGCGCAAGTAATTCTTCTACTGAAAATGGTTTTGTGATATAATCATCTGCACCCGCATCCAGTGCCTCTATTTTGTCCATATCTTCACTTCTGGCACTGATCACGATGATAGGCATATTCGACCAGGTACGGATTTTCTTTATTACCTCTACTCCTTCCATATCAGGAAGGCCCAGATCCAGAAGAACGATATCCGGATTGTGTGATGAAGCCTCCAAAATGGCCGAAGCCCCATTTTCTGCAGCCAGATATTTATAGTCATGTGTTTTTAATGTGGTAACGATCAGGTTCCGTATGGGTCTGTCATCCTCAACCACCAGAATTAATGTCTTATTCATTTAATGTCACCTCGCTTAATGGTAAAGTAAAAGTAAAATTACATCCATGCGGAGCATGATCTGAAAGAACCAGTGTTCCATCGTGAGCTTCTATGATAGAGCGGCAAAGTGCCAGGCCAAGCCCCAGACTCCGTTGGCTGTCTGCAACGGTTGTTTTCCCTGTATAAAACATCTCAAAAATATGTGGCTTCATTTCATCCGGGATCCCGGGACCGTTATCTTCCACGCTTACCTGTGCTTTCCCGGCTTTTTTGAACCCCCGAATGCTGATGACAGAGCCTGACGGCGTATATTTTATCGCATTATCGATCAAATTTACCAGAACCTGTATAATAAGATGCACGTCCATACGTGTAAGAACAAGTTCTTCACAGTCCGCCACGATCTTATACGCATCATGCTTCCGGCCGATATGTCGGAGTGACTCTGCTATTACCTCATCCAAAAGCTGATCCGTAAATTTAAACTTCAATCTTCCATCATTGAGCCTGGTAATGGAAAGCAGATTTTCCACAACTCCGATCAGCCACTCTGAATCCTCATGAATGTCCGTGTAGATCTGATACCTTGTAGCTTCATCCAGACGGTCACTGTTACTGAGAAGCATATCTGCATTTCCGGAAATAGAACAAAGCGGAGTACGCAGGTCATGGGAGATCGCCCGAAGAAGATCGCCACGCAGCTGCTCATTTTTTGCTAAAACCGCATTTTTTTCTTTTTCTATGGCATTTTGTACATTCTCCATTGCAAGTGCACATTCATTTATTACAGACAGCAGGATGCTGTATTCATAAGAGTCCAGTGTTTCTTTCTGCAGAGGGATCCCGATTACGCCATAAACATTATTCCCGCTTCGAATTGCCAGATATAAGCATTTTGCCTGTGAGAAATACTGTGTGGATGCGCCGGCACGCTGTCTGTTTTCATAAGTCCATCTGGCCGCCTGTTGTTCTTCCTGTGTCAGAAAATCCTCTGTGCTCTCTTTTTCCCCGGAAAAAAGCTTTCCCTCTGATAAAGTTCCATTTTCCACAACATATGCCGTGATGCTGCGGTTTAACAGGCGTATCAGCTGTGTACAGGTAACTCCGAGGATTTCTGTCTCACTTTTTGCCTTTTGCAGCAGACGATCCGTATCAAACAGAACCTGTGTGCGAAAGGCAATCTGTGAAGACAGCTTTGCATGCATTTTCAGCTTTGCCGCAAGGGTTCCTGTAAGTACAGACGAAATAAGCATTATGAAAAATGTCACCGGATATCCCACCGCGTATGTCTCAAAAGACATCCTTGGCTCCATCAGGAAAAAGCAAAATAAGAATACACTTAAAAAGGAGCCGGCTACACTGCAAAGATAACCATCTGTCACGATCGAAGTGATCAATACGCCCAAAATGTATATCGTTACAATATTTGTATCTGTAAGATCCAGTTTCTGAAACAGCAGGCCGATCAAAGTGCATACTGCAAATATAAAAACCGTCAGCAAGTAATCTTTTGCAGACGGTTTTTCCACATACCATGCAAATGGCCGTTTCGGATAGGTTCTGTTTTTTACTGTATCCTTCATTTTCAAGCTCATTCTGTCATTCTCCTTCTACTGCTGTTTTCTGGAATTATATCACGCAGCTGTTCTGTGGTCAAAATTTTTTTCTTCATGGCAATGAGCTATATGCGGAAGCACTTCTGAAGAGCTCTGTATTCTCCTAATACCAGTAATTTATCATTTTCTGCAAAATATGTTTCCGGTGAAATTGCAATACTGAATTCCTCTTCATTTTTTTACTGCCAGAATATTAATATTGTAGCGTTTTCTGATGTCAAGTCCACCCACTGTTTTTCCAACCCATTCTTCCGGCACTTCCACTTCAAAAATTGCATGGGAAGCATCCACCTCCATATAATCCAGTATATGATCATCTGTATAACGGAAGGAAGCCCATTTTGCCACCTGCTTTTCCGGATAAACCACCTTATCTGCACCATTGCGTAAGAGAAATTTTTCCTGAACATCACGTTCAGCTCTGGATATCACCAATTTTGCACCCAGTTCTTTTAGAAGGGATGTTGTTTCAAGAGAATTTTGAAAGCTCTCTCCAATGGTCACAAAACAAATGTCATAGTTTCCAATTCCAAGGGACTGTAAAAATTCAGCATTGGTGCTGTCACCAATCTGAGCATTCGTCACAAATGACAGTACTTTGTCCACTCTTTCTTCCTTCCAGTCAACTGCCATAACTTCATGTCCCAGCTGATTGAGCTGCATGGCAATATGTCTTCCAAATCTTCCAAGTCCAATAAGCAATACATTTTTCATAATATTATTTTTCTCCTTCTTATCCAACTGTGATTTTTTCCAGAGGGAGCTTTGCATTTCCCTTATTTCTTCCGGAAAATACCGCATAGATCAGGGTCAGACCACCTACACGTCCCAGATACATCAGTATGATCAGCACAACTTGTGAAAAAACATGAAGTTCCGGTGTGATTCCCAGAGTCAGACCTACCGTACCAACAGCTGAAGCAGCTTCGTACAGACAATCTAAAAGCGGAAGGCCTTCGTACACACTGATCGCTATTCCGCCGCCAAAGAACAAGGCAAAATATAACATGGCTATTGTCGCTGCATTTTTTATCACATGATATTCAAGTCTTCGCCCAAAAGCTCCTGCATTTTCCTGACTTCGAAATGTCGCAATTGCATTTAAAATAAGTACTGAAAAAGTTGTTGTTTTCATTCCACCTGCTGTAGATCCCGGTGAACCACCAATTAGCATTAACAATATCATAACTGCTTTTGATGCCTCACTCATCTCTGAAATGTTTATAGTATTAAATCCGGCAGTTCTTGTCGTTACCGATTGAAACGTTGCTGCTAACAGGCGTTTTCCCATGGGTAATTTTGTCAGATCACAGATATAGAAAAAGACTGCCGGAAATAAGATCAGACATGCGGTAGTCATGAGAATGATCTTGCTTTGCATGCGGTAGCGTTTAAAGTTCAGTTTATTTGTATAAATATCATCCCATGTGAGAAAACCGATTCCTCCTGTAATGATCAACAGCATAATTACCAGATTTATAAGTATATTTCCTGAATACCCAGTCAGCGATGGAAACATACTGGAATCTGTCCCCAGAATATCAAAGCCGGCATTACAAAAAGCAGAGATTGAATGAAAAACTGACATCCAGATTCCCTTTTTTCCATAATCTCCCATAAAAACCGGCAGCAGCAACACCGTCCCTGCAGCTTCGATCAAAAATGTTCCCCTCAAAATAAACCTTGTCAGTCTGACGATTCCTCCAACTTTAGGTGCTGAAATTGCATCCTGCATGGTGCTTCTTTGCATGAGGGATATTTTCTTTCCGGAAAGAAGGGAAACAGACGCAGCCACAGTCACTACTCCAAGCCCACCTGTTTGTATGAGTGCAAGAATGATCGTCTGGCCTGCCAGGGACCAGTAGCTTCCAGTGTCCTTTACCACAAGACCTGTAACACATACCGCCGAAGTGGCTGTAAAAAGTGCCTCATGAAATGGTGTGATCACTTTCTCCGCAGAAGAAAATGGAAGCATCAGCAGAACGGTTCCCAAAAGGATCACTCCTGCAAACCCCATGATAATCAGCTGAAAAGATGTCATATGTTTTTTCTTATATGATTTTTCCGGCATAAATGATCAGAACTCCTTATCAATACTTTTAACAGTGCTATCCTCGTAATGCATTTTATTATATATAACTACTTTCAAAGATAGTATAAAAGTCTCTGCTTTCGTATTAAGATTTTATAAAGATATGATATTGAATTGAGAATTATTTTAACCGAATCAAGGAAATTACCTGCTTTGATAAGTCTAAGCAATACCTTAATACTACAGTTTTTAATTGTAAACTCATTTTATATTTATGGTTGACAATAGATATTTCTATGTGATAAAGTGATACCCGTACAAAAAAATCAAAAGGAAGGTATTGACATGAACACTGCAGCATGCGAAAAAGAAGCTCCATCGCTTTCCAGAGATGAAGCCATTGCAATTTTAGATACTCCGGACGAAAAACTTGAGGCACTGATCGACCGTGCCAGCAGTTTACGTTACAAATATAAGGGAAACCGGGTAAGCATCCACATCCTTACCAATGCCCGCAGCGGTAACTGTTCCCAGGATTGTGCCTACTGTGCCCAGTCATGTCGTTCCACTGCCGATATTGATAAATACAAATGGGTAGATGAAGACAAATTATATCAGGACAATGATTTCGTAAATGATTATCATTTATCCAGACATTGTATCGGACTGAGTGGTATGAAATTTACAGATAAAGAGATCGAGGAGCTGGCCCGGAGGATCCGCAAAATGAAAGAACACGGAACTCATCTCTGCTGCTCCATAGGCTTTCTCACAGAGCACCAGGCAAAAATGCTCAAAGAGGCTGGTCTTGACCGGATCAACCATAATCTGAACAGCAGCCGTTCCTTTTATCATAATATCTGCAGTACACATACCTTTGACCAGCGTGTCCGGAACATCCATATGCTTCAGGGACTTGGTTTCGAGATCTGTAGCGGCGGTATCATTGGCATGGGTGAAAGCAAGGAAGACGTTGTTGACATGCTTCTGGAATTACGTGAGATCCAGCCGGAAGCACTGCCGATCAACTTTCTTCTTCCGATCAAGGGAACTCCTCTCGGAAATGCAGATATTTCCCAGCTGACAACCGAATACTGTATGAAGGTTCTCTGCCTGGCAAGACTTCTTGTACCTAAAGCAGATATCCGATGTGCTGCCGGAAGAGAAGTTTATTTTAAAGGCGAAGAAAAAAACTGCTCAGTGTTGTAGACTCTATTTTTGCTTCCGGTTATCTTACAGAAGGTGGCCAGGGAATCGAAGACACTCTCAAAACCATTACGGATGCAGGATTCACCTATGAGATTGAATCTGCGTAAGCATCCTTATAGACATATGACCTGTCATACACACTTACAGCATTTCATTGCTTACCCGAACCAGTAAATATATTACCTTTTTCAAAGGAGGCTCTTTACAATATGAATCAGACAAATACTGTCTCTGCACCACGTACAAAAACCTACGAGATCACCATGACCGCTCTTATGGCAGCTGTCACCTGTATTCTTGCGCCGCTGTCCATTCCGATCGGTCCGGTTCCGATCTCATTTACCAATCTTGCCATCTATCTGTCCCTGTATCTTCTCGGATGGAAAAAAGGAACCATCAGCTATCTGATCTATCTTCTGCTTGGACTTGTAGGTCTTCCGGTATTTTCCGGATTTACCGGCGGCCCTGCAAAGCTGGCCGGTCCTACAGGCGGATACATCATCGGCTTTATCGTTATGGCTGTTATTGCCGGACTGGTAATTGACAACTGCCATAAGCCTCTGATCCAGCTCGTTGGTATGATCGCAGGAACAATTGTATGCTATCTTTTCGGAACTGTATGGTTCTGCATCGTTGCAGATTCCACTTTCAAAGCAGCTCTTGGAATCTGTGTAATTCCGTTTATCCCGGCAGATCTCATAAAAATGATCATCGCCATGATCATCGGACCAATGATAAAGAAACGAATCCGATAAGCTGAAACTCTGATACTCCAAAAAAAGGCA
>ENA-OQBV01000052-OQBV01000052.1-human-gut-metagenome-genome-assembly--contig:-NODE-52-length-61426-cov-8.144276_pt1 | contig 61426 bp, 48 predicted proteins | sample MGYA00242750_ERZ504559 | MGnify/ENA primary metagenome ERZ504559 (study PRJEB26092, sample SAMD00036230) | human gut metagenome | host: Homo sapiens | study: EMG produced TPA metagenomics assembly of... | reverse complement strand
GTAATGGGGGGTGCAGATCAGCCGAAGGTGAGGCCGGCTGTGCAGATGGATGTATCGGATGTAAAGCCTGTATAGATAAATGTAAATTCGAAGCCATTTCCATCAATGAGTATGGTGTGGCGGAAGTAGATGAGGAGAAATGCATTGGCTGTGGTGCCTGCGCAAAAGTCTGCCCACAGAAAGTGATCCATGTCCATGAGTGTGCAAATTACATTGTGGTAAAATGTTCCAATAAGAAAAAAGGTGCAGAGCAAAGAAACAGTGTGACGTCAGCTGTATCGGCTGCGGAATCTGCGAGAAGACCTGTACAGCCGGTGCGATAAAAGTAAAAGACAGCTGTGCTGTGATCGAGGAATCCATATGTCTGAGCTGTGGTATGTGCGCAGTGAAATGCCCAAGACACGTTATCCATGACCTGCATGGAATATTGACAGAAATACGTTAAGTAAATCAGGTTACTGTTCACTTTGTTCTTAGTAATACATTGCAAAGGATATTCTCAGTGAACAGTAACCCAATCAAACAACTTCGTTAATAGGAAAATAATACGTAAAAATTGAATAAAAGATTGCAATTTCATATCCAAATATGCTATACTTAAATCAGAAAACAGATAACAATTATGCAAATAAAAAGTAAATTCGCCTGATGTCAGAAAAAAGGTGAAGGAAAGTAGCATGGTTCGGAGCCGGACATAAGTCCTGAGGGGAACAGACAGATACCTTGGGGTGTGTCCGGCTCCTTCTATATAATAACCAAAAATAAATACAGAGAAGGTGAAAACATGATTGGAAAGAGTGTTCCAAGAGTAGATGCCTATGACAAAGTTACAGGACGTGCAAAATTTACTGATGACCTGGTTCCTGCCAACTGTCTGGTGGCAAAAATCTATCACGCAAAGATCGGAAACGGTATCGTAAAATCAATCGATACCAGTAAAGCAGAGGCTCTGGACGGCGTAGTAAAAGTGGTTACTTTTAAAGACGTACCGAATCATTGTTATCCTACGCCGGGACATCCCTGGTCTGTGGAGCTGGCACATCAGGATGTTGCAGACCGCAATATCCTTACCGGAAGAGTCCGTTATTACGGAGATGATATTGCTGCTGTAGTGGCAGAAGATGAAATCACAGCCCAGAGGGCATTGCGCCTGATCGAAGTTGAATATGAAGAATATCCGGTAGAAATCCATCCGCGTAAATCCATGTATGGAAGCAAACCGCCAATCCATCTCGACAAAAAGGATAATGTACTTGTCCGTTCCAATTACTTTATCGGAAATGTGGAAGAAGGGCTGAAGGAATCCGAAACAGTTATAAAACGCAGTTATAAAACCCCGATCGTGCAGCACTGCCACATTGAGAATCCAATTTCCTGTGCATACATGGAAAATGGCAGGATCATAGTTGTGACTTCCACTCAGATTCCGCATATTGTCCGGCGTGTGATCGGGCAGGCTCTTGGAATCCCATGGGGAAAGATCAGAGTCATTAAGCCATACATAGGTGGAGGATTCGGAAATAAGCAGGATGTGCTGTATGAACCGTTAAATGCGTTTCTTACCACGCAGGTTGGCGGCAGACCGGTCAAACTCGATATAACCAGAGAGGAAACTTTCTGCAACACCAGAACCCGTCATTCTATTGAGTATGATCTGACGGCAGGTGTTGACAGTGAGGGGCATCTTCTGGCAAAGGATATGCTGGCTATTTCCAATCAGGGAGCATATGCCTCCCATGGACACGCCATAGCAGCCAATGGCCTGACTGCCTGGAGACTGCAGTATGCATGTCCGAATATCAAAGGAGAGGCATATACTGTCTATACGAATACACCGGTAGGCGGAGCGATGCGTGGATACGGGATCCCGCAGGTATGTTTTGCAATTGAGTGCTTTATGGATGATATTGCAAAAGAGATCGGGATGGATCCTCTGGAGTTCAGAAAGAAAAATCTTATCAGAGGATATTATGAGGATGCTTACCTGAAACCAATCGCAGCAAACACCAACGGAATTTTTGAATGTCTGGAAAAAGGTGCAGAATATATCCACTGGGAAGAAAAACGAAAAGAATATGCAAACCAGACAGGTAATATCCGCAGAGGTGTCGGAATGTCACTTTTCTCCTATAAGACAGGTGTATGGCCAATCTCACTGGAAATTGCAGGCGCAAGAATGACTCTGAATCAGGATGGAAGTGTTGGCCTGATGCTGGGAGCTACAGAAATCGGTCAGGGTGCTGATACGGTATTTTCCCAGATGACGGCTGAGGTTTTAAATATGGATATCAGTGATATTCATATCCAGACAGTCCAGGATACTGATGTAACACCATTTGATACCGGTGCCTATGCATCCAGACAGTCGTTTGTAACGGGAACAGTTGTTAAAGACTGCGCAAATCTTCTGAAGAAAAAGATTCTGGATTATGCGAAAGAGCTGCTGCCTGAAGAGACAAGGAAACTGAGGCTTGATCATGGGTGGATCATGGCAGGAAAAGATCCTGCAATATCTCTTGGAAATCTTGCATTGGAGAGTTATTACAGTCTTGGCAATTCTTCTGTTATTACAGCAGAGGTTTCCGAGCAGGTAAAGAAAAATACGATTGCCACAGGATGCTGCTTTGCTGAAGTGGAAGTTGACATAAAGCTTGGCAAGATTAAAATCCTTCATATCATTAATGTGCATGACAGCGGTAAGCTTATTAATCCGAAACTGGCTGAAATGCAGGTACAGGGCGGTATGTCTATGGGAATGGGATACGGTCTGTCGGAGCAACTCATTCTGGATGAGAAAACAGGAAGACCACTGAACGGAACCCTGCTGGACTATAAACTGATGACAATGATGGATACTCCTGATATCAAGGCGGATTTTGTGGAACTTGATGATCCGATTGGACCTTTCGGAAACAAAGCACTGGGTGAACCGCCGGCAATTCCGGGTGCACCGGCAATCCGTAATGCAGTACTTCATGCAACAGGTGTAGCCTTTAATGAAAATCCTCTGACACCACAGAGACTGATCGATGGCTTTATAAGGGCCGGACTTATTTAGAGGGGAGGGGATTTTATGTACGATATTGAGAACTATTATCAGGCTGAAAGTGTAAAAGATGCTGTGAGATTACTGAATGAACATCCGGATGCCAGGATCATTTCCGGAGGAAGTGATGTGCTGATCAAAATCCGGGAGGGAAAATTTGCCGGAACTTCTCTGGTGAGTATCCATGGGATCAAAGAAATCCAGGGTGTAAAAATGGCGGATAACGGAGATATTTATATTGGTGCCGGAACTGTCTTCTCACATATAACAAATGATGCAATTATCAGGAAATATATTCCGGTTCTTGGCGAGGCTGTAGATCAGGTAGGAGGACCACAGGTACGAAATATTGGTACTATCGGTGGAAACATCTGCAACGGAGCAGTCAGTGCGGACAGTGCACCGACCGTATTTTCCCTGAACGCACTGCTGAGGCTGGAAGATGGAAAGGAAGGCCGTCTTGTACCTGTAAAAGATTTCTATCTTGGACCCGGCAGGGTGGATCTGCGGCAGGGAGAGATCCTGACCTATGTGATCATTCCTGCAAAAGAATATGAAGGGTATCATGGTCATTATATTAAGTATTCCATGCGAAATGCCATGGATATCGCAACGATCAGCTGTAGTGTGGTGAGCAAGGTAGATCAACAGGCAGGAGTGATAGAAGATGTGCGCATTACCTTTGGAGTTGCAGCTCCGGTTCCGTACCGCTGCACAAAGGCAGAAGAGGCTTTGAAGGGCATGAAGATAGAAGAAAGCCTGTATGAAAAGACAGCACAGCTGATTCGGGAGGAAATCAATCCGAGAGATTCCTGGAGAGCATCCAGGGCATTTCGTCTTCAGATCGGCGGAGAAATTGCGGCACGGGCATTGAGACGTACCGTAGAACTTGCAGGAGGTGACCGCATATGAAAAAGCAGATGCAGCTTGTACGATGTACAGTAAACGGAAGAGAAGTTGAAGAATATGTAGATGTAAGGGAGTCACTGCTTGATATGCTTCGCAACCGCCTTGGACTGACTTCTGTAAAAAAGGGCTGTGAAGTAGGAGAATGTGGTGCCTGTACAGTAATCATAGACGGAGAGACTATTGACTCCTGTATTTATCTGGCAGTCTGGGCGGAGGGTAAAAATATCCGTACACTGGAAGGTCTGGAGAAAAACGGAGAACTTACCAGGATTCAGGAGGCATTTATCGAAGAAGGTGCCATACAGTGCGGTTTCTGCACTCCCGGATTTATCATGTCTGCCACTGTTTTACTGGAACATGGAGAGAAATTATCAAGAGATGCGATCCGGAAACATATGGCAGGAAATCTCTGCCGCTGCACAGGTTATGAGAACATTGTAAATGCGGTGGAAAAAGTAATGGATGAAAATGAGACAAGAAGAGGAAAGACAGTAAGATGACAAACAGATACACAAATGTCCCAAAATCTGACAATAAACCGGAAAATGTTGTAATAATAAGAGGTGGCGGTGATCTGGCCAGCGGTACGATCCACAGATTATACCGATGCGGCTACCGTCTTCTGGTACTGGAATGTGAGAAACCCACTGCGATCAGGCGAATGGTTTCTTTTTGCGAGGCTGTTTACGACGGGCAGTCTTCTGTGGAAGGAGTTCTCTGCAGAAAAGTTGACAGTGTAGAGGAATGCGAGGCAGTCTGGAAAGCCGGGGAGATTCCTCTTATGGCAGACACAGAAGGAACTGTCCTTAAGAAATACAGACCTGCAGCACTGATAGATGCAATTCTTGCAAAAAAGAATCTTGGAACCACCAGAGAGATGGCAGATCTAACCGTTGGTCTTGGACCGGGATTTGTGGCAGGTGAGGATGTGGATTATGTAGTGGAGACTATGAGAGGCCACAATCTTGCCAGAATCATCACAAAAGGCGCTGCTATGCCAAACACAGGAGTTCCGGGTATCATTGGAGGATTTGGAAAAGAGCGCGTGCTCCATGCTCCTGCTGCAGGGGAAATCCATTGTATCTCAAAGATTGCAGATATCGTGGAGAAGGATCAGGTCCTTGCCTGGATCGGAGATACACCTGTCAGGGCTTCTCTTACAGGAGTTTTGCGTGGCATGATCAGAGATGGATTTACAGTGCCGAAGGGGATGAAAATTGCAGATATTGATCCGCGCAAAGAACAAAAGAAAAACTGTTTCACGATTTCCGACAAAGCCCGCTGTATTGCCGGCAGTGTATTGGAAATCCTGCTTTCAGAAGGAGTGATGCCATATGAAGCACCAGGTCGATTTTCTGGAACTGCTGCAGATTGATTATGAAAAATACCCTGTGATCGCTGTAGTTGGCGGCGGCGGCAAAACCAGCCTGATCTACCGTCTTACAGATGAACTGATCGATAAGGGAAAGAGAGTGATCATTACCACGACCACCCATATGGCAGGAGAATCTGAACTTCCGTTTGCCAGGGGCGGAGATGCAGTCAGGGTAAAAGAACTTCTGGACAAAGAAAGATATGTGATTGCTGCGGAATATGAGGAGGACACCGGTAAATATGCGTCTCTGACAGAAGAAAAACTGGAAGAACTGAGAGAATTGTGCGATGTAATGCTTGTGGAAGCGGACGGAGCAAAGCATCATCCGGTAAAAGTCCCGGAGAAATGGGAGCCTGTAATCCCCAGATGTGCGGACATTGTGATCAGTGTGATCGGGCTGGACTGTCTGGGGCAGCCAATCAGTCAGAGTGCTTACCGTATGGAACGTACCTCGGAATTTCTCAGGAAAAGTCTGGAAGCTCCGATCACTGAAGAAGATATTGTAAAGATTGCGACTTCTATCTGTGGACTTTTTAAGGATGTGGAAGAAAGAGTATACAGAGTGTATCTGAACAAGTCAGATATACTCAGAGAGAAAGAACCTGCAGAGCACATTGTTGAGGAACTGGAAAGGAAGAATACAGTAGCGGCTTACGGAAGCCTTTTGGAGGAATAAATTATTTTGAAAATTGCAATGATCATGCTGGCGGCTGGAAACAGCCGCCGTTTTGGGGCAAATAAACTGTTATATGAAATAGACGGAATACCTATGTATCGACATGTGCTGGAACAACTGGATGATACAAAGAAGAAAATAGAAAATATCTATTCGGAATATTCAGATATTACAGAGGATAATAATTCAGATATTGTTCAGTTAAATAACCTGTACAGAAATAATATTACAGCAAAAATAATCTGTAATATTATTGTTATTACTCAATATGACGCCATTGCAGAAGCAGTGAAAACAAAGGAAATACAGGTTTTGTATAATCCCCATCCGGAAGATGGAATTTCTTCCTCTGTAAAAATCGGTCTGAATGCCAGCCTGGATGCAGATGCAGTGCTTTTTACTGTGTCTGATCAGCCCTGGCTTACCAGTGAGACAATCTGTGAACTGATCCATGTGTTTTTAAACACTTCCAAAGGAATCGCCTGTGTTTCCTGTCAGGGGAAAATGGGAAATCCATGTATTTTTGACAGGAAATATTACAATGAACTGCTTTCTCTGGAAGGGGATAAAGGCGGTAAAAAAGTGATCATGAAACATCTGGATGATACGCAGATTTATGAGATAGAAGCAGGCAGGGAACTGGAAGATATTGATTATTATGAATCTATAGCAGTCCGCTAGAGCGTGTCTGAAAAATGCTTTCCGCAAGATGTATGTCAAAATATACCGAAAAGTGGGGCGTGCAGATTGCAGGAATGATTTTCCAGACACTCTGGTCCACTCATCACAAAAAAGTTCCGGGCGAGGTCACCGAACTTTTTTGCGCAATTATTTCGCTATATAGCAGATATCCTGAATATGTGGCAGTTATATATATCAGTATTAAACAGCTGATATATAATAAGATATCTGCTGAACAGATTAAAGATGGATTTTGGTTCCGGTTTTTCCCTGGATACCGTCTTTGGCTTTCTGAAGTAAAGTGATCATGGCAGTTCTTCCTTCTTTGGAGCTTGCAAAATCAACGGCAGCCTGAACTTTCGGGAGCATGGAACCTGGGGCAAACTGTCCCTCATTAATATATTTCTTAGCGTCATCTACAGTGATGTCATCCAGCCATTCTTCGTTTTCCTTGCCGAAGTTTACAGCAACCTTCTCCACTGCTGTAAGAATGATAAGCATATCTGCATCCAGCTCTTTGGCCAGGAGACAGCTTGCATAATCCTTATCAATAACTGCTGATGCACCTTTGAGATGATGTCCGTTAAGAACAACGGGAATTCCGCCGCCACCGCAGCAGATAACGATTTTATTTGCATCCACAAGACTGTTGATCGCATCCTGTTCAACGATTTCAACAGGCTTTGGAGATGCAACTACACGACGATAACCACGCCCTGCGTCTTCTTTCATGATATGTCCATATGCCTTGGCCTGATGGTCTGCTTCCTCTTTTGTCAGGAATTTGCCGATCGGCTTGGATGGATTTTCAAAAGCAGGATCATTGGGATCTACACGAACCTGAGTGACAACAGTGACGACAGGTGTGCGGACAAATCCTCTGATTCGAAGTTCCTCTCTCAAAGCATTCTGCAGATCATATCCGATGTAAGCCTGACTCATGGCAACACAGACAGAGAGAGGAGTGTTTGGCTGATTCTCATCTTCTCTGGAGAGAGCAGACATGGCATTGTTGATCATGCCAACCTGTGGCCCGTTTCCATGTACAACAACAACCTGATGACCTTCTTCGATCAGATCGCATAATGCTTTTGCAGTAGTTTTTACAGCTACCATCTGTTCCGGGAGAGTATTTCCCAGAGCGTTCCCACCGAGCGCAATAACGATTCTTTTTCTTGTAAACATTTGTAAAAACCTCCTGATTTTAAAGGCAAAGAGGGCCGCCGCAATAAAGATTGTGTGCTTTCTGCGACAGCCCCGCCTGCTATACAATATGATGAGTACTATTTTTCAATATATTTAAATTCTGAAACTGCTTTCAAAATTAAATATCTGTTTGAAAGCAGCTGGAATATTACTGCAATCCAACTGTTAATCTGCGCCTGATTATTTCAGGATTCTTGGAGCTGCTTTGACTTCAAGTTTCTTCAGGATATCCTGTGGATTTTCAAATTTGGAAAGCATGATCATAGCAGCGATGATGTATGGTTTGAAGCTTGCTTCTTTGTATAACGGGATTCTGTAACGATCGAATACAGAAGCGTCAACCTCACCTGTTTCGCAGCTTACACCTGTAATATCAGCCGGCAGGCAGTGCAGGTAAAGAGCTTTTCCGTCTTTTGTTGTTTTCATAAGTTCTTCTGTGCAGGCCCAGTCTTTGTGCTGTGCATTCTGTGCAAGAAGTTCTTTCTCTAATTTATCGATTCCGTCGAAGTCGCCTTCTGCATAAAGGTCTGTACGTTTTTCCATAGCTGCAAATGGAGCCCAGCTCTTTGGATATACGATATCAGCATCTTTGAAAGCTTCAGCCATATCGTTTGTCTTTGTGAAGGATCCGCCATTTTTCTCAGCATTCTTTTTGGCGATCTCTTCAACTTCCGGCATTACATCATATCCTTCCGGATGAGCAAGAACAACGTCCATGCCGAAACGTGTCATCAGACCGATAACGCCCTGCGGAACGGAGAGTGGTTTACCATAGGATGGAGAGTAAGCCCATGTCATAGCGATCTTTTTGCCTTTCAGATTCTCAACACCGCCGAATTCATGGATGATGTGGAGCATATCTGCCATACACTGTGTCGGATGGTCAACGTCGCACTGAAGGTTTACAAGAGTAGGTCTCTGCTCAAGGATACCGTCTTTGTTTCCTTCTGTAACAGCTTCCATGAATTCTTTCTGGTAAGCATGTCCTTTTCCGATGTACATATCATCACGGATACCGATCACATCAGCCATGAAAGATACCATGTTTGCTGTTTCGCGAACAGTTTCACCATGAGCGATCTGAGATTTCTTTTCATCAAGATCCTGTACTTCCAGACCAAGAAGGTTACATGCGGAAGCAAAAGAGAAACGTGTACGTGTGGAGTTATCGCGGAAGATAGAGATTCCAAGACCACTCTCGAATACTTTTGTGGAGATATTGTTCTCTCTCATGAAACGGAGAGCATCAGCAACTGTGAAAACAGCTTCCAGTTCATCATCTGTTTTGTCCCATGTCCAGAAGAAATCGTTGTTGTACATTTCTTTGAAGTTTAAGCTGTTTAATTTATCAATGTAATCCTGTAATGTTTTCATAAAATCAATACCTGCTATGCTTTGATAGCTTATCCTTTCCTGATATGAAATAATTGAATCTCTGCGTTTGGCAGAACACCGGTTATCCGGCTGTATCTGTTTATCTTGTGTCCCTGCCTGTTACAGCAGGGATTCTGTCCGGACACATATTAAGCCTTTAGGATGATAGGAAATCCGTCGCCTAAAAAAATTTGAAAATTTATTTATTATTTGCAGTATGCAGTTGGAAGAGCAGCGTATACAGCAGCGCATCTTACAAGGTCGATCTTCCATGTTTTTTCGTTCGGAGCATGAGCCTGTGCTTCTGCACCAGGTCCGAATCCGATACAAGGAATGCTGTTACGTCCCATGATTGTTACACCGTTAGTAGAGAATGTCCATTTGTCTGTAAGCGGACGAGCTTTTCTCATGCCTTCTGTCTCAGCATTTCCGAGACGCTCTTCGCCGTACAGTCCTTTATATGCTTCTTCCAGAGCCTGTGTTACTTTGTGATCTTTCGGGATTACCCATGTCGGGAAGTAGCACTCGATCGGATATACAAGGTCTGTATAGGACGGACGGTTGTATTCATACATGGATACTGTTACGTCGTCGCCATATTTCTGTACTGCCGGAAGAGCACGGATCTCATCCAGGCAGCTTTCCCATGTTTCGCCTGCTGTCATACGACGGTCAAGAGATACAGAGCAGGAGTCAGCTACTGCACAGCGGCTTGGGGATGTGAAGAAGATTTCGGAAGTAGTAACAGTGCCACGTCCAAGGAAACGTGCTTCTTCCCATTCAGGGTTGTATTTCTCATCAAGCATTTTTACAAGACCTTTGATCTCTGTGGTATCAGCAGCATCGTTTTCGTTTAATGCGCGGATATCCTGGAGAATATCAGCCATTTTGTAGATTGCATTGTCACCACGTTCCGGAGCGGAACCATGGCAGGAAACACCCTTTACATCTACACGGATTTCCATACGTCCACGCTGTCCTCTGTAGATACCGCCGTCTGTTGGTTCTGTGGAAACAACGAATTCAGGACGAACACCATCTTCATGGATGATGTACTGCCAGCAGAGACCGTCACAGTCTTCTTCCTGTACAGTACCTGTCACAAGTACCTGATATTTATCGTTTAAAAGACCAAGGTCTTTCATGATCTTAGCACCGTATACTGCAGAAACAATACCGCCCATCTGGTCAGATGTTCCACGTCCGCCGATTTCTTCATCAGATTCGAAACCTTCGTATGGATCAAATTCCCAGTTCTTGATATTACCGATACCGACTGTATCAATATGAGCGTCAAAACCAATGAGAGTTTTACCTGTTCCCATGTAGCCGAGGATATTGCCCATCGGATCGATCTGAACTTTGTCGAATCCGACTTTTTCCATTTCCTCTTTGATTCTCATGATATGTCCTTTTTCTCCGCAGCTTTCGCCAGGAATGCGAACCAGATCGCGAAGGAACTTAGTCATATCATCCTTATAACCCATTGCAGCTTCGTTAATTTTTGCGTAATCCATTTTTTTACCCTCCCAATATGTATAAAATATTATGATGTTAGGGTCAAAAGGTATTTTGCCCCTAATCTGATATCATATTATTAGTTACTGGTATATCATTTTCGAGATAACCATACCACTTACCTGTCTGTGTTCACCAAAAACATCATTTGCTTAAAGATTCGTCTGTTCCGTATAATCCGTCCCATACGATCTCGCGGTAGCGAACAGGATCAGTGTCACCTTCTGTGGAAATAACAAGTACTACGGAATTCTCATCCAGTTTCAGCGCTTCTTTTAAGTCTTTTGCATCTTCATCGTGAAGAGCAGTGAAGCAGAAACCAAGCGGAACGGAACCGGATTCACCGGAGACAACGTGTGGATCATCTCCCAGTGGATTAGCGTAAATACGTGTTGCCTTTGCGCTCATCCAGTCAGGACAGGATGCAAATACATCTACGTGATTTTTCAGGATATCCCATCCGATCGTATTTCCCTCACCACATGCAAGACCGGCCATAATTGTCTGAAGATCACCTGTAACATTTACCAGATTTCCTGTCTTTGCAACAGCGGAGCGGTACAGGCAGTCAGCAGCACTTGCTTCACAGACAGCCATAACCGGCGGGTTATCTTTATATTTATGAGCGAAATAACCGACTACGGCACCTGCTAAAGAACCAACACCGGCCTGAACAAATACATGTGTCGGACGTTCAACACCCATTTCTTTTAACTGCTGGTCAGCCTCAAGAACCAGTGTTCCGTATCCCTGCATGATCCAGGATGGAATTTCTTCATATCCGTCCCATGCGGTATCCTGAACGATGATACCATGTTCTGTTTTGGCAGCTTCTGCTGCAGCCATTCTTACGCAGTCATCATAGTTTACTTCTTCGATCGTAACAGTAGCACCTTCTTTGGCAATGTTATCGAAACGAGTCTTTGTTGTTCCCTTAGGCATTCTTACAACTGCTTTCTGTCCAAGGCGGTTAGCTGCCCATGCAACTCCACGTCCATGATTACCGTCTGTTGCAGTAAAGAATGTAGCCTGTCCGAATTCTTCTCTTAATTTATCAGAAGAGAGAACATTGTATGGCAGCTCGCTGATATCACGTCCAAGTTCTTTTGCGATATAGCGGCCCATTGCATAAGAACCTCCAAGTACTTTGAAAGCATTTAAGCCAAAGCGATAGGATTCATCCTTACAGAAAATATTTTTTACTCCTAAATATTTCGCAAGGGATGAAAGGTTCTGAAGAGGCGTCACACTGTACTGTGGGAAACTTCTGTGGAACTCATTTGCTTTCTTTACATTTTCTTCGGACATCAGTTCCAGGTGTTTATCATCTGATTTCGGAACCTCGTTTACAGTCCATTTTAATCCTTCTGTCATAAAATGACCTCCCTTAAAAATTATCATTTGGTTTCCTTAACTTGTGATTCTATCATACCATATATTTTAAAAATTGCAATAGAAAATACAAAAATTTTTAGGTTTTTCAAAAAAAATTAGGTTTTATAATTTGTACATTGATATAAGGATTTGGATATGATAAAATAATGAGTAATGTTCGTTTTATTTTTACAGGATAGACAGTAAAGTGGGTATAAAAGAGCAATACAAAAGATACAGAAGAGGAGAAAATATTATGGCAGTATTTCATGCATTCCGGGCACTTCGACCTACACCGGAAAAGGCTGCTGATGTGGCAGCACTTCCATATGATGTGGTAAACCGGGAAGAAGCAAAATCAATCGGAGATGAGAATCCCCTGTCCTTTCTTCATATTGACAGACCGGAAATGGATCTGGAACCTGAGACAGATCTGTATGATGATCGGGTTTATGAAAAAGCAAAAGAAAATCTTGACAATATGGAAGAAAAGGGAATTCTTGTTCAGGATCAGAAGGCCTGTTACTATATATATGAACTTGTAAGAAAAGGAAAGACACAGACCGGTATCGTAGGATGCAGCTCCATTGATGATTATGTGAATGGTGTAGTGAAGAAACATGAGCTTACCAGAGAAGATAAGGAACAGGACAGGATCCACCATGTAGATTCCTGTAATGCAAATACCGGTCCTATTTTTCTGGCATGCAGATATCCGGATTCTCTGCTTACACTGATGAATAACTGGAAAGATCATCATGAAGCAGCATATGATTTTACAGAAGAGGATCAGATCACACACAGAGTATGGGTGATTGATGAAGATGAGGTCATTTCTGAAATAAATAAGGAATTTGCAGGGATTGATTCTCTGTACATCGCAGATGGACATCACCGCGCAGCTTCCGCTGTAAAAGTAGGTTTAAAGAGAAGAGAACAGAATCCGGGATATACAGGGGAAGAAGAGTTTAATTATTTCCTGTCTGTTGTATTTCCCTATGACCAGCTCTGCATTCTTCCTTATAACAGGATTGTAAAAGATTTGAACGGCCTGACTGTAAAGGCATTTCTGGGCGCCCTGAAGTTCAACTTTGAACTGATGCTGATGCCGGGATTTCCATGCAAGCCTGTAGAGAAGCATTGTATGGGAATGTATGTGGACGGACAGTGGTATCACTTGAAAGCATGGCCGGATATCTATGAGAAGAAGGACGTGGTCGGACAGCTGGATGTATCCATTCTTCAGGAAAAAGTCCTCAGACCAGTCCTGGGAATCGAAGATCCGCGCACAGACCAGAGAATCTCCTTTGTGGGCGGAAGCCATAAGGCAGCAGAGCTGGCAGAGATTGCGGACAGAACCGGCGGTGTAGCCTTTGTCATGTACCCGACATCTATGGAAGACCTGATGAAGATTGCAGACGAGAACAAATTAATGCCTCCAAAATCCACCTGGTTTGAGCCAAAGCTTCGGAGTGGGCTGTTTATACATAAGTTATAATTTGCCGAAGATGTCTTATAAAAATATTATAATAATTTCGCTGTAGACTTTTTCTTCTTTCAATGGTACAATTGGTTCTATACAAAAGAGAACGAGACGTACTATAACGAAAGGAGGGAAGAATGTGGAAGATGCGGAATTGAGAAATATCCTTTTTTCTATACAGGGAAGCATTGCCGGTTTTCAAAATGATATGTCCGATGTAAAGAACGATATCGCAGATATGAAGACAGATATTGCAAACATGAAGACGGATATCACGAACATGAAGGCAGATATCACGAACATGAAATCAGATATTGTGCAACTCAATGGAAGCGTAAAAACTATAGAACTTAAACTGGAAAATGAAATTGACAGAAAAATATCTGCCCTATTTGATGCACGTATGGATGAGCTTCGCTATAGAAAGGAGAATAAGGAAACTCGAGAGAAAGTTTTTGAACTGGATATGCGTGTAGACAATTTGGAAAAAGCCATCATGCCAGCGTAACTGTAACAGATGATTGTAAGGCTTGTACATAGGAGAAACAGGAAGAAATTTTATAACATAAAAAAGTACATGAAATTTCTTCCTGCTAAATTTGTATAATTTTTGTAAATTTTTCAAAAAACAGTTGAAATCACAGAAATAATTTGTTATACTAACTTGCGTTACGGGGTATGGCGTAGCTTGGTAGCGCGCACGGCTGGGGGCCGTGAGGTCGCAGGTTCAAATCCTGTTGCCCCGACTGACATATGGTTAAATCGTTTGTAGTATATTTACAATGAATGATTCAGACGTATGTTCATTTCATTTCAAAAAAGCCAAATAAAGTTATAAGTAAAATGCAATGATAAGGAATAGTACACCCGGACCGGAGCACAGAGAACTGCTGGTTGCTGAGAAGCAGTGGAAGGAAATTGTGGAACTCGCCTTTGAGCAGCTGCCTGAAATTATACAAGAGTAGGTGCAGACGGTTTCCACCGTTATATGGAGAGGATATAAGAATACCGGATATCCGGAGATTCCGTATCCCATGAGTGTATGACATTGTTCATAAATAAGAGTGGTACCGCGTAAGATGATAATATCTTTCGTCTCTTGCAGATAAGTCTGTGGAGATGGAAGATTTTTTTATGTCTTTTTACAGTCAATCCCCACAGTCCAAACATAATATTTACATAACGGAGGAAGAAAAAATGATGAATTCAAGCAAATATCAGAGACAGTATTTTATGCCGCCTGTTAAATGCATGAAATGGGCAGAAAAAGAATATGTGGACAAAGCACCTATCTGGTGTTCTGTAGACCTTCGTGACGGTAATCAGGCACTGGTGATTCCGATGAGTCTGGAACAGAAAATTGAATTCTTTAAACTTCTTGTAAAAATCGGTTTTAAAGAAATTGAAGTAGGTTTCCCGGCTGCTTCTGAAACAGAATATGAATTTCTGCGTACCCTGATCGAGCAGAATCTGATCCCACAGGATGTAACTATTCAGGTTCTGACTCAGGCCAGAGAGCATATCATCCGCAAAACTTTTGAAGCTGTCAAAGGCGCACCGAAGGCAATTGTACATGTGTACAATTCCACCTCTGTAGCTCAGAGAGAACAGGTATTTAAGAAATCCAAAGAAGAAATCTTAAAGATTGCAGTGGATGGTGCCGCATTATTAAAGAAACTGGCTGATGAAACAGAAGGAAATTTCCAGTTTGAGTACAGCCCTGAAAGCTTTACAGGCACAGAACCGGAATACGCTCTGGAAGTATGCAATGCAGTTCTTGATGTATGGCAGCCTACAGCAGATAACAAATGCATCATCAATCTGCCTGTAACTGTACAGCATTCCATGCCGCATGTATATGCAAGCCAGGTAGAATATATGTGTGAAAATCTGAAATACCGCGAGAATGTAATCGTATCTCTCCATCCGCACAATGACAGAGGATGCGGTGTTGCAGATTCTGAAATGGGATTACTTGCAGGTGCAGACAGAATCGAGGGTACTCTGTTTGGAAACGGTGAGCGTACCGGAAATGTAGATATTGTTACACTTGGTATGAATATGTATTCTCAGGGTGTAGATCCAAAACTTGACTTCTCTGATATGCCGCATATCTGTGAAATATATGAAGAATGTACCGGAATGAAAGTAGGCGAAAGAAGTCCGTACAGTGGTGCACTTGTATTTGCCGCATTTTCCGGTTCTCATCAGGATGCAATTGCCAAGGGTATGCACTGGAGAGATGACAAGGATCCGGATCACTGGAATGTTCCGTATCTTCCAATCGATCCGACAGATGTGGGAAGAAATTATGACGCAGATGTTATCCGCATCAACAGCCAGTCCGGTAAAGGTGGCGTGGGATATATTCTTGAGACCAAATTCGGTCTTAACCTTCCTCCGAAAATGCGTGAGGCAATGGGATATGCCACAAAAGCTGTTTCAGACCACAAACATAAAGAGCTTCATCCTGACGAAATTTTCAATCTGTTTAAACAGACCTTTGAGAATATCACAGAACCGTACAGCATCAATGAAGTACATTTCCAGCAGAAAGATGGCGGTATTGTAACAAAAGTTACCTCTACTTTCCGCGGAAAGACAATCACTACAGAGGCATCCGGTAACGGACGTCTTGATGCAGTCAACAATGCACTGAAGAAGGCATATGAGCTGAAATATTCCCTGGAAACATATCAGGAACATGCGCTGGAGCGCAGTTCAAGTTCCAAAGCTATTGCTTATGTCGGTATCAAAAAGCCGGATGGAACCCTTGCCTGGGGTGCAGGCGTAGACGCGGATATCATTCGCGCATCTATTGATGCACTTGTAACAGCAATCAATAACCGTTAGAGTGTTCCGACACGCCCGATTCTTTCCTGCTGTTTTTTGACTTCTGCAGGTCAGGCTAATATCCGCTTGGCAGGGAATAATATAGTTTACATAAAATATCAAAAATCAGATACCGGTCAGATTGTCCAGAGGACTTCCTGACCGGTATTTTTTTGTATTTATAAAAATACAAGAAAGTCTTAATGTACGCGATAAAGTACAATAAAGAAGCAAACTCCGGAGAAAAGCTATCAGAATTGTATTTAATTAAAATCATAAGAGAAATTAATTGACATAACACTCAGGTTTACGTATACTGACAGCGTGGACAGAAAAGTGTCCTAAATAAGTACAATTTACATTTTATTATCTCACTCCAGACTAGTGAGAGATGCGCGGAAATATTTTAGAGAAAGAGGTAAAAGAATGAAAAATTTCGAACAGTGGAATGGCTTTAAGGGCAACCGTTGGAAAGAAAAAATCGATGTACGTAACTTTATTGGAATGAACTATACACCATATGAAGGTGATGCTTCTTTCCTGGAAGGACCTACAGAAGCTACAAACAAACTGTGGGGCAAGCTCCAGGCACTTCAGAAAGAAGAACGTGCCAAAGGCGGAGTTCTTGATATGGAGACAGAGGTAGTTACATCTCTGACAGCATATGGTCCCGGATATATTGATGAAGAAACAAAAGACCTTGAAAAAGTTGTTGGTCTTCAGACAGATAAACCTCTGAAACGTGCTTTCATGCCATACGGCGGTATCAAAATGGCAGAGCAGGCTTGTGAAACTTATGGATATAAAGTAAGTGACAAGATTAAAGATGTTTTCCACAACTATGAATTTAAAACTCACAACCAGGGTGTATTTGATATCTACACACCTGAGATGAAAGTAGCACGTCACAACAAGATCCTTACAGGTCTTCCGGATACTTACGGACGTGGACGTATCGTTGGCGACTACAGACGTGTGGCTCTGTACGGAATCGACGCTCTGATCGAAGGAAAACAGAAAGACTTCGCAGCATGCGACCGTCAGGGTATGAGACGTTATGACTTCCAGCTTCGTGAAGAGATCGCTGATCAGATCCGTGCTCTGAAAGGCATGAAAGTTATGGCTGAATCTTATGGATATGATATCTCCAAACCGGCCAAAGATGCAAGAGAAGCTTTCCAGTGGCTGTACTTCGGATATCTTGCAGCCATCAAAACTCAGAACGGTGCTGCAATGAGTGTCGGACGTATTTCCACATTCCTTGATATTTATATTGAAAGAGATCTTCAGAACGGAACTCTTACAGAGAAAGAAGCTCAGGAGCTTGTTGACCACATGGTAATGAAATTCCGTATGGTTAAATTTGCACGTATCCCTTCTTACAACCAGTTATTCTCCGGTGACCCGGTATGGGCAACTCTGGAAGTAGCAGGTATGGGACAGGACGGACGTTCCATGGTAACAAAGAACGACTATCGTTTCCTGCACACACTGGAAGATATGGGACCGGCTCCGGAACCAAACCTTACAGTACTTTATTCTTCAAGACTGCCTGAGAACTTCAAGAAATATGCTGCAAATATTTCTGTTACAACAAGTTCTGTTCAGTATGAGAATGATGATGTTATGCGTCCGGTATGGGGCGATGACTACAGCATCTGCTGCTGTGTATCTGCTACAGAGACAGGTAAAGAGATGCAGTTCTTCGGCGCTCGTGCAAACCTTGCAAAATGCCTTCTTTATGCGATCAACGGCGGTGTTGATGAGAAGACAAAACAGCAGGTAGGACCAAACTATCAGCCGATCACTTCTGAATATCTTGACTATGATGAAGTAATTGCAAAATATGATAAAATGATGGACTGGCTGGCTCATCTGTATGTCGGAACACTGAACATGATCCACTACATGCATGACAAATACTACTACGAAGCAGCAGAGATGGCTCTGATCGATACAAAGGTTGAGCGTTCTTTCGCAACAGGTATCGCAGGATTCTCTCATGTAGTAGACTCCCTGTCCGCTATCAAATATGCAAAAGTTAAAGCTATCCGCGATGAAGACGGTATTACAACAGATTTCCAGGTTGAGGGTGACTTCCCACGTTATGGTAATGATGATGACAGAGCAGACGAGATTGCAACAACTCTTCTGTCTACATTCCTTGAGAAACTGAAACACATCCATACTTACCGTGATTCCAAGCCAACCACATCTATCCTTACTATTACTTCCAACGTTGTTTATGGTAAGGCTACAGGATCTCTTCCGGATGGAAGAAAAGCAGGTGAACCTCTTGCACCTGGCGCAAACCCATCTTACGGTGCAGAGCAGAACGGTCTTCTTGCTTCCCTGAACTCTGTTGCCAAGCTTGACTATGAAGATGCTCTTGACGGTATCTCCAATACTCAGACAATCAATCCTGATGCTCTGGGACACAGTGATGACGAGCGTTCAGAGAATCTGGTACATGTACTTGACGGATACTTTGATCAGGGTGCTCATCACCTCAATGTAAACGTATTTGGTAAAGAGAAACTGATCGACGCTATGGAACATCCGGAAAAAGAAGAGTATGCAAACTTCACAATCCGTGTATCCGGATATGCTGTTAAGTTCATCGACCTTACAAGAGAGCAGCAGTTAGACGTTATTGCCAGAACCTGCCACGACAGAATGTAATTAATGGATGATGATATAATGGATAATAAACAGATAAAAGGCTATGTTCATTCTTTAGAAAGCTTCGGGTCCGTTGACGGACCCGGAGTAAGATATGTGATTTTTTTAAGCGGCTGTGCTATGAGATGTCAGTTCTGTCATAATCCGGATACCTGGAAGATGAAGCAGGGAGAGCTTTATACGGCAGATGAGCTTCTTAAGAAAGCTTTACGTTATAAGGGCTACTGGGGCAGCAAAGGCGGTATCACTGTAAGCGGTGGTGAGCCATTGCTTCAGATGGATTTTCTTACAGAATTTTTTAAGAAGGCAAAGGCAGAGGGTGTGCATACGAATCTTGATACCAGTGGAAATCCCTTCACTGATCAGGAACCATGGCATTCCGGATGGCTGGAGCTTATGAAGTATACAGATCTTGTAATGCTTGATATCAAGCAGATTGACGAGCAGGAGCATATTAAGCTTACCGGTCATTCCAATAAGAATATTCTTGCGATGGCGCAGGAACTTTCTGATATGAAAAAACCTGTATGGATCCGTCATGTGCTTGTGCCGGGCGGAAGTGATAAGGATGAATATCTGCACCGGTTAGCTGATTTTATCCATACTCTTTCCAATGTGGAGAGAGTGGAGGTGCTCCCTTATCATACGCTTGGTAAGTTTAAATGGGAGAATCTGGGGCTTTCTTATCCACTGGAGGGGGTTAATCCTCCGACGCAGGAAAGGATTGATAATGCCCGGAAGATTCTTGGAGCTATCTGAGTAAAAATATATAGCTGTCATATCCTCTTTTTTGGGGTATGGCAGCTTTGTTTTTGGTTTAAAAAGGGGACGCGAAGCAGGCGTATAGTTGTACCGGATACGGTTTCGGCATCTAAGAGATTCTAAGCCCTCGAAAATCCGCTAAAAGCATGAGACGAAAAGTCCGGAATTACTCGCTGTCGCTCAGACAAGGGACTTTTCGTCTCATAACGCAGATTTCCGAGGACTAAGAATCTCTAAGATGCCTGCAAATGCATCCGGTACAACTATACGCCTGCTTCGCTGGTTTTGGTTAAGATATAATACAAGGTGGAGTGTGAATTATAAGAAGGACTTTGTTTATATAAAAATGAATTGAGACGTGAAATATATCCCCCGGGAGGGCTTGTTGGAAAGGGGAGGGATTTGATATAATTTTGGCTATATATGATTATAAATTGCATGCATGGAGGTTGGCATAAGGTGAAGGATTTATTATCGGAGATTGAGAGTTACTGGACTACCCGGGCTGAGGGGTATTCTGAAGTTAATCATAAGGAATTGAATGGGATGCAGAAGGGGGCATGGCTTGAGGTGTTGAAAGGGCAGTTCCCGGAGAAAGCGAAGGATGAGATTAAGATTTTGGATATCGGAACAGGACCTGGATTTTTTTCTGTTATTCTGGCTGAGGCGGGATATAAGGTGACTGCTGTTGATTATACACAGGAGATGTTGGATACTGCGAAGAGGAATGCCGGTAATCTTTGTGAGCGGATTTCTTTTTATAAGATGGATGCTCAGAATCTGGAATTTGAGGATGATGTGTTTGATGTTGTGATCAGCAGGAATCTGACATGGAATCTGAAGGATCCTAAGAGAGCTTATGAAGAGTGGTGTCGTGTACTGAAACCGGGCGGAAAGCTTCTTAATTTCGATGCAAACTGGTACGGTTATCTTTATGATGAGGAGAAACGCCTGTCTTATGAGGAAGACCGAAAGAGTGTGGAGAGTGAGCATCTGGATGATCATTACCTCTGTACGGATATTGACAGAATGGAGAAGATTGCACTGCAGATGCCTCTTTCTTCTATTAACAGACCGTCTTGGGACAGGAAGTTTCTGAAGGAGAACGGGTTTGAATCTGTGGCAGTGGATACCGGGATCTGGCAGCGGGTGTGGAGTCAGGAAGAGAAGCTGAATTATCATTCTACGCCGATGTTTATGATCAGCGCTGTGAAGGAAGAGAAAAACGTCTGGTCCGAGAATGATGGAATGGGTGATTCTGATAGCGGATATGACAGGAAAAGAGATTTGGAGGATGCCATGCTGTGTGCTGCTCCGGGTATGAAAAAGAGCGGATTCCTGAAACTGGGCGGAGGTGAGTTTTCGCTTCCTTATACAGTAATCTGCGGTTCTCATCCCGGAAAGACAGTTCTGATCACCGCTGCGGTTCATGGAGGAGAATATGTGGGAATCCAGGCTGCTGTTGAGCTTGCAGATAAACTGAAGCCTGAGAAGATCCATGGAAGAGTAATCCTGGTTAAGACTGTGTGCAGGAAGGAATTTGAGGAGAGGAGCGGCAGTGTCTGCCCGGAGGATGAGAAGAATCTGAATTGTGTATTTCCGGGGAATCCGCAGGGAACCAGGATGGACCGTCTGGCGTATGAGGTGGTTCAGAAGCTTCACAGTGCAGCAGATTATTATATTGATCTTCACAGCGGGGATGATTATGAGCAGCTTACGCCTTATATTTACTATGCCGGATGTGCAGATGAAGATGTAGTTCAGATGTCAAGGAAGATGGCAGAGCAGGCAGATGTTCCCTATATGGTAAAGTCTAATGTGGCATCCGGTGGTTCTTACAATTATGCTGCCGCATGTGGCATTCCCAGTGTTCTGATCGAACGTGGCCAGATGGGAGGCTGGAGTCCGGAGGAGGTTCATTCTACAAGAAAAGATGTGCGTAATATTCTGTGTGCGCTGGGTGTTTACGATGGCATGAGAAGTTACAGTAATTATTATCCCATGGAAATTGAAGATGTGCGTTATCAGTCTGCCAGTGTATCCGGGCTGTGGTATCCTGCCAAAAAACCGGGAGATATCATTAAGGTTGGAGAGTATCTTGGCTGTGTTAAGGATTATGAGGGAAATATTCTGGAGACAAGTTTATCCGATTTAAATGGAGTGGTTCTATATCAGGCGGGAAGTCTTCAGGTTATTAAGGATGGTCCGATGATCGCATATGGCAGTTTCAGCAGAAGAAAGGATGAACGCAAGGAAAAGATCACAAATTATTGGGCGAAAAGAAGCGACAGTTTTATGGAACAGAGAAGAGCTGAGCTTCACAGTGATATGGCTGATAAATGGCTGAAAGAGATCGGGACTTTTCTTCCTGATGGAAAATTAAGGATTCTGGATGTGGGATGCGGTGCAGGCTTCTTTTCCATTCTTTTAGCAAAACTGGGACATGAAGTTACAGGAATCGATCTGACACCGGATATGATCATTCATTCCAGGGAACTGGCAAAAGAAGAGAATGCCTCCTGTACGTTTGAAGTAATGGATGCGGAAAATCCGGATTTTCCCGATGGTACCTTTGATGTGATCGTATCCAGAAATCTTACCTGGACACTTCCGGATGCAGCAAGAGCATATAAAGAATGGATTCGTGTGCTGAAAACGGGAGGAATCCTGATCAACGCAGATGCCAATTATGGTGCAGATGATTTCTCAGATACTGCTGATCTGCCTGCCAATCATGCTCATTTTACAGTAGGCGATGCCATGATGCAGGAATGCGAGGAAATTAAACGCCAGCTTCCTATCAGTTCCTATGTACGCCCTGCCTGGGATCTGGAGACACTGGGAAAACTGGGTATCAACAGATTCTCCATTGATCTGGGTATCAGCAGCAGAATTTATACAAAGAAAGATGAGTTTTATAATCCAACCCCTATGTTCCTGATCTGCGGCGAAAAAAATAAATGTAATAATTGAGAAAAATGAAGCATATATTAAAGGGAGATTTCATTGATGGAACCTTCCTTTTTTCTTTTTTGCAAGCTAAAATGTTACAAAAATATGAAAAAAGCTTGACAAAATCAATTATATTAAATATAATTTTCTTATAAGTTACAGAAATGTTACAACCATAAAAACCTGTAATTAAAAAAACTCAAGGAATGATAAGTATGAAAGTTCAGAAAAAAGAGTCAAAACAGTCCGGCAATCCGGCGCGGAGTCTGATACTGGTTACAGTGTGTACCTGTACGGCGATTGCGTTTGCAGCAGGCGGCAGAATAGCAGATTTTAATGGAAAAAACAAAGTATATGCAGCTTCTGAAAATAGGGAGAAAACTTTTTCCTCCGATGCTAACGAAACAGATGTACTGCCAACAGGAATTGCAGGAGTAGTATCCGGAATGAATGATACAGCTTCTCCCAAAAAATCAGTCACACGTATCGGAACTTCCTGTGAACAGGTAATGGTCGGTCAGAGAATCAAAGTTATTGAAGATAATATGGCAGAATTCGATGTCAGCTCTTCTATGGAGAGCAGCATCAATGAGTTGGATGCAAGGACAGCGGCTCTTGCAGAGAGTGCCCGGATGATGTCGGATGAGGACTATGATACATTGCTTCATATTGTAGAAGCTGAAGCGGGTACTGAGGATGTCAAGGGACGCATTCTGGTTGCCAATGTGATCATGAACCGTATAAAGAATAAGGAATTTCCTGATACAGTCACAGAAGTGGTATGGCAGAATACCAATGGTGTTCCGCAGTTTTCACCGACTTATGACGGACGTATCAATGAAGTAACTGTTACAGATGAGACAAGAGAAGCCGTCAGACAGGCTCTTGAAGGTGTGGATTATTCAGAAGGAGCACTGTTTTTTATCCAAAAGTCTGAAGCTGAAAGCCAGAATGTCTCCTGGTTTGAGAAAGATCTGAAAAGGCTGTTTAAATACGGCGTACATGAATTTTATACCTATCCGGATTCAGCAGAAAGTTCCACAGGATCGTAATAAACGATACTCTTCATATAACTCATTTAACAGGATTGCGGTAATACTGCTCAAAATATGGACATATTCTTCGGGAACAAAAGAATATGTCCATATTTTTGATTTATAGTAATCAATCATAAAAAGACAGAAAAAAGAGTAATAATTTAGGATAGTATTTTGCTAAAGTATATGCTATAATGTGCTCAATTGGCGAAATGAATAACTGTAACTGTTCAGCGGTTTATTATTACTGCCAATATACTGAACAGTTACGAATAACTTTGGAAAGGCAGGAAATATCATGCAGGTATTATACAAAAGCACAAGAGGAAAAGAAGAAACCGTAACAGCTTCTATGGCTATTTTAAAGGGGCTTTCTGAGGATGGCGGCTTATTTGTGCCGACAGAGATTCCGAAGCTGGATGTCCCAATGGATGAGCTGGCAAAGATGAGCTATCAGGAGACAGCATATGAAGTAATGAAATGTTTCCTTACTGATTTTACAGAAGAAGAATTAAAGAACTGCATCAACAATGCCTATGATGAAAAATTTGATACAAAAGAGATTGCGCCGCTTCATGAAGCAGACGGAGCTTATTTCCTTGAGCTGTATCATGGTGCGACCATTGCGTTTAAGGATATGGCATTATCAATTCTTCCACATCTTATGACTACAGCTGCTAAGAAGAATCAGGTAAAAAATGAGATTGTTATTCTTACCGCTACTTCCGGAGATACAGGTAAAGCGGCAATGGCCGGATTTGCAGATGTTCCGGGAACCAAGATCATCGTTTTCTATCCGAAACATGGTGTAAGTCCTATCCAGGAGAAACAGATGGTAACTCAGAAAGGCAACAATACATATGTTGTGGGAATTACCGGAAACTTTGACGATGCACAGACTGCCGTAAAGAAAATGTTCAATGATAAGGAACTGGAAGCAGAACTTGATGCTGCAGGATATCAGTTCTCATCTGCGAACTCTATCAATATCGGACGTCTGGTACCGCAGATCGTTTATTATGTATATGCATATGCATCACTTGTACGTCAGGGCAAGATCAAAGACGGTCAGGAGATCAATGTGGTAGTACCTACCGGAAACTTTGGAAATATCCTGGCTGCTTATTATGCAAAACAGATGGGACTTCCGGTTCACAAACTTATCTGTGCCTCCAATGATAACAAGGTTCTGTATGATTTCTTCCGCACGGGAACTTATGACAGAAAGCGTGACTTTATCCTTACAACCTCACCGTCCATGGATATTCTGATCTCCAGCAATCTGGAACGTCTGATCTACCGTATCGCAGGCGGTGATGCAAAAAAATGTGCAGAGCTGATGCAGTCTCTTACTGCAGGCGGCGAGTATACCATCACAGAAGACATGAAGGCACAGCTTGCAGACTTCTATGGCAATTACTGTACAGAAGACGAAACAGCAAAAACAATCGCAGAAATCTTCAAAGACAGTCATTATGTGATAGATACCCATACTGCAGTTGCAGCAGGTGTTTATGACAAATATGTAAAAGATACCAATGATACCACACCAACTGTCATTGCATCCACAGCAAGCCCATATAAATTTACAAGAAGTGTAATGGAAGCACTTGGAGCAGATACAGACGGTAAGGATGATTTTGCACTGGCTGATGAACTGAGTGTGCTTTCCGGAGTGAAACTTCCACAGGCAGTTGAGACGATCCGCACAGCACCAGTGCTTCATAACCGGGTGGTAGATGCGCCGGATATGCCAAAGGCAGTAAAAGATATCCTTGGAATCCGATAATCGTTACTGTTCACTCCGTTCACAGTAACGTAGCCAAAATTCATTCCAGATTGCCTGCGGCAATGGAATTTTGGCTTGTATGTCTCGGGATTTTGGCATATTCATGCCAAAACACCTCGCGGGATAGTGGTGTGTGAACAGTAACCGATAATCTCCATATTATAAAAAAATATAATTAATTCTACATTTTATGTTGAAAAAGAACATATACTGGAGTATAATAAGAATCAGTTAAAAACAGTGAATATCCTGAAATGTACGAGGCCCCTTCTTTTTTTGAACCTACATCGACTTTAACGGGAACCCAACATCGCAGGCCGGATGTCAGGCCGTCATTATGCAGCGGAAGACAGAAGGTCTGTTGAGGATACCCACCTAGCTGCGGCTAGGCGTCAATGGGAAGGGAACGGCATTTCGGGAACTGTAAAAATGAGCCGTAGAGAGGCTCTTTTTTATTATCTTTTGGATTTAATATTATTTTATGATACGGGAGGTTGGAAACAATGAGTGTTTCTGAAAGAAAGTTCGGTGTATTACAGACTGGGGAAACAGTAAAAATTTTTCATCTGGAAAACAAATCCGGGGCATATGCGGAAGTGACAGATTTTGGAGCAATCTTGGTTAAGGTCTGCGTACCTGATAAAGATGGTACTTTAACAGACGTAGTACTTGGATATGATGATCTGGCATCTTATGAAGTAAATGGATGCTTTTTCGGTTCAACCATCGGCAGAAACGGAAACCGCATCGGCGGTGCGAAATTCTCTGTCAATGGCAAAGAAGTAGTTCTTGCTCAGAATGAGAATGACAATAATCTTCACAGCGGTCCTGACGGATTTGAAAAAAAGCTCTGGAAAGTGGCTGAGATTTCCGATGATAAAAACAGTGTTATATTTAACCATATAAGTCCGGATGGCGAGAATGGTTTCCCGGGAGAATTTGATGTGTCTGTAAAATATGAGTTTACGGAAGACAACGAACTGAGGATCCATTATCAGGGAATCTGCGATGAGCCGACAGTTGCCAATATGACAAATCATTCTTATTTCAATCTGAATGGTGAAGGAAGCGGAACCGCCATGGATCAGTATCTTACAATCCATGCAAAATATTATACACCTGTAGCCGACAGTCATTCCATTCCTACAGGAGTGTATGAGGAAGTTGCAGGGACTCCCATGGATTTCAGAACTGCCAAACAGATCGGGCAGGATATTGAAGCAGAATTTGACCAGCTGAAATTCACAGGCGGATATGACCACAATTATGTGACAGACAATTATGCAAAAGGAAACAGAAGACTGATTGCAACCGCATACAGTGATAAAACCGGAATTGCCATGGATGTCACTTCTGACTGTCCATGTGTACAGTTTTACGCAGCAAATTTTGTCGAAAATGAATATGGTAAAAATGGTCATACTTACAATAAGCGGGATGCTTTCTGTCTGGAAACGCAGGTTGAACCGAATGCGGTCAATGTTGAAGATTTCCACTCCCCGATTCTTAATGCAGGTGAACAGTATGATTCTGTGACTGCTTATCATTTCTACATCAGAAAGTAAAAATCTGACCATAAAACTAATTACATATTGATCCGGTTTTTTTCATATCTACAGCATTCCAGCATGAAAAGAACCGGATTTTATTATCCATAATTCATGTTTGTCATAACGGCAGTTTCATGGTATGATAGTAAACAGAGATATTCGAAACAGTTATCTTTATAATTACAGCAATCACCATAAATGCCTTATCAGAAATGACTGCTGTAAAATAACAGAATGGAGACATATATGAAAAAGAAAAATAAAACCCGGTCTGTTACAGGGCTTTTATTCGGGTTTATGGAACGTGTATCCGGAGATCACGTAGGAGCTTATGCGACACAGGCAGCGTATTTTCTGATCATGTCTTTTATTCCCTGTATTCTGTTTCTGACTACACTGGTACGGTATACACCTCTGACCTATAATGTAGTCAGGGATGCGATCGTTGCTTTTATTCCGGAGAATCTGCAGAGTTTTGTTCTGGGGATCGTGGTAGATGTATACAAAAGAAGTACTGCAATTGTCCCTTTGTCAGCAATTGTGGCACTGTGGTCTGCCGGAAAAGGAATGCAGTCTATCATCAATGGATTAAATACCATTTATCACGTAAAAGAAACCCGTAACTGGCTGTTAACCAGAATTTATGCAGTATTCTATACTTTATCACTGGTGATTGCGGTGATCGTGTCTCTGCTTATGCTTGTACTCGGAAACGAAATACAGAAAGTTGTATCAAAATATATTCCTTTTCTTGGAAGAGTCCTGGGAAAAATACTGGGGGCAAGAGCACTGTTGGTATTTGGTGTGTTGTTTCTGGTTTTTCTTATGTTGTATAAGGTTCTTCCGAACAGAAAAGCCACATTCAAAAGCCAGATTCCCGGAGCCTTGATCATAGCAGTTGCATGGTCGATATTTTCATACGGATTCTCTTTTTATTTTGAGATTTTTCCGGGGTTCAGTAATATGTACGGAAACCTTGCGACGATCATCATGGTCATGGTATGGTTGTATATCTGTATGAATCTTCTGTTATACGGTGCAGAGATCAATGCTTATTTTGAAAAAGAATTCCGGATTGCACATAAATCGGTACAGGAACTGCTGGCACATGAAAAAGAAAAAAAGCAGCAGGAAAATGAATGAATTTTGGCTACGTTGTGAATATGACAGTCAGGGGGCTTTTTATTGTAAAGCCTTTCTGAGTGTGCTATAATAAACCATAATTTTGGAGAAACAAAAAGGAATCAGTTCTATGATCGTTGTATATTTGATATTTTTGGCTGTCATTCAGGCTGTGACGGAATTTCTTCCTGTCAGCAGCCTGGGACATTTATGCATATTGGAACAATATATGGGAATCGGCCACGAAACCGGATTGCTGTCAGAAACGATGCTCCATCTTGGAAGTGCGGCAGCAATTATATTTTTGTTCCGCAAAGATTTAAAAAAAATCGGACTGGGACTTCTGGGGATGTTTATGGATATGATCGGTAATCTGAATCTATATATCCATAACAAGAAGACAGGGGAAAGTTTGGGCTATGCCAGAATAGTCACCGGAACATATCGGAAAACAGGTGCACTTCTTGTGATTTCCATGATTCCAACAGCACTTCTGGGACTTACAGGAAAACGGCTGGCTCTTCTGGCCGCGGACTCTCAGATTGTTCCGGGAATCGGATTTTTACTTACAGGCGTATTTCTTCTGGTAACAGATCTGAATAAATCCGGTGGAAAAAAGGGACCGAGAGAGGCTTCTTATGACAGCGCCATGTGGATTGGAATTTGTCAGGGGCTTGCTGTCTTTCCGGGGATTTCCAGAATGGGATTTACGTTATGTGCTGCACTGTTATGCGGATATAACCGCAAATTTGCGGTTCGTTTTTCTGTTTTTATGAGTCTGCCTGCTATCATAGGTGCTTTTTTTACGGAAATCGGAAATTTTGGTGCTTCTGAAATGACGGCAGGACTTGGGTTTACCTATGTATTTGCAATGATCATCGCCGGTTTTGCGGGATGTCTTGTTATCCGAAATACAATAGCCATGACTCAGAATGTAAAATTACGCTATTTTGCATATTATTCATTTATAGTCGGTATTATTACACTGGCATTAAATTTTGCCCTGTAAAGGGAAGATATTTACGAGAAAATCAAGGAGGGGAGCCTTAGAATGGCAGCATCAAAGAGTAAGAATACCGGGCATTCGGGAAGAAATACAAAAAAGAAGACAGCAATGGAACAGGAAGTCGGCAGATTTCAGACAGAAATCATATTATTTGTGATTTTGGCCGCATGTGTAATCCTGATGGCAAGCAATTTTGGAGCAGGTGGTTTTGTGGGAGATGCGATCAGCAATTTCTGTTTCGGTCTGATGGGACTGATGGCATATCTGTTTCCAATCGTATTTTTCCTTGAATCGGCATTTATTCTGATCAATAAAACAAACCGGCTGGCATATAAAAAACTTGCAGCGGCGTTTGTGATGTTTCTGTTTCTGTGTGGGGCAGCGCAGCTTCTCACAGACGGATATATGCAGAGTACATCTTTGCTGGATTATTATGCTTTAAGCGCAGATTATAAAACAGGCGGTGGTCTGATCGGAGGAGCGATCTGTATTTCTGTCACATCTGCTTTTGGAACTATCGGCGGATATGTGATCATTATACTGGCATTTGTTGTATGTATGATCATTATCACACAGCGCTCTCTGCTTGATTTTGTAACGCGGCTGGTTATAAAGGTGTGTGATTTTGTAAAAGACAGACATATGCGCTATATGCAGGGGCAGCCTGAACGTGAGAGATACAGAGAAGAACGTGCCAGAGAACGTCAGCTTATAAGAGAACAGCGGCGTGAAGAAAGAGTCCGCAGACTGGAGGAAGAAATTGGCGATGATGAATTTTCAGATGATGACTTTCTCATGGATCCTTCGGAAGCAAAAAAAATGAAAAAAGGCGGCTTTCTGGAAGGAACCAAGCTGACAGGCTATTCTGAACAGAAGCCAAAGAAAAAGGGGAAACTTCTGAAAAAAGCAGCAGATACAGATAAAGCAGCAGCAGATACAGCCGAAGCTGCGGAGGATACCGAGAACACAGGGATTAAATCCTCTGATGATGCGGATAATAAACCATACATCGATGCTCCGATGAATTTTGAGATTCACAGAGGAGCGGATACATCCCCGGATACATACGAGGCAGATAATGAATCACAACAGCAGGAAGACCTTCCATTTGAAGATGCTGTCACTGACCGGAAGAAATCTGTGGTTTCAGAACCGGAGGAAGATCTGCCCCCTTTTCAGGATGAGAAGGCAGTGCGGCCGCCTTCGAAAAACCCCAAATCTTCTGAAAAAGAGATACAGAGCGGAATTGTAAACATTCAGCATGAGATCACCCGACAGGAAGCAGCCGTAAAAAAAGAATATAAATTTCCAGCCTTAAATCTGCTGAAGAAAGGAAGCAGCAAAGCTCAGGGGGATTCTGATGCCTATCTGCGTAAGACTGCAAAAAAACTCCAGGAAGTACTTCACAATTTTGGCGTGAACGTGACTGTCACTAATGTGAGCTGCGGACCAACAGTTACCCGTTATGAACTTCAGCCCGAGATGGGAGTGAAGGTCAGCAAAATTGTAGGTCTTGCAGATGACATCAAACTGAATCTTGCCACTCCTGATATCCGTATTGAAGCACCGATCCCCGGCAAAGCAGCAGTGGGCATTGAAGTTCCCAATAAAGAGAACAGTACGGTTATGCTCAGAGATCTGCTCCAGTCAGAAGAATTTCAGAAGGCAAAATCCAAACTTTCTTTTGCAGTAGGAAAGGATATTGCAGGTAAGACTGTAGTTGCGGATATTGCCAAAATGCCACATCTTCTCATCGCAGGTGCAACCGGTTCAGGTAAATCAGTATGTATCAATACACTTATCATCAGTATCCTGTACAAGGCAAAGCCGGATGAAGTAAAGCTTATCATGATCGATCCTAAAGTAGTAGAGCTCAGTGTGTATAACGGAATTCCACATTTGTTTATTCCGGTTGTGACAGATCCGAAGAAAGCAGCAGGCGCATTAAACTGGGCAGTACAAGAGATGACAAACCGTTACAATACATTTGCGGAGTACGGTGTCCGTAATCTGGATGAATATAATAGAAAAGCAGAGCAGATCAAGGCGGCAGGAGCTGAAGAAGAACCTGTGAAAATGCCGCAGATCGTGATCATCGTGGATGAGCTTGCAGACCTTATGATGATTGCGCCCGGAGAGGTGGAGGATGCTATCTGTCGCCTGGCCCAGCTTGCACGTGCGGCAGGTATCCATCTGATCATTGCCACACAGAGGCCGTCTGTAAATGTTATCACCGGTCTGATCAAGGCGAATATGCCTTCCAGAATTGCTTTCTCTGTATCTTCCGGTGTGGATTCCAGGACAATTCTGGATATGAACGGAGCCGAGAAGCTTCTTGGAAAAGGTGATATGCTCTTTTATCCTCAGGGATATCAGAAGCCCGCAAGACTTCAGGGTGCATTTGTATCTGATGATGAGGTAAGTGCTGTGGTTGAATTTCTTGCAGATAAAAATCCGGGTGTCCAGTATAACCAACAGATCGAGCAGCAGGTAAATTCTCCTGTAACAACAGGTATGTCCGGAGATGAAAGGGACATCCATTTTGAAGAAGCAGGTAAGTTTATCATAGAGAAAGAGAAAGCTTCTATTGGTATGCTGCAGAGAATGTTTAAGATTGGTTTCAACAGAGCGGCAAGAATCATGGATCAGCTCTGCGACGCAGGTGTGGTGGGACCGGAAGAGGGAACAAAACCGAGAAAAGTTCTTATGTCTATGGAGGAGTTTCAGAATTATCTGGAAAATCAGTAAGTGAGGACTGTCTATGAAATGTCCTAAATGTCATAAAGAGGTGGAAAAAGGCTCTCTGTACTGCCCCTACTGCCTTGCGGAGATACCCTGGGTAAGAGAATTCAGCACAGTGGAAACTCTGATGAAAAAGGAGCAGCAGAACCGCCCATCCGAAAAAAAACAGAAAACAGAAATTATAAAATATTTCAAACATCCAAAAAGAAGAAAGCTGAAATTCAGCAGAAAACAGCTTCTATGTCTGCTTCTGTGTGCGGCGACACTGCTGGGGTTCTTTTGTTATCGGCAGTTAAATACTTTTTCTGCCTTATATTCCAGGGCAAAAAAACAATATGCACAGCAAAACTATGAAGAAGCACAGCGGATTGCAGAATATGCTCTGGATAAAAATCCCAAAAATGAAGCCGCCAATCTTCTTCTGGCCAAAAGTATGGAGAAATCAGGCGATAAACGATCTGCACTTCTTGTTTTGCGCCCGTTTATCCAGAACAAAACTGCGGGAACAGGAATATATAAAGAGTATGTGAAGCTTCTTACACAGGAGGGAAAGACCAACGAAGTCAGACTGATCCTGAAATCTGCTGACAGAGAGGTGCAGAATGCCTGCGCAGAATATATCTGCGAAACACCTGTATCAAATCCTGCCCCCGGAACCTATACTACAACGCAGACTCTGAAACTGGAAGGTAACTGCCAAAAGATTTATTACACATTAGATGGAAGCACACCTACCAGAAAGAGTAAAGTATATACAGAACCTATTATTCTGAGGGAAGGCACAACTGAATTAAAAGCCTTTGGTGTAAATGATAAAAACATCGAAAGTGATGTGATCAGCAGAAAGTATGTGATTGTTTTAAATGCACCGAAAGCCCCTAAGGTAACACCTAAATCAGGGGATTACAATAAAAAAACAGAGATTAAGATCACTGTTCCGGATGGATGTAAGGCATATTATGCATTTGATTCTGAACCGGATCTTAACAGTACTGTTTATGAACAGCCAATCTCCATGCCTGTGGGTTACCATAGGCTGAATGTTATTCTTGTTGCAGCAAATGGCAAGACCAGTAAAATGACTGCTATGGAATATTATCTGCAGTACTAAAAATACTGTGATTTTATCGCTGATTTTATTAAAATAGAAGGAAGAAGATCATGGAAATCCGTATTGTTACAGTTGGAAAGATCAAAGAAAAATATCTGTGTGACGGAATCGCAGAATATGCCAAACGGCTGAGCAGATACTGCAGGCTGACTTTCTGTCAGGTAGCAGATGAAAAAACACCGGATAAAGCGTCAGAAGCACTGAACACACAGATTAAAAATACAGAAGGCGAACGTCTGATGAAACATATACGCGAACAGGATTATGTTATCGCACTGGCAATTGACGGAAAAACGCCGGATTCTGTAGAACTCTCTCAAAAAATTGAGAAACTGGGAGTTTCCGGTATCAGTTCCATTGCATTTGTGATTGGAGGTTCCTTAGGACTGAGTGAGAGTGTTCTGAAACGTGCAGATTATAAGCTCAGCTTTTCCAGAATGACTTTTCCGCATCAGCTGATGCAGATGATCCTTTTGGAACAGATATACAGAAGCTACCGCATTATGAATCACGAACCCTACCATAAATGAACGAATGTACCAACAAGTCCAAAAGAAAGAAGAAAACTATGAACACAGAAAAATTTGAAGAATTTATTTCACAGTACCCGATTTTTGAATACCGCATACTGGACACAAAAGATATTACAATTCAGGAACGCGTGCGCACGATCTGCCAAGAAGAATGCGAACGTTATGATTCTACCTGGGCCTGTCCCCCCGCAGTAGGAACCCTGCAGGAATGTGAAAAAAAAATAAAAAGTTATCCTCAGGCTGTTTTCTTTTCCAGTGTAGCAGAAGTTTTGGATATCATGAACATGGAAGAAATGCTTTCTACAAGACGGGCACACGAGGACCTGACTACAGAGGTGGGAAAATATCTGAATAAAGAAGGGTATGAAACTTATATCCTGTCTACAGAATCCTGTGATATCTGTGAAAAATGTGCCTATAAAGAGGGAAAGCCATGCAGATATCCTGATCGGATGCATCCATGTCTGGAAAGTCATGGTGTAGTAGTAAATGAGATTGTAGAGCGTGAATCTATGGAATATAATCTGGGTGGAAATACAATTCTGTGGTTTTCTATGGTTTTGTTTCGATGATTGCTGCTGAAACGTGTTTTAAAGAAAGTTCTTCCGGCATAGACTGATAGTAAAAGCCGGGGGAACTTTTTTTATGAAAAAAGCAGGACAATGGAAAAACCGGATGGTGCTGGCATTAGAACTTCCGCCTGATCTGGCATATAATGAAACGATCGTCACACTGACCGGTCAGACGGAAGCTGTTATCGAAAATTATAAATCTGTTTTTAAATATACACCTTCTGAAATTGTGATACAGTCTTTTTGCGGAAAAGTGACCATATCCGGGAAAAATCTTGAAATCCGCTGGTACAATTCCAGTGCAATGAAAGTGACGGGAAGTATTTCTGATATAAAAGCGGGTGACAGCGAATGTTGAAATTTTTGAAATTAATATATGGTTATGTGATCATCCTTGTAAGAGGAGAAAATCTGGAACGCTTTCTGAATCTCTGCAAAAGCAGAAAAGTTTATATGGAAAAGATCCGGTACAGAGAGGACGGCCAGCTTATGGCACAAATGCAGGCCGCTGATTTCTTTCGCCTGAGACCTCTCCGGAATAAAACAGGTGTACATATTCAGATCATACAGAGACGGGGAATGCCCTTCTTTTTTTTAAGGAATAAAAAAAGAAAGGCTTTTTTTACAGGCATGATTCTGGGAGGTATCCTGATATTTTTTTTGACAGGGAGAATCTGGAATATCCATATTGAAGGAAATGTCAGAAACAGTACCGGAGAAATCCTCGATTTTCTGGATAAGCAGGATATAAACCATGGGATGTCCAAAAAAAAGATCAACTGTTCAGAAGTTGCAGCAGCTGTACGGAAAAATTTTCCGGAGATTACCTGGGTATCTGCCAGAATAGAAGGAACCCGTCTGATTCTTAATATCCAGGAAGGAATTATCCCCCCAAAAATCAACAGTAATACCTCACCCTGTAATCTGCTCGCAGACAAGGACGGAGTGATCACAGATATGATCGTCCGAAGGGGCATACCGGTAAAAAAGCCCGGGGATTCCTGCAAAAAAGGGGAACTTCTGGTATCCGGGGAACTTCATATCATGAATGACAGTCAGGAAGTCCTGCGAAAGGAATACGTTCATGCAGATGCGGATATTTTTATTTCCAGACAAATTTCCTATTATCAGGAATTTCCATTAAAATACCGTACAGAAATCCCTGCCGGCAAAAGAAAAAGAAATGTACTTCCGGTTTGGGCACTGGTATCTGGGATTGTATCCGACATTACATACAGGTCAGAAACGTATCACAGAGGAAATTCCTCTGCGTATCACAGAAAATTTTATACTTCCTGTATGGATCGGATGGACCGAAACTACTGATTATACAGTAAAAGAAGAAACCTATACCAGAAAAGAAGCCGAGAAGGAAGCTGTGCGAAGATTTCATCAATATGAAAAGAAGCTGCTTCAAAATGGCATTAAGATCAGTGAAAATCATATTACTACCAGGCTGACAGAATCTCTGTGCATTACCGGAGGAACCCTGCTTATCATCGAACAGACAGGCGAAAAAAGCCGGATAACATAAAATTCCATAAAAATTTGTATTTAAAAAGTTGCAGGGAGGTGTTACAATGGATGCATCTGGTTTTAACCGGACTTTGATTATCGTCCATAAACGAGGCAATAATCCATTATTAACTTATCAACAGGAAAGGACATCACAGGATGGCTGGCAATATTATTGAATTACACACAGAAGTCCCCGCAGAACTGGAAGCAAATGTATTTGGCCAGTTTGATGAGCATCTTAAGCTGATTGAGAGAACACTGAATGTGACAGTGATCTCCAGAGACGGAATCCTTAAGATACTTGGCAATGAACAGAATGCGGCTTCTGCGAAGAAACTGATAGAAGAACTGACAGTACTTGCAAAAAGAGGCAACACGATCACGAAACAGAATGTCAATTATGCTCTTTCTCTGGCAATGGAGCAGAGAAACGAAGTTCTCACAGAAATAGACAAAGATTTTATCTGTAACACCATACAGGGCAGACCTATCAAGCCCAAAACACTGGGGCAGAAAGATTATGTAGAACAGATACGCAAAAAAATGATCGTGTTCGGTGTAGGTCCTGCCGGTACCGGCAAAACCTATCTGGCGATGGCAATGGCTGTCACAGCCTTCCGAAATGAGGAGGTCAGCAGGATCATCCTGACACGTCCTGCTATTGAGGCCGGTGAGAAGCTGGGATTTCTTCCGGGAGATCTGCAGAGCAAGGTAGATCCTTATCTGAGACCACTCTATGATGCACTGTACCAGATCATGGGAGCGGACAGCTTTGCGAAAAATATGGAGCGCGGCCTGATCGAGGTTGCACCGCTTGCATATATGCGCGGACGTACACTGGATAATGCATTTATCATTCTCGATGAAGCACAGAATACTACTCCGGCACAGATGAAGATGTTCCTGACACGTATCGGATTTGGTTCAAAGGTTATCATCACCGGAGATGCCTCACAGAAAGATCTTCCAAGAGATACCACATCCGGACTTGACGTGGCAATGAAAGTACTGAAAAAAATAGATGACATTGGCTTCTGCCAGCTTACCAGCAAGGATGTTGTCCGTCATCCTCTGGTACAGCAGATCGTACAGGCTTATGATGCCTATGAGAAGAAACAAAAACCTGAAAGAACGGCAAGACGCAGAAACGGGGTAAATGAACGATGAACATGCAGATTGATTATGAGACAGAGCGTGAACTGGGGATCGACTATGAGACACTGGCAGTAAAGGTAGCTGACAAGGTTCTTGAAATGGAAAAATGTCCCTATGATGCACAGGTGAATCTTGTACTTACAGATAACGAAGAGATTGAGAGAGTTAATACTGAGTTTCGCGATATCGCAAGACCTACGGATGTTTTATCCTTCCCTATGATTCCTTTTGAGACACCGGCAGGATATGATATTGTGGAGGAAGATGAATCTTACTTTGATCTGGATACAGACGAACTTCTTCTTGGAGATATCATGATCTCAGTTGACAAGGTATTTGCGCAGGCAGAGGAATACGGACACAGTGTGACAAGAGAATTCTGTTTTCTGGTTGCACACAGTATGCTGCATCTGCTGGGATATGACCATATGACTCCCGGGGAAGCGGCAGTCATGGAGGCAAAACAGGCGAAAGCCCTGGAGGAGCTTGGGATTACACGCTGATCTTCAAATTCTGTTATTGCAGGCAATTTCTGATGGATTTTGTCTCGTAACTGTAAAGACACTGAACAGTTACAAAAAATATATTTATATGGAGTAACAAAAAGATGAATTACCGGGAACGACTTAAAGATAAAAAACGTATTGTAATTAAGATCGGTTCTTCTTCCCTGACTCATTCGGAGACAGGAAGACTGAACCTTCGCAAACTGGAAGTGCTGGCAAGAGAGCTCAGTGACCTTCGCAATCAGGGAAAAGATGTCATACTGGTTTCTTCAGGAGCTATAGCAACAGGTGTGGCAGCTCTTGGAATGCATGAGAAACCCACAGAACTGAAAGGAAAACAGGCATGTGCAGCAGTAGGACAGGCTAGACTGATGATGATTTATCAGAAACTTTTTTCTGAATATAATCAGCTTTCCGCTCAGATTCTTATGACAAAAAATACTATGGTTAATAATGTTAACCGAAAGAATGCTCAGAATACTTTCAATGAACTGCTCAGTCTGGGAGTGATTCCCATTGTAAACGAGAATGACTCCATTTCCACCTATGAGCTTCAGAATCTGGAGAAATTCGGAGATAATGATACATTGTCTGCAATGGTTGCCGCACTTGTACGGGCAGATCTGCTGATCCTGTTATCAGATATTGATGGTCTTTTTACAGATGATCCCCATACTAATCCTGACGCAAAATTCATTGATGTGGTAGAAAATCTGGATGATAATCTGCTTAACATGGGAAAAGGTACTTCCGGAAGTAAGGTAGGAACCGGCGGAATGGCTACTAAGCTGACAGCAGCACAGATCGCTTCTGCAGCAGGCGTAGATATGGTGATCGCAAACGGAGCCGATTTCCATATTATCCATAAGATCACAGAGGGACGCAGGTACGGTACGCTGTTTGTAAGCCAGTCCAAAGAAGAAGTTTATCTGATCGATATTATTGACAGACTGTTATAATACCGGAAATTTACCGGTGCCAAATGACATTCACAGAGTAAATGGCAGTGTTTACAGACAGACTGCCGCAGACAAAAACAGGAGGAAGAACTATGGAAGTTGAGAAAATCGACCGCATTAATGCACTTGCACATAAAGCCAAAAATGTGGGGCTTACTGAAGAAGAGAAAAAAGAAAGAGAACTGCTGCGCAAGGAATATATTGCATCTGTCCGTATGAACCTTCGCGCTCAGCTGGACAATGTGGATGTTCAGCAGGAAGACGGAACAATCATTAATCTGGGTGAAAAATATGGAATCAAAAAAAGACATTAGAAAGAAGATTTTCGCAGAAAGAAAGCTGCGCACAGATGAACAGATAGAGGCAATGAGCCTCACGATCACTGACAAAGTGACCGCACTTCCTGCATTTAAGAATGCGGACCGCATTCTGGTATATGCAGATTACAACCATGAAGTTGTCACAGAGTATCTTATAAAAGAAGCATGGAAGGCCGGCAAGGAGGTTGCAGTTCCCAAGGTTGTGGGAAAGGATATGGTATTTTATAAGCTGACAGACTTAGCCCGGCTGGAACCCGGATATTTTGGGATTCCTGAGCCTGTATCGGGGGAGATCGTCAACTGGTCAAAGGCTCTTATGATCATGCCGGGAGTGGCTTTTGACAGAGCAAACCACAGAGTCGGATACGGCGGTGGCTTCTATGACCGTTATCTTGAGAAACATCCGCAGCTTGAAAGAGTTGCCATTGCATTTTCTTTTCAGATGTTGCCGGAGGTTCCCACAGAACCTACTGATATCTGTCCGCAGATCATAGTAACAGAAGAGGAGATATGCTATCTTACTGACTGAAAGGGGACCTGAACATGAATGAAATGCTGAACCGTCTTGGCATGAATGCGAAGGCAGCTGAAACAGAAATGAGAAATCTTTCTACAAACAAAAAGAATGAAGTACTTCTTGCAGTAGCAGACAAACTGGTAAAGGATGCACAGACTCTGATCAATGCCAACAGGCTGGATGTGGAAACCGGAAAAAGGAATCATATGCCTGAGGGGCTGATCGACAGGCTTCTTCTCACAGAGAGCAGGATTGAAGGAATGGCAGAGGGCCTGCGTCAGGTTGCAGCCCTGGATGATCCTGTCGGGGAAGTAACCGGGATGAAAAAACGCCCAAACGGACTGCTGATCGGGCAGAAGAGAGTACCTCTTGGCGTGATCGGAATTATCTATGAAGCAAGACCGAATGTAACTGCGGATGCATTTGCACTCTGCTTTAAGACCGGTAATGTGGTAATCCTAAAGGGTGGAAGTGATGCGATCCATTCCAACGAGGCAATTGTAAACTGTATCAGGGAAACTCTGAATGAACAGGGCGTGACAGAGGATGCGATCCAGCTGATTTCTGATACATCCAGAGAGACAGCAGCAGAATTCATGAAGATGAACCAGTATGTGGATGTACTCATCCCGCGAGGCGGCAGAGGCCTGATCAAAGCCGTAGTGGAGCAGAGCACCATCCCTGTGATTGAGACCGGTACTGGAAACTGCCATATTTATGTGGATGAAACCGCAGACCTTGAGATGGCAGCAGACATTATCATGAATGCCAAGACTCAGAGAGTAGGCGTCTGCAATGCCTGCGAATCTGTTCTTGTACATAAAGATGTAAAGGATGCCCTGCTTCCAGTCCTTGCAAAGCGTCTGCAGGAGAAACATGTGGAGATCCGCGCAGATGAAGCGGCTTATGCGTTGATCCCGGGAGCTGTACACGCAACAGAAGAAGACTGGGGCAAAGAATATCTGGATTATATTCTTTCTATTAAAGTGGTTTCTTCTGTGGAAGAGGCGATCGCTCACATCAATAAATATAATACAAAACATTCAGAGGCAATTATTACCAATAATTATGAACATGCACAGAAGTTTCTGGATGAGGTGGATGCTGCGGCAGTTTATGTCAATGCCTCCACACGTTTTACAGATGGATTTGAATTCGGTTTCGGGGCAGAGATCGGTATCAGCACACAGAAGCTTCATGCGAGGGGACCTATGGGACTTCTGGCTCTGACCACAACGAAATATATCATCTATGGAAACGGACAGGTACGCCCATAGACAGCACATTGATTTTTTCTGAGGGATGTGCTATACTTCAATTCAGATTTGGGATTACTGACTGCTTCGTGGGGAATAAGAAATCGGATGGTGTCAGTAGTGATTTTAACTAAAACTCATCTATGGGAGGACATACAATGAGAAAAAAACAACTTTTTGCATTATTAATGGCAGGTGCCCTGTCTGTAGGAATGGCACCGACAGCCACATTTGCAGCAGATACTGCTGCTGAGACATCAGCCGAAGGCGAACTGGAAGGTGAACTTGACTCTGCAGATACAGAAGAACCTTCTGAAGATCCGGCTGAAACTCCTGAGGAACCAGCCGAAGATCCAGCCGAGACACCGGAAGATCCGGCCGAAACTCCTGCCGAAACAACAGCTGATCCTACAGAGGCACCGGCTGCTGAAGAAACTGATGAGCAGGCTGCTGAGGCAGGATCTGCTATTGTAGTTGATGGAAATTCTTATTCAACACTTGCTGAAGCATTTGAGGCAGTACCTGAAAGTGCAGATATGACCGATGAGGCAAAGTACGTCAAAGTAAAAGGTGATATTGAAATCAGTGCTACGGTTGATGTTCCTTCTAATAAAAATATTATGCTGGTTGCAGCAGAAGATGCGACTATTAAACGTGCGGCAGGATTTATCGGAAGCATGTTTACTGTAAATGGTGGTAATCTTCAGATGGCAGGTTCGGCAGAAGATGCGGCAACAGGCGCTGTTGACAGTACTTTAATTGTTGATGGAACTGGTGAAGGGGTTACTGGTTCTATTGTTGAAGTGATAAGTGGTAACTATGCTTTATCTGATGGAGCAACTCTGACAGGTAATACTACAACAGGAGATGGCAGTGCAATCAACAACAGTGCGAATGCATATCTTTTAGGAGGTACGATCACAGCAAACAGCACGACAGGAAATGGTGGCGCGATTAATAATGCAGCCGGTGCAAATGTATATCTTCAGAATGGCACAATTACAGCAAACTCCGCTGCAGCAGGCGGTGCAATTTACAGTGAAGGAACTGTAAATATTCAGGGAACCTTAAGTGTTACAGGAAATACCGTTACAAATTCTTTTGAAGCTATAAGTAACCTTGTGCTTGCCAAAGACGGTGTGATCAATGTAAGCGGTGCTGTTACAGGCTCTGCCATTGGTGTTGCTGTTCAGGAGGCTAGCGCCGGAAGAACAGTAGTAAAGCTGGATGACGCTGTTACTGATGTGAAACTGACAGATGTTCTTTCTCAGATTACATATGAGGGAGATTCCAGCCTTAAAATCGGAGAAGACGGAACTTTAGTCAGTACAACAGAACCGTCCCCTACCCCAACTCCTGCAGAAGAAAAACTGAAAGTAACAGGAAAAGAATGCAAATGGTCAGGAAGTGGTACTGTTAAAATTAAGTTCCAGTCAAATGTAAAAGGTACCTATTATATAGACTGGGTAAAACGTGGTGAGAAAGCACCAACAATCGATACTTCCAGAGTAGGCGCGCCTATTGAGGCTGATACAAATGTAACAGCAAAAGTTACTGATCTTCCTGACTATGATGTTGATATTTATGTATGTGTGATCAGTGATAAGGATAAGAGTAATTATGGCTCTGTCATGTTCCACCCTGATTCAAAAGAACGTCCTGTTACACCTACACCATCTCATACTCCGGTAGTACCCGATGTAAAAGAGAGTGTTGTACAGGGATTTGAGAAAGCACTTGTGTTCTATCCGAATACTTTCTATGACTTCAAGGTAATCGGTGCAGGTACACAGAACAATAATCCGGGAGAAGGTGATGTCAGATGGGTACCTGTAGGATGGAGTATGTCTTCTAACCCGTCAACCTGGAACACATCCTGGAAAATTGGTGCCAAGAGTGGTATTTATACAGATGCCGAGAAAGCATATACTATTTACATTAAATATGCAAAGCAGGTATACAGTGGAAATGACTGGCAGGAAACAGATGCTTCCGAAGTTCTGCCCTATCAGTTCAAGGCAGCTCCTCTGACACAGGCCACTACCACACCAGGTGCAAACGGAACAAGCGGAGACGGAACCGGATCCGGCGACGGAACTACAGATGGAGGAACTACAGATGTAACTCCTACCACCTATGCAGATGGAACAAACGGAACAGCGAAATCAGCAGTATCCACAGGTGATGAATCACCGATCGGAACTATGCTGGCTCTTGCTGCTGCTTCTGTTCTTGCAGGTGGTTATGTACTGATAAGAAGACGTAAAAAAGAAATGTAAATATAATTCAATTATTTTTAAGAGACAGGTCTTATGGCCTGTCTCTTTTCATATATATAATAATAAGGCAGCCATTCAGCCGTCCATACAGGTCAGAATCCGGAATCTGATCCAGGCTGCTGAACATTTGCCAAAAAAGGAGGAAAGAATGTATGTCAACAGAACAGATGGGAAACTTATGAAAAAAATTACTTCGCATTGTGGGAACTCGGACAGAGATATGGAAATTTTGTCCAGTTCAGAGTGATCGGAAGAAGTCAATGATGACAGAATGATCCCCATGCTTGAGATTGGAAAGGGTGATACCTGCATTATCTGTCTGAGCGGAGTGGAAAGCGGAGACAGAAATCTCCCGGAATATCTTTTGTCCATTGCAAAAGATTACTGCAGATCCTATGAAAGCAACTGGACCATCGGAGAAAGTTATGAAGTTCGTAAACTTCTGGATAAGGTTCGTATCTGTATGATCCCCATGCTGAATCCTGACAGCTATGAGATATGTGAATACGGATATGGTGCCATACATAATCCCATCCACAGACAGATGCTGAAAATGCAGGACAGGCCTGTGGAAGAGTATGAATGTAATGCCAGGGGAATTGATCTGCGCAGAAATTTTCCGACTAATTATTATCAGCGGAAAAGAGTGAATCAGGAGCCTGCCAGTGAGAATGAGACTCGTGCCCTGATCAGCATTTTTCAGGAATATTCAAGCCTTGGCCTGCTTACATTCAGTTATTCCAGAGGGAAGATCGTTTACTGCAGACAGGAGAAAGGCTTTGCCTACAATCAGAAAAATTACAGACTGGCAAGGCATTTACAGAAATGTTCCGGCTATCGTCTGGAAAAAGGGATTGCAGGTGGTGCGAGAGTCAAAAAAGCCGGAGCAAAACCTGAGATGGGATCTCCGGAACAGTTTTATGCGGAAGTAATCCGTCAGCCCTCTCTGGCAATTGAGATTCCGGAATACCGCAAGGACGATATGGAAGAACTGCGTCTGATTCCACTTGAATATCTTTATTCTCTAAACAGCGGCATATTGGCAAACGCATAAATCCGTCACACAGTCAAAGAAAAACAGTCTCTGAAAATAAAAAGTAATAAAAACATGTAAAAACAGAGATTAGCGTTTGACATAAAGCCATAGATTCTGTATGATAAAAAGAGTGCCCCGAAATGTTGTAAACAGAAAGATGAGGAATCAATAGTGAATAATAATACACAGGAAAGTAAAATACAGTTAGAATATATCAATAAATGTACAGAGCTTGTGAAGGAAAAATATGAAAAGGCGCCAGCTTTCTTTATCCAGAATGCAGGCTGCCAGATGAATTCCCTGCAGACGGATACAGTGGCCGGTATCGTGAAACGTATGGGCTATACAGAAGTATCCAGAGAAGAAGATGCAGATGTTGTCATCTATAACACCTGCACAGTCCGGGAGAATGCAAACCTGAAGATTTACGGTCATCTTGGCCATCTGAAAAGTATTAAGAAAAAGAATCCTGAACTGAAGATTATATTGTTTGGCTGCATGATGCAGGAGCCGGAAGTAATTGAGAAGATCCACAAAGAATATTCTTTTGTTGATCTGGTTTTCGGTACCCATAACTTCCATAAGTTTCCGGAGCTTTTCTACAGAAGCTTAAATACGGAGGGACAGATTATTGATGTCTGGAAGGAATCTGATGAAATCGTGGAGGGTATGCCTTCTGACCGTAAATATTCCTTTAAAACGGGTGTCAATATTATGTTTGGCTGCAATAATTTCTGCAGTTACTGTATTGTACCATATGTAAGAGGAAGAGAGAAGAGTCGCGAACCGGAGGCGATCATAGAAGAGATCAAGGGTCTGGTGGCTGATGGTGTAACGGAAGTTATGCTTCTGGGACAGAACGTTAATTCCTATGGAAAGACACTGGAACATCCGGTTACTTTTGCACAGCTTCTGAAACAGGTGGAAGCAATTGAAGGATTAAAGAGAATCCGTTTCATGACTTCCCATCCGAAGGATCTGTCTGATGAACTGATTCGGACAATGGCAGAGAGCAAAAAAGTGTGCCATCACCTTCACCTTCCCATGCAGTCCGGAAGCAGCCGAATCTTAAAGATCATGAACCGCCGTTATGACAAAGAAAAGTATCTGGAGCTTGTAGCCAAGATCCGTAATGCCGTACCGGATATTTCCCTTACTACAGATATCATTGTAGGTTTTCCGGGAGAAACGGAAGAGGATTTCCAGGATACTCTGGACGTTGTGGAAAAATGCGATTTTGATTCTGCATTTACCTTTATTTATTCCAAAAGAAGCGGCACACCTGCTGCCAAAATGGAAAATCAGGTGCCTGAGGATGTGGTAAAAGACCGTTTTGACCGTCTTCTTGCTCTGGTTCAGGAAAAAGGCCGAAAGGCTTCTTCCCGTTTCGAGGGAACTGTTCAGGAAATCCTTGTAGAGGAAGAAAGCAGAGAGAAAGGCATTTTCACAGGAAGGACAGAATATAACCTTCTGGTCCATTTCCCGGGATGTCAGGATCTGATCGGTAAATATGTAAAAGTAAAACTGGATACCTGCAAGGGATTCTATTATTTCGGAAGCCTTGCAGAATAAAAACATTGAAAAATACTAACTGTTTACGAACAGTAATATAAAGGACTTCTACAGAAGCCCATATCAATTTGGATATAAAGGGTGGAAGATAAAAGTGAAACAAAATAAATACGAAATAGATATGTGTAACGGAACCATCATGGACAAGCTGATTTCCTTTTCACTGCCGCTGATGCTGTCCGGAATCCTGCAGCTGATGTTTAATGCTGTGGATATCATAGTGGTGGGAAGATTTAGCGGAAGTCAGGCACTTGCAGCCGTAGGCTCAACCACAGCACTGATCAATGTGTTTACCAATCTGTTTATTGGTATCTCACTTGGTGCGAATGTACTTGCTGCCCGGTTCTATGCGGCAGGAAAAGACCGGGAAATGTCAGATACCGTTCATACGGCTGTAACTCTTGCACTGGTAAGCGGTATCGTCATGGCATTTGTGGGACTGATTTTTTCCAGATGGGCTCTGGAACTGATGGGTACCCCGGATGATGTGATCGGACAGTCTGCACTGTATATGAAAATCTATTTTCTGGGTATGCCGTTTTTTATGCTTTATAATTATGGAGCTGCGATTCTGCGGGCTGTAGGAGATACGAAACGTCCACTGATCTTTCTGGTTATTTCCGGTGTTGTAAATGCAGTACTGAATCTGATCCTCGTGATCATGTTTCATATGGATGTGGCGGGCGTAGCCATTGCTACTGTGATCTCCCAGTTAATTTCCTGCATTCTGGTACTCAGATGTCTGCGTACATCGAAAACCAGCTACCAGCTTCATTTTGGAAAATTAAGGATCAATACTGTTTACTTAAAACAGATTTTCCAGGTTGGGATTCCGGCCGGGATCCAGAGCACAGTCATTAATCTGTCAAATGCTCTGCTTCAGTCCTCGGTTAACTCCTTTGGATCGACCGCCATGGCAGGGTATACGGCGGCCAATAATATTTTCGGTTTTCTGTATGTGGCGGTGAACTCTGTCACACAGGCATGTATGAGCTTTACCAGTCAGAACTATGGTGTGCATAAATTTAGACGTATGGATAAGGTTCTGGTCGACTGTCTTATTATTTCCGTAGTTACCTCCTTTTCCCTTGGATGCGGTGCATATTTCTTCGGTTCTGAGATTCTTAAGATTTATACTGCCGATCCGGAAGTGATCCGCTGCGGACTGGAAATCCTGTCTTACACTACCGTACCTTATTTTCTCTGCGGGATTATGGATCTGTTTCCGGGTGCCCTGCGTGGAATGGGACATTCCGGCGTTCCAATGATCCTGTCAGTGATCGGAACAGTAGGAACCAGGATCGTATGGATATTTGGAATATTCCCGCATCACAGATCACTGGCTGTTCTGTTTATTTCCTATCCTGCATCCTGGATGCTGACGATCATTATGCAGGTCACCTGTTTTTATTTTGTCAGAAGAAAAGTGCATAGAGTATAGGTCTTTGAGCTTTCGCGAAAAATAATTACCGGCAGAATATTACCGGCGGTTATTTTCTGTGAGAGCTCTTTTTTGTGTTACTGCTGCTTACTCTGTCCACAGTAATCTTTGTTACTGTTCACACACCACTTGTTTCCGATATGAAAAACAGTATTGACAAATACCCCATAAGGGTATATAGTGACTACTATAAAGATACCCCGTAAGGGTATTTTGAAATCGTTATATGTTTCAGAAATTTATATAAAACAGAGCTTATTTATAAAAATGTACTCTCGGAGTCTTTATTGCACTTGCTTTTATGGCTGATTTTTCGCCAGATGCACCCGAATTTTATCAACGTACGCACCGCGTACGCCTCAAAAATTCGGGCACATCTGACAAAAAATCTTCTCATAAAATCAAGTACAAAAAGATTCCGAGAGTGCATAAAAATCAGAAGGAGGATTTCCCATATGGCAGATATACTGGAGAAAAAAGTCTGTCCCTGCTGCACAAAACACACAATGCGTTCTGAGGAGGAGAGAAAGAAGCTGATCAATCGTCTTAAACGTGTGGAAGGACAAATCCGAGGGATTATCGGTATGCTGGAGAATGATGCGTACTGTAACGATATCCTGATCCAGTCCGCAGCAGTTAACGCAGCAGTGAACGCATTTAACAAAGAACTGCTTGCCAGCCATATCCGCAACTGTGTGGCAAGAGATATCCGCGGGGGCAAGGATGAGACGATCGATGAACTGGTGGCTACTTTGCAGAAACTGATGAAGTGAAAGCTGTGTTCAGACTGTTATAGCATCAGAGTACAGCAGAACAAAGATCCGGGAACTGCAAAGCAACAGAGCAGTAGATATCAGGTAAGGAACAACAAGTCGTAGGAGGAATAGAAATGGAACAATACAATGTAACCGGAATGAGCTGTGCAGCCTGCAGCAGCAGAGTGGAGAAGGCCGTATCCAGAGTTCCGGGGGTGACATCCTGTTCGGTCAGTCTGCTGACCAACTCCATGGGAGTGGAGGGAACTGCCGGTGCAGATGCGATCATCAAGGCAGTACAGGATGCAGGTTATGGAGCATCCTTAAAGGGGGCATCCAGAGAACAGATATCTGCCTCTGCGGCAGAGGAGGCACTGGAAGACCATGAAACACCGGCACTGAAACGAAGGCTGATCGCATCTGTAGGCTTTCTGCTTGTGCTGATGTATTTTTCCATGGGACATATGATGTGGGGCTGGCCTCTTCCGGCATGGTTTAATGATAATCATATTGCCATGGGACTGGTGCAGCTTCTTCTCGCCGGAATCATAATGGTCATTAACCAGAAATTTTTTATCAGCGGCTTTAAGAGTCTGTGGCATCGTGCACCAAATATGGATACCCTTGTGGCACTTGGTTCCATGGCATCCTTTTTGTGGAGTGTTTATGTACTTTTTGCAATGACAAGGGCACAGGTGGACGGAGATTCTGCAGCAGTTATGAATTACATGATGGAGTTCTATTTTGAATCTGCCGCCATGATCCTTACCCTGATCACAGTTGGAAAAATGCTGGAAGCCCGATCTAAGGGAAAGACAACGGATGCGCTGAAAGGTCTGATGAAGCTGGCACCTAAGACAGCAGTTGTTGTCCGGAACGGACAGGAGGCTACGGTGCCCATCGAACAGGTCCGAAAAGGTGATGTTTTTGTGGTACGTCCCGGTGAGAACATTCCGGTGGACGGAGTGGTCCTTGAGGGAAACAGTGCTGTCAATGAGGCGGCACTTACAGGGGAGAGTATTCCTGTTGACAAGAATCCGGGAGATGCAGTCTCTGCTGCAACCGTAAACCAGTCCGGGTTTATCCGATGTGAGGCAACCCGGGTAGGCGAGGACACTACTCTTTCCCAGATTATTAAGATGGTCAGTGATGCGGCTGCAACAAAAGCACCTATTGCCAAAATCGCAGACAGGGTTTCCGGAGTTTTTTGTTCCGGCAGTTATCAGTATCGCGGTTGTCACCACCATTGTCTGGCTGCTGGCAGGAAAAGAGTTCGGATATGCACTTGCCAGAGGTATTTCTGTTCTGGTCATCAGTTGTCCCTGTGCACTTGGACTTGCCACACCGGTTGCCATCATGGTGGGAAACGGAATGGGGGCCAAAAATGGAATCCTGTTTAAAACAGCAGTATCCCTGGAGGAAGCAGGTAAGATCCAGATTGTTGCATTAGATAAGACAGGAACTATCACAAAGGGTGAACCGCAGGTGACAGATATGGTCCCTGCAGAGGGAATCTCAGAGGAAGAACTTTTAAGTTATGCCTATGCGCTTGAGAAGAAGAGTGAACATCCTCTTGCGAAAGCTATTATTGCCAGAGCAGAAGAGAAAAAGATTGTTTTGCAGAAGGTTTCTGATTTTCAGGCTCTTCCTGGAAACGGTCTTCGTGCAGCATTAAACAGTGATGTGCTTACAGGCGGAAATATGAAATTTATCAGCAATGAAACCTCTGTATCACCGGAACTGATGAAGCAGGCAGAAAAACTTGCAGGAGAAGGAAAAACACCACTTCTTTTTGCAAAAGGCGGGATGCTTCTCGGCATGATCGCAGTGGCAGATGTTATAAAAGAGGACAGTCCTCAGGCAATAAAAGAACTGCAGAACATGGGAATCCGGGTAGTAATGCTTACCGGTGATAATGAACGCACAGCAAAAGCGATCGGAGCACAGGCAGGAGTGGACGATGTAATTGCAGGTGTTCTTCCGGATGGCAAGGAAAGTGTGATCCGTTCTCTGAAGGAACAGGGAAAGGTTGCCATGGTAGGAGACGGAATCAATGATGCCCCTGCACTTACCAGGGCAGACATCGGTATTGCGATCGGTGCAGGAACAGATGTTGCCATTGATGCCGCAGATGTGGTATTAATGAAGAGCCGGCTCAGTGATGTACCTGCTGCCATACGTTTAAGCCGGGCAACATTGAGAAATATCCATGAGAATCTTTTCTGGGCATTCTTCTACAATGTGATCGGTATTCCACTGGCAGCCGGTGTATGGATTCCGATTTTCGGATGGACACTGAACCCCATGTTTGGTGCAGCTGCCATGAGCCTTTCCAGTTTCTGTGTGGTAACCAATGCACTGAGACTGAATCTCTTTAAGGTACATGATGCTTCCAGAGACAAAAAAATAAAACAGAATGTGGAAGAAATCCATTATATTTCAGCTAATGCAGAAATGAAAAACGTAACAGAAAACAAAAGTCTAAAGGCAGAGAATCCAGACTTTTGCAACAGTGAAATTCATGATCCAAAAGATCAGGAAAATATAAAAGAAAACAAGGAGAACAAAGAAATGACAACAATCACAGTAAACGTAACAGGAATGATGTGTGGACATTGTGAAGCACATGTGACAAAGGCAGTAAAAGAGGCATTTGGAGTGGAAGATGTAGTTTCCTCCCATGAAAAAGGAACCACAGTGATCCATGCTCCGGAGAAACTGAACGAGGATAAGATCCGCGAAGTGATCAAAGAAGCCGGCTATGAAGTAACCGGTATCACACAGGAATAAAAAACAAAAAGGGGATTTTATGGAAAACCAGAACCAGACACCACATAAAAGACGTGTCCGTTATAAAGGAAAATATCCGAAGAAATTCGAAGAGAAATACAAGGAATTACAGCCTGAGAAATATAAAGATACCATTGAACACGTGATTCAGAAAGGAAATACCCCGGCGGGAATGCATATCTCCATTATGGTTAAGGAAATCCTTGATTTTCTTAATATCCAGCCGGGAGAAACCGGATTTGATGCCACATTGGGCTATGGCGGCCATACGAAAGCGATGCTTCAGTGTCTGAATGGCAAGGGACATATTTATGCAACAGATGTAGACCCTGAGGAATCCGCCAAAACAAAGAAACGTCTGGCAGAGCAGGGATTCGGGGAAGAACTGCTGACAGTAAAGCTTCAGAACTTCTGCACCATTGATGAGATTGCCAAAGAGGTTGGAGGATTTGACTTTATTCTGGCAGATCTCGGTGTTTCATCCATGCAGATTGATAACCCCAAAAGAGGTTTCTCTTTTAAAACAGACGGACCTCTGGATCTGCGCCTGAATCAGGAAACCGGCATCAGTGCAGCCCAGCGTCTGGATACCATTTCCAGAGAGGAGCTTGCGGGAATGCTCTGTGAAAATTCTGATGAACCATACTGTGAGGAACTCGCCAAAGCCATTACCGATGAGATCCGCAGAGGCAATCATATTGATACTACCACAAAACTGCGTCAGGTAATCGAAAAAACTCTTGATTTCCTTCCTGAAAAGGAAAAGAAAGAGACAATTAAGAAAACCTGCCAGCGAACCTTCCAGGCATTGCGTATTGATGTTAACCATGAGTTCGAAGTACTGTATGAATTTATGGAGAAGCTTCCGGATGCTTTGCGTCCGGGCGGACGAGTGGCAATCCTTACCTTTCATTCCGGTGAGGACAAGCTGGTAAAGAAAGCTCTCAAGGCAGGATACAAAGATGGAATTTATTCTGACTATGCAAAAGATGTGATCCGCCCCTCAGCCAAAGAGTGCACACAGAACCCAAGAGCTCGTTCCACAAAGATGCGCTGGGCTATAAAGGCTGAATAAAGTTCTAATAAATGTTTGTGAATTACTCGGTAACTGAGTTACCAGAGCATCTGAAAAAAGGCGGGATACCGCCTTTTTTTCAGGGTGCATCCATGGCACCACTACTGTTTGCTCTTTAGAGCTATACAGCTACTTTTATTATTTCCGGTGTTTTCAGTCCGGTTACGGACAGTTCTTTTGCACTGTCCACTGTAAGAAATCAGATAACACAGGAAAGTATACAAAGTTGCATTATTTTATAGAATTGCTATGAACTATGAACAATTGACGTATTTTGTAAACAAAAGTATACTATGCTTATTAAAAGAACGAAGGAAAGAAGCCCGGAGATTACACCTGACAACAGAGGAGTAATATGGGGAAAGGAATTGAACGGTATGGCTACTGATGAAGAGCTTTATGGGCAATATCTGAGCGGTGACGAGACAGGACTTGAACTATTGATAAAAAAATACGGCGACCCATTGACCTTATACATCGATGGTTATCTGCATGACGTCCACGAAGCGGAGGACTTAATGATGGAAACCTTTTCCTGGCTGTTTACGAAAAAGCCCCGCATCCGGGATGGATGTTTTAAGGCTTATCTCTATAAAGCGGCGCGGCACATGGCTTTACGCCACAAAAGCAGACGGCGGATTATCTTCAGTCTTGACGACCTGACCAGAGAACCGGAGGCGCAGACACTGGTGGAGGAGGTCATCCGCACAAAGGAACGAAATCAGATCCTGCATCTCTGCATGGACGAGTTAAATTCAGATTATCGGGAGGCTCTTTATCTGACCTATTTTGAGGGTATGAGCTATCAACAGGCTGCTGAGGTCATGGGAAAAAGTGTGAAGCAGATCACAAATATGGTGTACCGGGGAAAAGAGCGTTTACGCGGATTATTGCAACGGGAGGGTATTACAGATGTTGAAAAATGAGGAACGGATTGCTGAGGTAAAACGGCGTATTGGGGAAAAAGAACGACAGCAGAGACTGCGACACAGACGGATTGTCTCCGCATTCTGCATAGCGGCATGCCTTGCAGTAATCGTTGGTGTTTCCTTTGTCATGCCAGGTATTGTCGGACAGATTGAGCCCGGTGCTTCTTCAGGCTTTGAAACGGCAGCAACAATTTTGGGCGGCGGCACCGCACTGGGATATATGGTGATCGGACTGCTCGCTTTTATTCTCGGCGTGTGCGTGACGGTTCTGTGCTTCCGCATCCGCCAGCTGGACAAAGAGGAGCAGACGGAGGAACAAAAGGGGGACAATGGAGATGGAGCTGATCAATAATCTTTTTCAATTCGCTGTCACCCTGCTGGGCTTTTGTCTGAGTGGTATCTGGTATCTGAAAGATCGAAAACAGACATATTTCCTGCTGACCTGCTTTTACGGATGCTTTGCCCTCGGCTCTCTTTACTGGACGCTGTATCTGCTTCTGTTTTCTGAAACACCGCAGGTCTTTTATGTGTCAGAGTTCGGCTGGGTAGCCAGTGTGATTTTCCTTTATCTTCTGCAATACACCCTTTCTTCTGCCGGGGAAAGAAGATTTTTGACACGAAAAGCCCTGATTGCCCCTTTGATTGGCATTCCGCTTTGTGTGTTTTACTGCACCTTTGGGGATGTTCTCTCCAATCTGCTCTGGTGTGGCATGATGATCGTTGTTTCTTATCATTCTATCCGGGGTCTTGCTTATGCACAGATACAGACGGGAACAGCGTGTAAGATGCGGTATTTCCACATTGGGGTACTGTGCTATGTGGCGGTGGAGTATGTCCTTTGGATCTCTGGCTGCCTGTGGCCGGGCTATTCCATTTCCGCTCCCTATTGCTGGTTTGATCTTCTGCTTACAGGAAGCCTGTTTGCGCTGCTGCCAGCCACAAGAAAGGCGGTGCAGGCATGACATATATTGAAAATGTATTTCTTTGCATGGCTTCGCCCCTGCTGATTGCCGCGCTGTGTATGGGAAAGCGGCAGAGAAAATTCTTTCTGTTCTGCTTTGCCGGGATGGGTGCATGTCTGCTTTCCGCATACATCAACACCTTTTTTGCTGTACTTTACAGAGCGGACACCTTTGCAGCTACCACAGAGATCGCCCCGGTGGTGGAGGAAGTGATGAAACTTCTGCCATTGCTCTTTTATCTGCTGATATTTGAGCCAAAAGCGGAGCGAATCAAAAATGCCGCTGTGATCACAGCTCTTTCCTTTGCCACATTTGAGAATGTCTGCTATCTGATCCAAAACGGAGCCGGTCATTTTTCTTTTATTTTCTTCCGGGGTATTGGAACAGGAGCCATGCACGTGATCTGTGGTGCCATTGTCGGCAGTGGTGTTGCATATGTGTGGCAGAGAACATGGCTGAAGATTGCCGGAACCTGCGGTCTGCTGGGAGCAGCAATCACCTTTCACGCAATTTATAATCTTCTGATCGCCTATGGTGGTGCAGCACAGTATATTGCTTATCTGCTGCCTGTACTGATCCTGACAGCGGGAAAACTGATTTTCCGCAGTTCAATACAATAATATAACCTGTTTTTTTCTCTTTTGGGAGCTGTTTCGGCAGCTCTCAAATTTTTTTGAAAAAATTTGATTTTCAGGTGAGAGTTTTTCGCTTTTTTTGTACCTATATAAGTGAAAGACTTTTTAGGACTTTTTTGTGAAAGGAGGATGGAAGGCATGTATGATACAGAAAAGCGTATCGAATTGGTAAAAAAGCGAATGCATGAATACCACCGCCGCCAGGAGCGGCGCACAGTCTGCCGGCTGTCTGTTCTGTGTACCCTGTTGTTCCTGTCTCTCGTGGGAACAATGGGGATGATGCAAAGCCAGCCAATAGACATCACGGGAATGTACGGCACAATCCTGCTGCATGAGGACGCAGGCGGTTATGTGTTGGTGGCTGTCATTTCCTTTACTGTGGCAGTCGTGATTACCGCATTATGTATCAAATTCAGAAAAAAAGGGACAAAAGAGTCAGGCTGCAGAAGATCATGTATAAAGAAAGGAAAAGGTGAAAAGTATGAGGAAAAAATTATTAGCCGGGATTCTGGCACTTGCACTGTGTTCTGCAAATATGCTTCCCCAGACTATATTTGCGGAGGAATTTACTTCCGGAAATCCGGATGTAGTGTCTGAGGAAGAAACTCCGGAGATTTTTACCAATGAGGAGCAGGAAGCAGCAGGAGAGACAGATGAGGAACTGTCTGTATTCAGTTCGGAAGAGGTTCCTGAATTTAACGATACCCCCGATGAGGCAATGGCTGCTGCGGAAAATGCACAAAATGGAGTAATTGATTTAGCTAATAACAATAATGTTCCGAGCGGAGTTTATACTATAACTTCGGCAGGAGATTACAAATTCACATGCAGTAATAATGAGCCAACAGAAAATAGAATTGTGGTTAATGGAGATACTATTTCAGAGCAAGACAACATCAACATTTATCTTGATAACGTAAATATCAATACACCTACTGGTCCGGCATTGCAAATAAAGAGAACTGTGAAGGCTGCAGTCACTATCCATTTAACAGGCACAAATAGTCTTATAACAAAGAATAACTATTATGCCGGTTTACAGAAAGATAACAAAGCTCAGCTTATAATAAAAACCAATAATTCAGACGCTACTGCAGGAATCTTAAATGCTCGTAGTATCGATGGGGATGGCGCCGGAATTGGTGGCGGCTATCAAGGCTCCGGCTCTTGCAGTAATATTATTATTGATAGTTGTTCTGTAATTGCTAGTTCTAAGTATGGTGCTGGAATTGGTGGCAGCAAGCAACGCGCTGGCAGTGATATTACCATTAATAGTAGTTCTGTAACTGCTAGTTCTACGGATGGTGCCGGAATTGGTGGCGGCCTTTACGGCGCTGGCAGTGGCAGTGATATTACCATTAATAGTAGTTCTGTAACTGCTAGTTCTACGAATGGTGCCGGAATTGGTGGCGGCGAAGGAAATTCTTGCGAAAATATTACCATCAATAGTAGTTCTGTAACTGCTAGTTCTACGAATGGTGCCGGAATTGGTGGCGGCAAGGGAGGCGCTGGCAGTAATAATATTACCATTAATGGCGGCTCGGTAAAAGCCTCTTCTGTATCCGGTTCCCCAACAAACGAAGGGAAAGAGGTTTACTGTTGTACTATTGAAAATCCCGAAAATGCGAACGTAACAATCAAACCTGGAACAGGTAATTGGAAGCCTGTAAACCATTCCTCTCTCGACCCTGATGACACTAATCTGTATGTTTGGCTGCCCAAGTTCGAAGGCAATTCTACAAACAGCTATTATAGTATTATACTTAACCCAGAAAACGGTTCAGAATCTCGAATACGGAATTATTCATTCGACACCGTTACCAACACATTTAAAGCTGCTCAAGTTGTTAATGATTTTATATTTAAGTCCCCTGTAAATCCTATTTACGATGGTCAGCCTAAAGAAGCCTCATTAGAGTTTAAATTTAAACCTACACACGAAAATGACAGAACAATCTTATTGAAATATTATAAAGGTAAATACGAAAATATCAAAGATAACATTGATACAATCGAACCGCTCCAAGGTGCTCCTGTAAATGCAGGCACATATACCGTAAAGGCTGAGATAGGGGAAAGTAAATCCTATTTTGAACATAAAGGATTAGTAAGTTCAGAATGGACATTTACTATAAAAAAAGCTTCTGTAGCACCAGGAGTAGATTTTAATAAAACTTCTATATCCGTTCTATGGTCCTGTAAAAAGATCAGCGACATTACCAACCCTTTTCCGGCTGACTGGAAATGGGATAACGATGTTAATCCTGATCAGGAATTACAAGTTGGAAAACCCATTACAGCTACCGCAATTTACAATGGCGACGATAAGGGGAATTACGAAAAAGAATCTATTACTTACACAATCACCAGAAGTCAATGCACGCACGAACACACCGCCGGACGTTATTACTCCTCTCCATCCTGTACTTCCAGCGGATATAGCGGAGATACCTACTGCACAGACTGTAATGAAACACTTTCCTATGGTTATACCATTTCCGCATACGGCCATGACTATGACAACGGCGTTATCACTACAGAACCAACTACAGAAACTGACGGAATCATAACTTACACCTGTAAACGATGCAAACATCAGGATACAAAAAATCTCGGAAAACTTGGTGACGGGGAACCTTACATTGAGGGAAGTTTCCAGAAGAAAAGCTGGGATACTGTTAATGATCTGATCAAGACATCCAAAGAAAAAGATACCATCTCCATTATCATGAATGGTGCCAGGACACTTCCTGCTTCCGTTTTATCCGGGATAAAAGGAAAAGATATTTCCCTGAATCTTGATATGGAGAATGGTTTCATCTGGAAGATCAACGGTACTTCCATTACAGCAGAAACACCTGCGGATATAGATCTTTCTGTTACAAACACAGCAGAACATATCCCGGCAGCGTTATACAGCCTGATCTCCACAAACCAGAATGATTTCGGTTTCCATCTTGGAAGAAGCGGAGCTTTCGATTTCCCGGCGGTACTTTCTGTAAAGGCAGATGTTTCCTGTGCAGGACTTATGGCAAATCTGTTCTGGTATGATGTTGAGAATGGGGTTCTGCAGTGCATCCAGTCCGTAACTGTAGGCGGTGCATTTGAGCGCAGTATTCCATATGCTGAATTTATCCTTTCCAAAGGACAGGATTATTTCATAGCATTTGGTACAGAATCTCTCAATGGCAGAGTCATTCACACAGACGGAAGTATCACAGATGAAAACGGTGCATACCTGCGACCTGCTGACGCAAAGATTTCCAGCCATTCCATTGACAGAAACAAGCTTACTGTCAAACTTTCCAAAGGATGTGCAGGTGCTCAGGGTTATGACTTCGTGATCAGCAAGAAATCAAATATGCTCCAGACAGGAAAGTTCAGCAAAAAAGTTTCCTCAACTGGCAAGCCACAGGCATCTTTCAGATATCTGGCAAAGGGTACCTGGTATGTAGCGGCCCGAAGCTGGGTTCTGGATGCACAGGGCAATAAGGTCTATGGTTCCTGGACAAAGATCAAGAAGATCAAGATCACTGTTGTTACACCACAACAGCCAAAAATCAGGAATATCACTGTAAAAGGAAACACTGTGACTGTTACTTACACAAAATGCAAAAATGCCACAGGTTATGAAATCCTGCTCGGAAACAAATACAAAACCTCCGCAGGTGAGAAATATCCGGTTAAGAAATATCTGAAACGTACAGAAGGCAAAAATACCGTAACTGTAACCTTTACAAACGTAAAGAAAGGCACCTGGTATGTGACCATACGGGCATGGAACCAAACATCCAAAGACAAATCCAGAGTTTACAGTCCATACTCCACAATGAAGAAATTCAAGACAAAGAAATAGCTTCTGTTTCTTACAAATATTTCTACTGTAAAGATTGTTCTGATTCTGTTTTCTGCAAAAGAAATAAGAAATATTGAGATATTAGGAAATCATAGGATTATAATATTTAACATCAAAAACAGGATTGAGTTTATTCTGCTCAATCCTGTTTTTGCCATATTCCCTTTTCTTTAAAGTTTATTATATGAATCCGCAGGAATAAAGAAGCTGATTTCTATTTGCAGTAATTCACTTGCCTGCTATAACAGGGAGTCTTATTGCCTTGTGATAGACGAGCTGGATTCTGGTATTTATGAGTATTTACTGGGAGAATGCCTGGAAGTTATGCAGGATAAAGCTAAGGGACAATTGATTTTTACATCACATAACTTACGCCCATTGGAGATCCTTGAAAACGATTCTTTGCTTTATACGACTGTGAACCCCGAGAATTGCTATATAAAATCTAGTTATATTAAAAATACGCAAAATACCCGGTTATCTTATTTGCGGACGATCAAGCTTGGCGGGCAAAAAGAAAAACTCTACAATGAAACAAATATATATGAGATGGAGCTTGCTATGAGGCGGGCAAGAAGGCAGTACTGACCAATGGATTTATAAAAAAATCGCAGAAGACACCAAAGGCAGAAAAAGAACTGGCAAAGAAGTATAAAGCAGATTATGAACGGAACAAGAAATCCCAGCCTGAGTATAGTGAAAAAACTTGCACAGGGATTAGGGATGCAATTAAAGCTGGAATTTGTTCTGATGCCAACCAAAAATAAAATGTAAAGAGTATGAGAAAATAGGAACCGCAGGAATTCATATTATATAATAGGTACGTATATCAGTAACTATGAATATTTGACAGGTGTATCATCATTATTATCTGCAGAGACCTGACATTGGGATACCCCATGTCAAAATAGGCATAATCTCAAAAAAACAATGGAAAGTTGCCGATTTTTACAAAAGAAAGCTTGACAGTAACATCGGAAACTGTATAATAATATTAACAGAACCCACCACGCCTCTGATTTTTCATGCGCAACCCGGTGGGACTTTTTCATTTATGGGGTGTTTTATGTATCAATATCCAAAACAAATATTAACAATAGAACAACAAGTGCAATCTTATGTAGATGCAGGAATGGAGATTACATCTTATGAAGATGTAGAGAAGGTATTAAAGACAATTGGGTTTTATCGTTTGAGAGGCTACTCGTTTCATTTATATGATAATACTACAAAGAAGTATGTTGCGGGAACAAAGTTTAAAGATATTATAAAATTGTATCAATTTGATCAGGAATTATCTGCTTTGATTTTTTCAATGATTTCTAAGATTGAGGTTGCTTTGAGAGTGCGATTGGTGGAATCATTACTTGTGCACGGAGAACCACTTGTTTTGCAAGATTCATCAATTTTCAAAGAGAAAAAACGATATTGGCAGAATATGTCTACTGTAGCATCAGAAATTGCTCGATCTAATGATGTGTTTATAAAACATAATTTTGATAATCATGATGGAGAGGTGCCTGTATGGGCAGCTGTTGAAGTTCTTTCATTTGGTACGCTATCGAAGATAATTAAGAATTTGAAAACAGGCACTGGAAGTTCATATTCTATCTTGGCGTTAAACTACCAGTATAAATCAAAAAAAGGAAATTTGGTAAAACCATCACAGAAAATGCTTGCTTCATGGATACAGAGCGTTTCAGTATTGCGCAATATGTGTGCTCATAATTCCAGAATTTATAATCGCACAATACATACGACACCGGAAATTCTGGATGTAGATAAGGTTGTGCCATCGCCAGCACATAATGGTTTGTATCAAATCTTACTGGCGATGAAGTATCTGCGCTCATCCGATGAGGAGTGGGTGACATTTGTAGCTGCTTTCGATAAGCTGATTCAAAATAATATTGATGTAGTCAGTCTTACAGCAATGAATCTTCCGGCGGATTGGAAGGCACACTTAAGTGTATAAATGCAGCAGGAAGGCATAAAATAGTAAAGCAGACCTACCCAAGCTTTTTTGCTCAAACCGGTTAGGCCTTCGGCGGAGTGTTACGATAAGCACTTCGCCATTTTTTATGATTGGAAACAAACCGAATTTTAAGAGGGTATCATTACATTACCTCTCTATATGGTAGCATTTTTCGATATTTAACCGAATCAAGTAAGTCCCCTGCTTCAATTGCAAAAAGCAACAAGCAGTGGGTAGGCTATTCCATTTCCGCTCCCTATTGCTGGTTTGATCTTCCGCAGTTCGATACAATAATATAACCTTGTTTTTTTTCGCTTTTGGGAGCTGTTTCGGCAGCTCTCAAATTTTTTTTGAAAAATTTGATTTTCAGGTGAGAGTTTTTCGCTTTTTTTGTACCTATATAAGTGAAAGACTTTTAACACTGTTTTTGGGGAAGGAGGTTGGAGGCATGTACGATACAGAAAAGCGTATCGAATTGGTAAAAAAGCGAATGCATGAATACCACCGCCGCCAGGAGCGGCGCACAGTCTGCCGTCTGTCCGTTCTGTGTGCCCTGTGCTGTTCCTGTCCCTTGTGGGGGCAATGGGGATCATGCAAAGCCGGCCAATAAACGCCACGGGAATGTACGGCACAATTCTGCTGCATGAGGGCGCAGGCGGCTATGTGTTGGTGGCTGTCATTTCCTTTACTGTGGCAGTCGTGATTACCGCATTATGTATCAAATTCAGAAAAAGAGAACAAAAGAGTCAAGACGCAGAAGATCATGTATAAAGAAAGGAGAGGTGAAAGTATGAAGAAAAAGTTATTAGCCGGGATTCTGGCGCTTGCACTGTGTTCCACCAATATGCCCCCCCAGACCATATTTGCGGGGGAATTTACTTCAGGAAATCCGGATGTAGTGTCTGAGGAAGATACTCCAGAGATTTTTACCAATGAGGAGCAGGAAGCAGCAGGAGAGACAAATGAGGACTTGTTTGTATTCAGTTCGGAGGAGGCTCCTGAATTTAACGATACCCCCGATGAGGCAATGGCTGCTACGGAAAATGCACAAAATGGAGTAATTGATTTAACTGAGGATGCTAATGTTACGGACGGAGTTTATACCATAAATATAGCAGAAGATTACAAATTCACATGCAAGAAAAGTCCGGAAACGTCAAATAGAATTGTGGTTGATGGAACGAATACTTCAGAGCAAGACAACATCAACATTTATCTTGATAACGTAAATATCAAAACATCTGCTGGTTCGGCACTGCAAATAAATAATAATGTTAAAGCTACAGTTACTATCTATTTAACAGGCATAAATAACCTTACAACAACTAATCAAAGCTCTGCTGGTTTACAGAAAGATAACGAAGCTCAGCTTATAATAACCAATGCTTCAGACACTACTACAGGAATCTTAAAAGCTAGTAGTGATGGGAGTGGGTATGGTGCCGGAATTGGTAGCGGCAATTACGGATCTTGCAAGAATATTACCATTAATAGTGGTTTTGTAGATGCTAAATCTAAGTTTGGTGCTGGAATCGGTAGCGGCCATCAGGGATCTTGC
>ENA-OQBV01000043-OQBV01000043.1-human-gut-metagenome-genome-assembly--contig:-NODE-43-length-64068-cov-8.512691_pt1 | contig 64068 bp, 60 predicted proteins | sample MGYA00242750_ERZ504559 | MGnify/ENA primary metagenome ERZ504559 (study PRJEB26092, sample SAMD00036230) | human gut metagenome | host: Homo sapiens | study: EMG produced TPA metagenomics assembly of... | reverse complement strand
GCAAGATCGGTGCCTCCATTATCGTGGTTATGGCAGTGATCGCTGTACTGGTAGTAGTGGTGGTTTACAATCTGCTGATCAAAGCCAACAACACAGAGCTGCGGCAGGATTCTGAAGCGATATCACTTCAAGTGGAAAATATTTTCACCGTTTGAACGCATGGTAAAACAGCTTGCACTGGATGAAGATGTGCAGACAATTCTGACCACTACCAAAGCTGGACAGAAAATGACAGAGAACGAGGTATATCCAGCGGTACTAAAGAAGCTTGTTGCAGTGGCAGGACTTGACACGGAAAATATTCAGGGTGTATTCACGGCGGATTTGGACAGTAATGCATCCATTACATCAGCAGGCGGTATTTCCGGCGATGATTATGACTGTACGACCCGCACATGGTACAGCTGTACGCAGACAGGAGAAACTAAGCTGACAAAGACCTATGTTGCTGCAAGTACAGGAAAAACAATCTTAAGTGCGGTAACACCTGTATTTGACGAGAAAGATACGGTTGTCGGTGTCGTTGGAATAGACGTAGGGCTGGACACAGTCATGAATATGATGGGGAATTATACGATCGGTGCAAATGGATATTCCATGCTGTTGACAAGTGATGGAACTTTTGTATATCATCCGAATGCAGATCTGATTGATACTATGATTCAGGATATGAATATTTCAGACAGTGTAAGCACTGCGATCAGCAATCAGTCAGAACAGCTTTTGAAATATAAGGTAAACGGTGAACAAAAAATGGAAGACAGCAAGAAGCAGATGGCACAGATGCGTGAGGCAATGGACAAAATTCAGGAATCCTCGAAACAGGTTGTCGGTGTCATCAAGGCAATTGAAGATATTGCAAGCCAGACAAATCTTTTATCATTGAATGCATCTATTGAAGCTGCACGCGCAGGCGAGGCGGGCAAAGGCTTTGCAGTGGTAGCAGGAGAGATCGGCGGTCTTGCAGATGAGAGTGCCGATGCGGTAAATACGACACGTAACCTGATCAACGTATCACTCGATGAGATTGAAAAGGGAAATACGATCGTAAATGATGTCATTGCATCTTTGGACAACGCGGTAGAGCGTGTTCGTATTGCAAACGGAATGATTCAGGAGACAGCACAGGTGGCAGATGTACAGATGAAGAGTATCGACCAGATCCGTGACGGCATCAGGGATATGTCACAGGTGGTTTCTGATAACTCTGCTATGGCAGAGGAGACTTCAGCAACAAGTGAGGAGCTGGCAGCACAGTCAGTTACATTAAATGAACTTGTACAGAAATTCGAATTAGAATAATATTTGTGGTTCTAAAATAAAAAATTCCGGCATCTATTTAGTAATTGAATAGATGACCGGAGTTTTTTTATTTATGGCGGATTGCAGGGAACAGGTGTATTCTGACGAATTTTTTGATTTTATTGTATCTTATGAGGAAACGAATGAACAGACGATCGCAGGGGCGTGTATCCAGAGAATTGATGAAGGATATGATATTTTTTATTATCCAAGGGAGGGACTGCCTCCGCTTAGTGTAGGCAGTTATTCTTATTCAGAGATTCCAAAGTGTTATGGGCTGTTGGATCAGACTGCACTTGAGGTGTCCGGTATTTTAAAAATGCAGAACCAGCCCGTTCTCGCCTTAAAGGGAAGAGGTGTATTGATAGGTTTTATTGATACCGGTATTGATTATACAAATCCGGCATTTCGATACAGTGACGGGAGCAGCCGGATCGTCCGTATCTGGGATCAGACCATACAGGATGGAACGCCGCCTGTTGGTATTTTGTATGGAGCAGATTATACAAGAGAACAGATCAATGCGGCATTGCTTTCGGAAAATCCGTATGATGTGGTGCCGTCGCGTGATATGAACGGACATGGCACATTTCTTGCAGGAGTGGCATGTGGAAGTGAGAGTGAAAACGGTGACTTTATCGGGGCGGCGCCGCAGTCTGAGATCATCATGGTAAAGTTAAAGGAGGCAAAACAGTATCTTCGGGATTTCTTTTTTGTGAAAGACGGCGTTCCGGCATATCAGGAAAACGACATTATGATGGCGGTTTCCTATTTAAATGGAGTTGCAAATATTTTAAATCGTCCGCTTGTCATCTGTGTGGCACTTGGAAACAGTGCAGGAAGTCATGCAAGCGAGGGATTTCTGCCATCTTATCTGAATTATATCTGTGGAAGAAGAAAGCGTGTGGTCGTGACTGCAGCTGGAAATGAGGCCAATGCAAGACATCATTTTCAGGGGCGGATCATTGGAGAGATGGAACATGAGGATGCGGAGATCACGGTGGAGGAAAATACAAAAGGCTTTTTTGTGGAATTGTGGGCATCTGCACCGGAACTGTATGCAGTCACCATAATATCGCCTTCGGGGGAGCAGATTCCACGGATTCTGGTGCGCCGTGGAGCGTCAGAGCAGTTTCATTTTATTTTTGAGGGAACAACAATTACGGTGGATTACCGGATCGATACAAAAGAGACGGCTAGCCAGCTCATATTTTTCCGTTTTATCCGACCGACACCGGGATTGTGGACGATACGCATTTTCCCGCAGCTGACAGTGACGGGAAACTATCATCTCTGGCTGCCGCTGCGGGAGCTGACGGATGGAAATAATTTTTTTCTTCGTTCCAATCCGGAGATTACACTGACTTCTCCGAGTGCGGCAAGGCAGGTGATCACGGTGGGCGGTTATCAGGCATCAAATACCAGTATCTATGCGGATTCCGGCAGGGGTTATACGATAACCGGGGAGATCAAACCGGATTTTGTGGCACCGGCAGTGGATGTCTATGGTCCCGGGCTTCTTGGTAACTTTATCACCTTTACGGGAACAAGTGCAGCTGCTGCGATCACGGCAGGAGCCTGCGCGCAGATCATGCAGTGGGCGATCGTGGATCAGAACAATACAGTCATGTCGAATACTTCCATCAAAAATATGCTGATCCGCGGCACGGCTAAACCGGAAAACCGGACCTATCCAAACAGAGAGTGGGGATATGGGACACTCGATGTGTTTGGGGCATTTCAGAATCTGAGGCTGTGATAAAAGCAACGGAATATTTATTTAGAAATTGTTTAGAAAAAACAGCAGGGGTGTCACTGAGAATTGATGAATATTTGAGTTACTGTGGAGAAGTATCTGAGTTATTAAAAAATCAGACAGCATCACAGAATGTTTCTACACAGGATGCAGACGGCAAAGATGCAGACAGTTATGTATCGACGATCGGAAGTTCCGATGCAGCAATGCCAAGTGAAAATTATAATGATATCTTAAAAGAAATCCAGAAAACAAAAGCAGAAGCTGGTCAGTCCCAGAGTTACTCAGAAAACGCAGGACAGACATCCGGAACAGGAACATCCGGACAGACCACACAGGCATCCGGAACTGGTGCGGCTGGAAATACCGGAGGCGGTAGAGACAGCGATGATGAGACCACAACAACAAAGACAGTTGTGATCAATGGCGTTACTTATCTTGAAACAACGACTGTGGAGAACGGTGTCAAAAGCGTACAGAGAACTGCAATCAGTGGAGTTGGTGAAGAGTAGTGACTATCAAAAAAATCCGAAGGATTAACGTGAACCTTCGGATTTTTTTGCTACAATCAGGAAATACCATTGTATGAAATTTTTTGCATGATATCAACAAATGTTAAAATAGCATTGTATGAAATTCTTTATATGATATCAGCAAATGTTAAAATAAAATTGCTTGCAATTTATTACATGATATGATAAGATGTCTATTGTTCGAGCAATTCGAAAACAGAATAAGCCGGCGTGGCGGAATGGCAGACGCACCAGACTCAAAATCTGGCGGTGGCAACATCGTATGGGTTCAAGTCCCATTGCCGGCATTGAAAAAAGATTCAGTTTTTACTGGATCTTTTTTCTTATTCATGATAATAGAATGTTCACGGAGCGCGCATTCTATTATTTGCTCTTGGATGAGATAAAAATTAAATATGGGCGAAATATATAGAAGATAGAGATGATTTCACCCATTTTATAATAGAAATTCATTTAACATACAAGAAAATGGGTGAAAAAGGATGAGATTTCATTATAATAGCCCACGAAAATCAAAAAGTCAGGGTGAAAACAGCAGAAATGAAGGAGTTTCGCCCAAAATGATAGAGGAAGAAGCTGAAAATAGAAAATAATGGGTGAAAGTGGTTTGAAAGATGGAAATTTAGCCCGTTCATCTGGTGGATGTCTGTTATGTGTGGATCAGAGTGAAAGCAGAGTAAATTTAAACGGAAACCCCACTCACAAATTCGCAGGAAAGCTTTGAAAAAGCACTGTGTGATCAGTAAAAAAGTGTAATTAATTTTTACATTGCAATAAAAAAAATGGAAAACCTTGTAAACCAAAGTTTCCCATCATTAAGAGAAGAGCGCGAGACGGGACTCGAACCCGCGGCCCCGACCTTGGCAAGGTCGTGCTCCACCAACTGAGCCACTCGCGCATATATAAATTGTTTTGTATCTGTCTGTCAGACACATTCGATATCATACTATGGGAAACAGGATTTGTCAACAAATTTTTTGAAATAGTTATAATGAAAGCTGAAAATCATGCATTTTGGAGAAAAAACCATTTTTTGATTTAAAAAAGAATTAATAATATTCATCTATATATTAAGTAGGAAAAATGCTATAATACGGGATGTCTGATTAGCAGGATGCAGACAGTGGACATTTAAGGAGGAACTATGGAAAAGAAAAAAATAATTATCCCGGTTGTAACCATTGCAGTGATTGGAGCAGTTGGAGGAACCGGTTATTATTATCGTGACAATGTGATAGATGTGGCAACAGAGGCATTTGATGTAGTTGCAGAGAAGATTCCGTTTTTACAGTCAGGAAAATCGGATGATAAAGTGTATGTTGAAAAAGTTTCCAAGATTATGAATACATATACAGGAAACACCAACCGGTATAATGGTGTTGTGGAGTCACAGGACAGTTATGAGGTAAATGTGGATTCGTCACGTACCATCAAAGAGATTCTTGTAAAAGTGGGGGATGAGGTAGAAGAGGGGCAGACACTTGTCACCTATGATACCAGCGAACTTGAGATGCAGGTGAAACAGGCAAAACTTGAACTCGAGGGAATCCAGAATGAGATTGACAGTTCCAATAAAAAGATAGCCACATTGACCGATGAATTAAATAAAACGACAGATGAGGACGATAAATTTTCACTGACGACAGATATTCAGTCGGAGGAAAATTCCATCGAGGAGAATAAACTTGATCTTGAGAGCAAGAACCTTGAAATATCAAAATATGAAGACCAGATCGATGCATCGTCTGTTGTCAGCAAAAAATCCGGCGTGGTAAAGGAAATCAACGAGAACGGTACAGACAGTAATGGCAATAATGCTGCGTTTATGACGATTCTTCAGACAGGTGAATACCGTGTAAAAGGAAGTATCGATGAGCAGAATGTATGGATGATCTCAGATGGACAGGCGGTCATCATACGTTCGAGGGTGGATGAAAGTCAGACATGGAATGGAACGATTTCAAAGATTGATACAGATAACGTGCAGAAAAGTGATGACGATTCATCTTCAGACAGTAGTGTCTCTGCAACAAAGTACCCGTTTTATGTGGAACTTCCATCTGCAGAGGGATTGCTGTTAGGACAGCATGTATATATTGAACTTGACGAAGGTCAGGACGATCAGCAGAAAGAAGGAATCTGGCTGTATTCCAACTATGTTGTTCAGGATGACAGCGGTGCTTATGTCTGGGCGGCAAATGATAAGAAACGTCTGGAAAAACGTTATGTAGAACTTGGTGAATACGATGAAGATCTTGCAGAGTATGAGATTTTATCCGGACTTTCGCTGGACGACTATATCACATGGCCGATGGAAGGACTCTATGAGGGTGTAACGACCGTGACAGATGTGAGCGAGGTCGATTATTCTTCGCCTCTTTATAATCAGGATGGCACCGAGATGCTTGATTATGGCACTGAGATGCTTGATTACGGTACGGAGATGTTGTATGAAAACGGAATGTACGATACGGAAATGATGATCGATAATGGTATGCAGAATTATGTAAATGGCGATATGGAAGATGGATCAGGTTATGATGGAGCTGACGATGGCGATTCTGCGGATGATGCGGAATATGATGACTCTGATTACGATGATTCTGACTATGAGGATTCTGATGATTCCTATGATGATTCCAATGATATGGAGGTAGGGGAATGATACTGAATCTGCAGAATATTTACAAGGATTATCAGCAGGATAAGCTGGTCGTTCCGGTATTAAAAGATGTTTGTCTTACCGTGGAAGAGGGAGAGTATGTTGCGATCATGGGACCGTCCGGTTCCGGAAAGACAACACTTATGAATATCATAGGCTGTCTGGATAAGCCGACGAGCGGGACTTATGAGCTGGCAGGAGAGGACGTCTTAAAGTTAAAAGACAAGCAGCTGTCAGATTTAAGACTGCGCAGTATCGGGTTTGTATTTCAGAGTTTTCATCTGATGCCGAGAGAGACTGCGGTGGAAAATGTATCACTGCCGCTTAGTTATGCCGGCGTGAAAAAAAAGGAGCGCAGGGAGCGTGCAATCAAAGCACTGGAACGTGTCGGACTTGGTGACAGGGTGGACTTTCGTCCGACGCAGCTTTCCGGTGGACAAAAACAGAGGGTTGCGATTGCGAGAGCAATGGTCAATAATCCAAAGATCTTACTTGCGGATGAACCTACCGGAGCACTTGATTCCAAGTCAGGAGAGCAGATCATGGAACTGTTCCAGAAACTCAATGAAGAGGGTGTTACGATCGTTATGATCACACATGATCCGCATATCGCATCCAATGCAAAACGCATGGTGAAAATCATTGACGGGGAGATTTTTGAGGGCGATGAAAAGGAGGATGCATCATGAAATTAAAAAAAGTAATCGCAGTCATTGTCGTACTTGCCGTCACTGTTGGTGCAGTCACCGGAGGAATTTATGGTTATAAGTCGTATCAGAAGAAGAATCTGGTGGCAGAAGTACAGTCTGTTTCCAGTTTAAACTATGGATATTATGGGAACTCTGAAACAAGCTATGGTGTTGTGACGAATGATTCTTCCCAGGAAGTATATTTAGATGATTCCAACAAAGTGCAGGAGGTTTATGTTTCAAAAGGCGATACAGTGAAAGAGGGAGATCCGCTGATCCAGTATGATACATCGGAGGCAGAGATCGATATCCAGAGGAAAAACCTTGAGATCAGTACAACAGAAAACAGTCTTGCGAAGGCACAGCATTCTTTAGAGTCATTAAAAAACACAAAACCGGTGGATAAGACACGGCCTTCTACTGCCAGTACTGCATCCTCGTATATAAATAAAAAGCTGCAGGAATTAGAGCAGAAGAAAGCCTACATAGAGTCACTGCCGGAAAAGGATGCGAAGGATAACCGCATTTATAATTATGTGACGGAAGATTCGGAGCCATATAATAAAGACACGGCAGATGGGACAGCAGAGAATCCTTACATTTATTATTGTAATAAAGATGTTTTTGCATATGGAAGTTTTTACAATTCGCTGCGGCCGCAGAAAAAATCAGATGGCACCTATACGGATGGAAAATATGTAAAGTTTATTATCTGCAAAAAAGACAGCGATGGGAAAATGGTGTTTGAAAGTGTGGAAACAGGAGATGAAGTGGTGGATGACAGTACTGAGTCGAATGGTGACACAAAAGAAGTTACAGTACAGAAATATGAGCCTGTGGCAGATGACAGTATTTCACCGAATGTAAAAGATGTCGATGGAAGTACCATGCCTATGGACTATGATAAAAGCCGGTCCTGGTATGTTTTTTCAGGAGAAGAAGTTGGAAAAAGTCTTCAGGATTATCTGGATGAACTTGAGAATGAAGATAACTGGAACGATGAAGATGACTGGGAAGAGCCGGAAGGATATACCGAAAAAGAACTTGCAGAGGCAATCAATGACAAAGAATCAGAAGTAAAAAAACTGGATATACAGCTTCGCAAGTTAAAACTGGAGCTGGAAACGTTACAGGACAGCATCAATGATGGTGTGGTTTATGCAAAACTTGATGGTGTTGTGAAATCTGTGGGAGATCCGGATCAGAAACAGGATGATGGGAATGCCTTTCTTGTGGTAACCGGGGATGACGGACTGTACGTGAGCGGTACGATCAGCGAACTTTTGTTAGATGAAGTCAAACCGGGAACGGTTGTTACCGCAAATTCATGGGAATCAGGAATGACATTTGAGGCAACCGTAACGAGCGTATCGGATTATCCTGTGAGTGGCAATTCCTGGGGAGAAGGAAATCCGAATGTTTCTTATTATCAGTATACTGCATATATGGAAGACAGTTCTGCACTGAAAAATGGAGAATATGTGGATCTTGCAATTCAGACAAATCAGTCAGAAACAGGCGGAATTTACCTTGATAAGGCATATGTGAGACAGGAAGATGGAAAATCATATGTTATGATGGCAGATGAAAATAACCAGCTGAAAAAACAGTATGTGGTAACCGGGAAAACAGTATATGGTACTGCAATTGAGATCAAGTCAGGACTGACAGAGGATGACAAGATTGCTTTCCCTTATGGAAAGACAGCAGTCGAGGGAGCAGCAGTAACAGAGGATGAAAGTATTGAATATTAATCAGGAGGAACAGGATGTTTGAGAATATAAGATTATCTTTTCAGGGAATCTGGTCCCACAAGATGCGTTCCTTTCTGACCATGCTTGGAATTATCATTGGTATCGCAGCAATCATTGCGATCGTATCGACGATCAAAGGAACAAACGAACAGATCAAAGAAAACCTGATCGGTTCTGGAGAGAATACAGTCGAGGTATCTCTTTACCAGGGCGAGTGGGAATACGAGATGGATTACAACGGAGTACCGCAGGGAGTGCCGCTTGTAACAGACGATGTCATGAGTGACATTAAAGATCTTGACCATGTAGTAAATGCTTCTGCTTATTTAAGCAGACAGGATTACAGCGGAGTGTATCATTTAAATACTGCTTTTTCCGGTGGATATGTGCGCGGAATCGATAACAGTTATTTTGATACCTGCAATTACATTATGAAAGAGGGACGTGCTTTTACGGATGAGGATTTCAAAAAGTATAAGAAAGTAGCTATATTGGATACGGATTCCGCAAATGCCCTGTTCCAGGGAGAAGATTCGGTCGGAAATACGATCGAGATCCAGAAAGAGCCTTATACGGTAATTGGAATCGTGACAAAGGCGAAGGTGTTCGAGCCGGTCATCAATTCCATTGATGATTATTATACCTATGCACAGGATACGGCAGGTTCTATTTATATTCCAAATACGACCTGGCCGATCATCTATCAGTATGATGAACCGCAGAATGTTGTGATCCGTGTGGACAGTACCGATAATATGACATCCGCAGGAAAAGCATGTGCAGATGTGCTCAATAATTATCTGTCACCCAAAGATGATACGATCCAGTACAAAGCAAAAGACCTGTTAGAGCAGGCACAGCAGATTCAGGAACTCAGCAGTTCCACTAATACGATGCTGATCTGGATTGCGGGAATTTCCCTGATCGTCGGTGGTATCGGTGTCATGAATATCATGCTGGTATCCGTCACGGAGCGTACACAGGAAATTGGATTAAAAAAGGCGATCGGTGCAAGAAAGTCAAAAATCCTGAATCAGTTTTTGACGGAGGCAGCGGTGCTTACGAGTTTAGGCGGTGTGCTTGGTGTGATCGTCGGTATTATATTAGCGGAGATCATTTCCTATGTGACAACGATGCCGGTTGCGATCAGTATTCCGGCAGCGATCGGTTCTGTACTGTTTTCCATGGTCATCGGTATCGTATTCGGAGTTTTCCCGTCCTATAAGGCTGCAAACTTAAATCCGATCGACGCATTGCGCCACGAATAAGCACTTTGACAGCGGTGCAGATCTGAAATGGAGATTAACGTGAAAAAAATCGTGATGTTTGAAGGGGGCGTGGAGACGCTCGCATATTTCTCAAAACAGATGGCAGAACAGTTTGTAAAAATGGGATATGCAGTGTTCTTCTACAACCTGAAAGATGAAAAGGGAAGTGCCAAAAGGCTGAGAAAATTTATAAAACCCGGTGAGACCGTGATGATCACGTTCAATTTTCAGGGACTCGAAAAGGAAGATGGCGTTTACAGTGAAAAAAGCGGTTATGTGTGGGATGAGTATAAGATCCCGTGTTACAATATAGCGGCGGATCATCCTTACTATTACGATAACCGCCTGCATGATCTGCCTAAAGGATATCATCACATCAGCATTGACCGGAAACAGGAGGCATATTTCTTAAAATATTATCCCGAATATCAAAGTTTTGGATTTCTTCCGTTAGCGGGAACCGGGCTTGACGGGGCACTTGAGGTACCTTATGAAAAACGGGATATCGATGTGATCATGACCGGAAATTATACACCGCCTTCGTTTTTTGAACAGCATATCAACTGGATCAATGATGAGTATGCGGCGTTTTACCGCGGGATCATTGAGGAATTATTAGAAAAGACGGACCAGACAGTTGAGGAGGCAGCACTGCGCCACTGTGAGCGGGAGATGGGAGAAGTTGCACCGGATGATTTCCGGCTTGTGATGCACAAGATGATCTTCATTGATCTGTATGTCCGCAACTACTGGCGCGGAATGGTCATAAAGACACTGGCAGAGGCGGGAATCACCGTGGATGTCATTGGAAAAGGCTGGGAGGAACTTGAATGTTCTGCCATGCAGAATGTGAGGATCCATCCGCAGACTGATTCCCTGACTTGCTTAGAGCAGCTTTCGCACGCAAAGATCTCGGTCAATGTGATGCCGTGGTTTAAGGACGGTGCGCATGACCGTGTGTTTAATTCCATTTTAAACGGGGCAGTCTGTGTCTCGGATACCAGCCGGTACCTCAGTGAAGAGTTAAAAGAGGGTGAGGGTGTTTCCTATTATGATCTGAAGCATTTAGAGCAGCTCCCGGTAAAAGTCAAAGACCTGCTGGCAGATGAAAAGCAGATGAGAGACATTGCCATGCGGGGAGTGGAAAAGACAGCAGAAAAGCATACCTGGGCACAGCGTGCAATAGAGCTGGAAGAAAAAATCAGGGTATATTAGACTTGCATTACGGAAATAATGAGTGTATAATAACGTCAGAAATTGGCAGTGATGGAAGCTGCGGCAGCAGGAATGTTTCAGAGAGCCGGTGGATGGTGAGAACCGGTACAGGAAAATGCCTTTCCACTTCCGGAGTCAGTGATGAAAGTCACGGGGTCGTATCCCATAGCATACGAATCGAGAGGTCATTGCAAAAGGATTTCCACAAAAAGCTTTGGATAAGAATGCTGCAGTGACAAGATGGGTGGCAACGCGGAAGAGTGATTTATAGCCTTTCGTCCCATGTGCAGGATGGCACACAGGGCGGAAGGCTTTTTGTGTTATCAGGAAAAATGTCAGACAGAGATTTGCTGTCCGGCAAAATCAGAAATTTACAAAAAGAAGCGGCAGGTTCCGCAGAAAGAGGAGAACGATGATCGATTTAAAATTTTTAAGAGAGAATCCGGAAGTTGTAAAACAGAACATTAAAAATAAGTTTCAGGATCACAAACTTCCGTTAGTAGATGAGGTAATTGAACTTGATGCAAAGGCAAGAGCTGTACAGCAGGAAGCAGACGATTTGCGTGCAAGCAGAAATAAACTGTCAAAACAGATCGGACAGCTGATGGGACAGGGCAAAAAAGATGAGGCAGAGGCAGTAAAAGCACAGGTAAATGCCAATGCAGCACGTCTTGCAGAGTTAGAGGAGCAGGAAAAAGAACTGCAGGAGAAAGTAACCAGGATCATGATGACGATCCCGAACATCATCGATCCGTCCGTACCGATCGGAAAAGATGACAGCTGCAATGTAGAGATCGAAAAATTTGGCGATCCGGTCGTACCGGATTTCGAAATCCCATATCACACAGACATCATGGAGCGTTTCAATGGTATTGATCTTGATGCGGCAGGAAAAGTTGCAGGAAACGGTTTCTATTATCTGATGGGTGATATCGCGCGCCTTCATTCTGCAGTGATTTCCTATGCGCGTGATTTCATGATCGACCGTGGATTTACTTATGTCATTCCGCCGTTTATGATCCGAAGCAACGTTGTTACGGGCGTTATGAGCTTTGACGAGATGGATGCGATGATGTACAAGATCGAGGGCGAGGATCTCTATCTGATAGGTACTTCCGAACATTCCATGATCGGTAAATTCATCGACACGATTAACGACGAAGAAAAACTTCCATACACACTGACTTCCTACTCTCCATGTTTCCGTAAAGAGAAAGGTGCACATGGTATCGAGGAGCGTGGTGTATACCGTATCCACCAGTTCGAGAAACAGGAGATGATCGTGGTCTGCAAACCGGAAGAATCTAAGACGTGGTATGATAAATTATGGCAGAACACGGTAGACTTATTCCGCAGTCTGGATATCCCGGTTCGTACTTTAGAGTGCTGCTCCGGTGACCTTGCTGACTTAAAGGTAAAATCCTGTGATGTTGAGGCATGGTCTCCAAGACAGAAGAAATACTTTGAGGTCGGAAGCTGCTCGAACTTAGGAGATGCACAGGCAAGACGTTTAAAGATCCGTGTGAAAGGTTCCGATGGAAACAAATATTTTGCACATACCTTAAACAACACGGTTGTTGCACCGCCTAGAATGCTGATCGCATTTTTAGAGAACAACTTAAATGAGGACGGAAGCGTCAATGTACCGAAGGCATTACAGCCGTACATGGGCGGAAAAGAGAAACTGGTTCCTTTGAAATAAGAAGAAACAGCTGTGGGGACGAGATCCTGAAACAGTGAAAAATATAAGTTATAACAAAAGAAGTGTATGTTCGGTGATTCCCGACATACACTTCTTTGTTTATGACAATAGAATGATTAGCATTTCTCCGGTTCCGGATAATCTACACCGAAAGTTTCAACGGTAACAGTTTTCATGCGCTGTGGCTCTAATGGTCTGTCACTGTAATCAGTTGCTGTCTCTGCAATCTTATTTACGATATCCATTCCCTCAGTGATCTTGCCGAAAGCCGCATAAGCTCCATCTAAATGTGGAGAAGTTTTGTGCATGATGAAGAACTGGCTGCCGGCGGAATCCGGATGCATAGCTCTTGCCATGGATAAAACGCCCTCTGTGTGTTTCAGGTCATTTTTGAAACCGTTCTGGGAAAACTCACCTTTGATGTCATAGCCAGGCCCACCCATGCCGGTTCCGTCCGGGCATCCGCCCTGGATCATGAATCCTTTGATCACGCGGTGGAAGATCAGTCCGTCATAATAACCGCTTTTAATTAAACTGATGAAGTTGTTGACAGTATTCGGGGCGATTTCCGGATACAGTTCCGCTTTCATGATATCGCCATTTTCCATTTCAATCGTAACGATTGGATTTGCCATAATTGCGTACCTCTTTTCAAAATAATAGTGCCTGCAGATGCTTGTAACATCATTACAGGATACCGCTTTATTGTAGCCGAAAAAAAACGAGTAGTAAAGTAAATAATTTAAGAAAATCTTTGCTTGAATTAAGACTTCTTACAAGGTAACATAATACAGAGAAGTTTCGTACGAAAATGGGATAAGATATTTTACGATATAAAACAGTTCAGAATTGGGAGGATTGGATATTTGGGTCGTCAGAAAAGAAAGGAGTACGCATTTTATGCAGTGTTAGCCGGAACATTTCTGCTGATCGCAGGAGCGTATGGTTCCGGTGAAAAGTCTGTGCAGCAAAATGCGAAAGAGATGGGAGCGGTGGCAGAGAAGGCAGTCGCCGAACCGGAGTATGTGCCGGCAGTCAGACTGTATGCCGGGATTTTTACAAAATTAGACGGGGAAGAGTATGCCGTGATCGAAAAAAATAAGGACATTCTGGTGGCTGCCGCAAACCGGGGATATTTTGATGAGTCGGATGTTTATTCATTTTTACAGGGACCAAAGTCCTGGGGAGAGGGACGGGCATGGTCCGGTGAATGGAGCAATCAGTATGTGCGCGGCAATTATTTTGGCAATTTCGGGTGCGGATTGTGCTGTATGGCAAATATATACAGTACATTTTCAGGTCATACCTGTTCGCCGTGGGACATGTTTTTGTATGCAAGAGAGGTCTCCGGTTACACACCGACGAAAAAGATCGGTGCGATCGGCTGGGGCGATATGAAAACTGTCATGCGCAAATGTGGATTTGATGCGGAGCTATACACAAAGCCGCAGGATTACGAAACTTTTCGGGATCAGGTCAGATCTGCAAAGAGTGTAGTTGTTTTGGTCAGCAGCCATGATGACAATACTTATTGGAAAAAGACGGGTGGTCATTATGTAAATATCAGTCTTTATAAGGAAGATACCGATGAAGTGTTTCTTGCAGACCCGGCGGATCCTGATGGAAACCGGAATTATATACCGCTGCGCTATGTATATGATGCTTTAAAAACAGTCAGTAAATATCAGTATTTGCTGGTAAATGGATATTCCGAGGAACAGAACCAGTGGAAACAGGATGGAATTGATGAGGCGTGGGTTGCACCGTGAGAATGACATCTGTTATAATGGCGGTAAGTTTGTGAAAAGTGAATTTTGGTTACAGATTTTGTTAGAATGGAGAAGATATGAATCAGGAAGAAAGAAGGCAGAAAAGACAGGATGAGTTCAAACATGCAGCAGTGGTGGTTACCGTATTTGTACTGGTCTTGGCAGTAATGATCATTGGGGCGGCAGCTGCCCTGCATAAGTTTTTGCCAAAGGGCACAAAGGAAGTAAAGACACCGGACACACAGAGCACGGAAATTTCAGATGATACACAGACATCACAGAATGGAAGTGACGTGGCAGAACCTGCCGTGGACCCGTTAGATGAGCAGGCAGCGCAGATTGTATCAGGGATGGCCTTAGAGGATAAGGTGGCGCAGATGTTTGTCATAACACCGGAAGCGCTGACGGGATATACCAGTGTGACGGCGGCCGGAGATACGACCAAAACAGCATATGAAAGCAGACCGGTCGGAGGTCTGATCTATATGGCAGACAATCTTCTCAGTACAGAACAGACGACAGAAATGCTTACCAATATGCAGAACATTGCAATGGAGCGGACGGGACTGCCGGCATTCTTAAGTGTGGACGAGGAAGGCGGAACGGTTGCAAGAGTAGCGGCAAATGAAGCATTTGGCGTGACAAATGTTGGAAACATGAGTGATATCGGTGCGGCTGGTGATGCGCAGAAAGCATACGATGCCGGTGTTACGATCGGAACCTATTTAAAACAGCTTGGCTTTAATGTGGACTATGCGCCGGTAGCAGATGTTCTCACCAATCCGGGTAATACAGCGATCGGAACCAGATCGTTTGGTTCCGATGCGTCTATGGTGGCAGATATGGTCATAAAAGAACTTGAGGGACTAAGCAGTCAGGGCGTTTTCGGCGCAGTAAAACATTTTCCAGGTCAGGGAGGTGTCTCCGGGGATTCCCATGATGGAGCGGTGACGTTGGACAAGTCCTTAGAAGAATTGATGCAGACGGAACTTGTTCCATTCCAGAAAGCGCTGGAAAACGGTGTATCGTTTGTGATGGTCGGACACATTTCCGTTCCACAGGTAGTCGGGGATAACACACCGGCATCCCTGTCACAGATGATGGTGAGTAATGTGCTGCGGGAGCAGCTCGGCTATCAGGGGATCGTGATCACGGATGCCATGAATATGGGTGCAGTTACCGGAAACTACACGGCAGACCAGGCAGCAGTCATGGCAGTCAATGCAGGCGTGGATATGATCTTAATGCCGCAGGATTATGAGACAGCATATAATGGACTGCTTCAGGCGGTACAGGATGGAACGATTTCGGAGGAACGCATCGACGAATCTGTGGAGCGTATTGTAAAAGTGAAGCTGCAGATGCAGTAATAGGAGAAGGACAATAAAAAAGGGGATGTAAGTATGGACAGACTGATCATATATATTTTGCTGTATGTATTGATTTGCGTACTTTGGAGACATGTTGTTCCGAAAGGGTATGAGAAGATCAACCGCATGGTATTATTGATTTCAAGTGTTATCGCGGTGATTGGATGTGTAACGCCGTTATGGTTCGGGTATGCGTTTTTAACTGCGTGTGCAGTGCTTGTGGCGGAGTTTCTTGCGGTAACGGTGATGAACAGAAGAAAATAAGAAATAGGGGAAAATGCAGGGATAGAGAAAAGATATTCCTGCATTTTTTTTGCTGTAAGCATAGAAAAATGTATATACAAAAAGAATGGAGATATTCATGAATATTATGATCGATCATACCTTCATGCAGCCGATCTATGAACAGATCACGGAGCAGATCAAATACCAGATACTGCACGACACGCTGCAAGGCGGGGAGGCACTGCCGTCGGTGCGTACACTGGTAAAAGAATTAAAGATCAGTGCACTTACGAATGGTTTGAACGTGTCACACAGATCGGAATGGCTCCATTTATCATAACAGGAATTTTATTCACAATCATGGTGTTTTTGCATAAGTATCCGTATTTTGGATAAAAAACAATTTTAAAGTAGCTGCAGTTCCATGTTTCTGCCGATTTCCGACTTTACAAACAACGAAAAAAATAGGATAATAGTAATAAAATTTACATATGAGATACGAATGGGGAATACGACATGGAAATAAAGCGCGTAGGAGAAAACTAAAATCCAGATGTGCCTTGACCGAGGACGAGATCCGGGAGATGGGATTTGATATTGATGAGATCATTGGCAATGGAGAAGCAACACAGAAGTTTATGCGTGTTGTTTTAAAAATCGTGGAGGAACAGGAGAATATCAGCCTTGAAAATATTTCTCCGATGGTAAAAGCAGAGCTGCTTTCCGATCACAGCATGGCAATCACATTTGGCGGAGATTCCGATCTGAGTTTTCAGCAGCTGATGGATGCGATTTCGGATCTGGTTGGGCAGATGACACCGGAGAAAATGCAGGAGTTTAGAAACCTGAGCAAAGAAGAACGTCAGGGAGTGTTAGACGCATTCTTAGACCAGAAGAAGGACACACAGGAACAGAGAGTAGCAGAAGAGAAACAGGAAAAAGAAAATAAAAAGAAGCCATCAAAACAACAGAAAGAGCTGAAAAAACGGCAGATGATCTGCGCACTCAGGTTCTTTGATTTGGATGAGGCATCACGCATGGGAAGAGCTTGTTTTGAGGAGATTTTTCCAAAGAGCAGCCTTTACCGGTTAGAGGGTGCATACTATCTGATCATGGACTTTTCGAAGTTCTCGAGGGACGAAATGAGGGCGTTTGCATTCGGTGCAGTCGAGTACGATGCGGGCAGAATTTCAGAGATAGGACAAATTTCCTATATCCGTGAACACGGAGATTGTATTGTTAAAAAAGAGGCGCTGCAAACGCTGATGGCGTTGTAACAAATGAATAAAAGATAGTTTGTAAATAGGCAAAATAGGAAAATCCATCTTTAAAATTTGGTGAAATTGCCGAACAAGTTGAGGTCCTAAATTTTACCAGATATGCTATTATGTCATAGGTGCGTGCACGGCATCTGGTTATACTTATGACAAAAGATCTATCATATTCAGGTAGGTCAGAGATGACAGTATAGAATAAGAGCAGGAGATGGAGAGGCGTTATGAGCAGAGAGCAGCTTTTGGAACTCGAAGACATGAAAAGGGGACTTTTAGTACAGGCATATCGCATGAAACAGGAGTGCCCGCATATGTCGCCAGTGGGATTAGAGCATGAAATGTATGTGGCTATTATGGCAGAGGTAAGAGATATTACAGCCAGAATACAAAGGTCTGCAGAAGCATAGCGGACAAAAAGTAAATATTGTATGAATGATACAAAAGAAGGATCAGTCAATGGAATGAGGTACGTTGGCTGATCCTTCTTTTGTGTCGAAAAAAAGAGTCTGTTTTACATATTGACTGAAAAAATAGCGGAAATAATGCCTTGCTATCAGATTAAGAAATGAATATAATTAATATATCAGTAATTTTTGGGGAACGTAATAGACAGCAGAAAGGATACGGGGGTTATTCATGAATGAGATCATTACGAAACTTGATGAGATCGAAAAGAAGGCAGAGTCAAATTCTGACGGAGGCAGCTGCAGAAAAAGAAAAGATGTTAAAACAGTTAGAATTTGATAAACGTGAGATGGATGGACGATATACTTCCATGAGACAAAAACAGGAAGAAGAGATAAAACAGCAGCTTTTATCCGAAGCTGAGACTAAAATTACACGGCAGAGAGAACATTATGAAGCGGCAAAAAGACGGTTAGAAGAGGATTTTGCGCAGAAGAAGGATTCTCTTGCGGAGGAGATTTTTGAGAGCATTATAAGTCCCTGATGTGTGCGTGGCGGGTGGCAGAGAAGAAAAAGCAGCGTGACGGAATGGGGGAAGAAGATGGCAGGAGGACTGTTAGAGCACAGTGGTCTTGTGACAAAGACAAAAGCGATGCGTGCAAGACTGCTTGGTGCGGATGATTATACGGCAATTTCTGAATATGAGTCTGTGACAGACTTTATTGCTTTTTTGCGGGAGCAGCCTGCTTATGCGCCGGTATTTGAACGGCACGGGGAAGTGGCACACCGCGGTCAGGTGGAGGCGGTGATCCGGGATTCGCTGTATATGGATTACTGTAAGCTGTACCGGTTTTCCGGTGTACAGCCAAGAAGAGCATTGCAGTTTGTGTTTTCACGCTATGAGATCAATGTGATAAAAAACTGTCTGCAGTCTGCGATGGAGGGAAACGGGCGGGAGATCACCGTAAGCGGAGGATTTTTTGAACGGCATGCAGATTTTGACTTAAAAGCGGTGATGGCGGCAAACAGTGTGCAGGAGCTGATACAGGCGGTGACAGGAACGGAATATGAAAGCCTGTTAAAGGAATTAGAATCTGCAGCAGAAAAGAGTTATGCAGATTATGCATTTGCACTTGATATTTATTATTATAAAAAAAGTATGGAAAGAAATCACAAAGGTTTCCGATAAGGAGACAAGGCAGATCTTAGAACAGATTTTCGGGACAGAGATCGACTGGCAGAATCTGATGTGGATGTACCGTGCAAAGCGGTTTTATTCGATGGGAGAAGCGGATGTGAAAAAACACCAGATCCCGGTAAGCTGCCGATTGAGATCTGCTGAGACGAAACGGCTTTTAGAGACGGAAACTGCAGAACAATTTGTGGAATTTGTTCGGCAGACCGCATATTTTCGTGGAAAAACAGGCGGTGCTAGAGCCGGAGGATGAAACTGGACGTGGGAGAGAGTCATGATAAGGACATATGAGAAAATATGCAAAAAGCATCCAATGTCCGTGGCACCGGTTCTGCGTTATCTGTATGAAAAAGAGCACGAGATCGATCTTTTAACGACGGCACTTGAAGGAATCCGTTACCGTATACCGCCGTATGAGATCCGTGATCTGATCTTTGCGATGTAAGTATAAGAATCATTGCGGTAGACACTGTGATGATGGGATGGAGGGGTGCAAGTGGTAGAGAAAATGAAGCTGCTTCATATCACCGGGCCGAAAAATGATATCGACCGTGTGATGGAGCAGTACCTGAGCAGATATGAGATACATTTTGAAAATGCCGCATCCGGATTTGGCATATCCGGTCATGTGAGACCGTTTGCAGAGACAAATATCTACAAGGATGCATGCACAAAGGCACAGGCGTTGTGGGAACACTTAAAGGACGAGCCCGGTGGGGCAGCAGACTATGCCATGCCGGTAAAAATGGAGCCAGCGGAAGCGGAAAAAGTGGTGGAAGCGGCATACCGGCTGACAGATGAGATCGTGAAACGGCAGGAGGAAGTGCGGAAGGAACGCATGGAGAATCAGAGCCTGATGGATCAGATCGCACCGTTTCGGCGGCTTGATTACGAATTTAAAAAAATTCTGGAATTTCAGTTTATCGCATTCCGTTTTGGAAGAATCACAAGAGAGCATTATCAGAAACTCGAACGCTATATCCATGATACCGATCATGTATTATTTTATGAATGTGACAGTGACGAGGCATATGTGTGGGGCGGCTATTTTGTGCCAAGAGTCTACGCAAAAGAAGTAGATGCGGTGTGTCTGTCGTTTCATTTTGAGCGCATCTATATACCGGATTCTTTTGATGGAACACCGGAGAGTGCTTATCAGGAGGCATTGCAGAAAAAACAGGCATATGACGAGGAAGAGCAGAAGTTAAAAAAGCAGCTTCATGATACCTTGGAAAAACATGCCGGAAAGATCACGGGTGCATGTGCCGCATTAGAGCATTACTGCAACAATTTTGATGTGCGTAAGTTTGCAGTCTGCACGACACCCGGAAGAAAGCCGGGAGAGCAGACCGAATACTACATTTTATATGGATGGATGAGCGCAGATGATGCCAGAAAATTAGAAAAAGAGACGGCGGAAGATTCAAAGATCCATGTGATGGAGGAGGATGTGGAGGAGCATATGTCCGTCAGTCCGCCGACAAAATTAAAGAATCCTGCGCTGTTTAAGCCGTTTGAGATGTTTGTGGAAATGTACGGACTTCCGGCATACCAGGAGATGGATCCAACCATATTTATTGCGCTTACCTACACGCTGATGTTCGGGATCATGTTCGGGGATGTCGGGCAGGGACTGTGCCTTTTGATCGGAGGATTTGTTTTTTACCGGATCAGGCACATGAACCTTGGAGCAATTCTATCGTTAGCAGGCATCTGGTCTACGGTATTCGGTTTTATGTATGGCAGCGTGTTTGGATTCGAGGATATCTTAAAGCCCTTGTGGATGCGTCCGATGGATAACATTATGACGACACTGATGTTAGCGATCGGATTTGGAATGTTTCTGATCCTGGCTGCGATGGTCTTAAATATCATCAATGCCGTGCGTGCGAAAGATGTGGGACGGATTCTTTTTAGTCCGAGCGGAGTCGCGGGTATTTTGTGTTACGGATGTGCGGTTTTATGCATTGTACTTTATGCATTTGAAAAACCGGTTCCGGCTACTGGCATTCTTGCTGTTTTTGTCGGAGTGCCGCTCATTGCAATCCTTTTGAAAGAACCGCTTACAAATCTGCTTGAACGAAAGAAAAAGCTGTTTCCGGAAGGCGAGAGCAAGGCGATGTTTTTTGTGGAATCTCTCGTGGAATTGTTTGATGTGGTATTAAGTTATGCGACGAACAGTATATCCTTTGTCCGTGTCGGAGCGTTTGCACTCAGCCATGCGGGCATGATGGGAGTGGTGCTGACGCTCGCCGGATATGAGAGTGGTTCGCCGAACTGGATCGTTGTGGTACTTGGAAATATCGTCGTGACAGGTCTTGAGGGACTCGTCGTAGGGATCCAGGTATTAAGACTTGAATATTATGAGATGTTCAGCCGTTTTTATCAGGGAACCGGAAAGCCGTTTGTGGCATTTTCCGGAAACAGGAAATAGGAGGAGAAAAAGATATGGCAGCAAAAATAACACTGGTGGCAATTTTAATTTTCAGTATGGTGATCCCTTTTCTGGGATATGTGCTCGGAAACAGGAAAGAGAAAAGTTTTAAGGCATCTCTTGCGGTAAATTTGGTTCTGTTTTTCGGAACAGTTGTGGTGGCAGATATGCTGCTTTTCAGCGGGCATATCTATGCAGCATCCGATACCGCGGCATCCGCAGCAGAGGGATGGAGATACATGGCGGCAGCACTGTCAACCGGACTTTCCTGTATCGGTGCAGGTGTAGCAGTTGCGAGTGCGGCATCCGCAGCAATCGGAGCACTGAGCGAGGATTCAAGTATTATGGGTAAGGCGCTGATCTTCGTTGCGCTGGCAGAATCTATCGCATTGTATGGACTTTTGATCTCATTTTCCATTCTGGGATAAAAGAGACGGGAAGGATGGCGGATTTCCATGAGGATGTATTTGATCAGCGACAATATAGACACATACACGGGGATGCGGCTTTCCGGTGTTGAGGGTGTGGTCGTGCATGAGAGAGAAGAACTTGAAGAAGCGCTTTCCTTTGTGACGGGACAGCCGGATATCGGGATCGTACTGCTGACAGAAAAACTCGGCAGGGATTTTCCGGAACTGGTAAATGATTTAAAACTGAGCCGGAGGACACCGCTGTTTGTGGAGATCCCGGACAGGCACGGAAGCGGCAGAAGCAAGAATTTTATTACGGATTATGTCAGTCAGGCAATCGGGCTGAAACTGTAAATGGGGGATGGATGCATGGAGATCAATGAAAAACTGGAAGTTTTTTTTGGAGCTGCGATCGGTGCTGCAAACAGCCAGAGCGAGTCGATGCTCGATGAGCAGAAAAATATTTATCAGTCGGCAATGGAAGAACATGAGCAGTCCTGCCGTGATGCACTTAAAAGCTCAAGACGCATTTTCTTAGAAAAACAGAAAAAAGAAGTAAACCGCAGGAATGCAGAGCAGACAATGGCGTGGAAAAAGGATTATCAGGCGCTCAAAGAGCAGAAGACGGAAGAATTGTTTGAGATGGTGAAGGAAAAGCTTTTATCGTACCGCCGGACGGATGCGTATGAAGCATTTCTGCTTGCACAGATAGGTAAGGCAAAAGAATTTGCACAGGGAGAGGATCTGACCGTATTTATCAGTCCCTCAGATCAGGAGAGACAGGCCGTCCTTGAAGAGAAGAGCGGATGCAGGGTAGAGATCGCTGAGGATGAGTTTTCCGGCGGCATGCGGGCAGTCATTCCGGCAAAGAACGTTCTGATCGACGAATCATTTGCAGAGAGAATGAAACATGCGGGAGAGATATGCTGGATATGATGTAAAACTGTTATGTGCCGGGAGACAGCACAAAAACAGAGAGCAGTTTGAGAGGATCAGATATGGGTATAACAGGAAAGATATACGGGATCAACGGACCGGTTATCACGATACAGGGAAATCCTGGTTATAAAATGAATGAGATGGTATATGTCGGAGAGCACCGTTTAGTCGGGGAAGTAATCCGGCTGTCGAAGGAAAAGACGACCATCCAGGTATATGAGGAGACATCCGGATTAAAGCCGGGTGAGGAAGTGGCCGGTGCGGGCTGTGCCATCAGTGTAAAATTAGCTCCCGGAATTTTAAATAACATCTTTGATGGTATTGAACGTCCACTGCAAAAAATCGCAGAAAAAAGCGGAGCGTTTATCCCGACGGGAGCGCAGGCAGATGCACTGGATCGGGAGAAATTATGGGAGACGCATATCACCGTACAGGAAGGTGACGAGGTGGCAGGGGGTTCTATCATAGCGGAGGTGCCGGAGACAAAGTCGATCGTACACCGTGTGATGCTTCCGCCCGGAGTATCCGGAACAGTAACGGCGGTAAAACCGGATGGAGATTATACGATCTGTGATGAGATCGTAACGATACGCACTACAGACGGCGGTACAAGGGCACTTACCATGACACAGGAGTGGCCGATCCGCAAACCGCGTCCGGTTAAAGACCGGTATCCGGCAGACCGGCCGCTTGTGACCGGACAGCGTATCTTAGATACACTTTTCCCGATCGCAAAGGGCGGCACGGCGGCATTGCCGGGAGGATTTGGTACCGGAAAAACGATGACGCAGCACCAGCTTGCAAAATGGTGTGATGCGGACATTATCATTTATATCGGCTGTGGGGAACGTGGAAATGAGATGACCAATGTTTTGGAGGAATTTGGAGAATTAAATGATCCAAAGACCGGCAATCTTCTGATGGACCGCACCACGCTGATCGCAAATACTTCGAACATGCCGGTGGCGGCGCGTGAGGCGAGCATTTATACCGGCATCACGTTAGCGGAATACTACCGCGACATGGGTTATCATGTAGCAATCATGGCAGATTCCACGTCGCGTTGGGCAGAGGCATTAAGAGAGCTCTCCGGAAGGCTTGAGGAGATGCCGGCGGAGGAAGGTTTCCCTGCATATCTGGCATCGAGGCTTTCGGCATTTTATGAGCGCGCCGGGTATGTGCAGAATTTAAACGGTTCGGATGGCAGTGTGACGATCATCGGGGCGGTGTCCCCGCAGGGAGGCGATTTTTCGGAGCCTGTCACACAGAATACCAAGCGTTTTGTGCGCTGTTTCCTCGCACTGGACAAATCACTTGCCTATGCAAGACATTATCCTGCGATCAACTGGCTGACCAGTTATTCAGAGTATATTCCTGATCTGACGGCATGGTATGAGACGAATGTTGGCCCGACATTCGTGCAGTGTCGGAATGAGATCTTGAATCTTCTGACGATGGAAAATCGTCTGAATGAGATCGTAAAGCTGATTGGAAGTGATGTGCTTCCGGACGATCAGAAACTGGTGCTTGAGATTGCGCGTGTGATCCGGCTTGGATTTTTGCAGCAGAATGCATTCCACAAAGAGGACACCTATGTGCCGATGGAAAAACAGCTTCGCATGATGGAGATCATCCTTCATCTTTACGACCGCTGCAAGGCACTGATCGACCGGAACATGCCGATGGCGCTTCTTCGGGAAAGTGATATATTTGAGAAGATCATTTCCATTAAATATGATGTGGCAAATGACAAACTAGAGCAGCTAAACCTGTATGATGATAAGATCGAAGAATTTTATCAGCATCTGATGGCGGAAAATGCGTAAGGGGCGGTTGAACACAAAAATGTAGATTCGTGTGAAGAATAAGCTGCTCAGAAATGAGGATTGATATGGCGATTGAGTATCTTGGACTGAGTGAGATCAATGGACCACTGGTTGCAGTAGAAGGTGTAAGAGGCGCTTTCTATGATGAGATCGTGGAGTTGGTCGTGGAAGGAAAACAGAAAAAATTAGGGCGCATCGTGGAGATCAATAATGACTATGCGGTCGTTCAGGTGTTTGAGAGCACGGAGGAGATGTCCCTTTTAAATACGCATGCAAGGTTAACAGGCAGACCGCTGTGTGTGGGGCTGTCGGAGGAAATCTTAGGAAGAACATTCAACGGTCTGGGGCAGCCGATCGACGGGCTCGGCGCGGTGCACGCCGAGGTTGTGCGTGACGTCAACGGACAGCCGATGAATCCGTGCAGCAGGGAATATCCGAGAAACTATATCAGAACCGGTATCTCTGCGATCGATGGACTGACGACTTTGATCCGTGGACAGAAACTGCCGATCTTTTCAGGCAACGGTCTGCCGCATGATGAGCTTGCCGCCCAGATTGTGGAACAGGCCAGTCTTGGGGATGGCGAAAACGAGGACGAACCGTTTGCAGTCGTGTTTGCCGCGATGGGAGTCAAATATGATGTGGCGGAGTATTTTAAGCGCCGTTTTGCAGAATGTGGTGTAAGTGACCATGTTGCGATGTTTTTAAATCTCTCCAATGATCCGGTTGCAGAGCGTCTGATCACGCCGAAGGTGGCGCTGACAGCCGCCGAGTATCTCGCGTTTGAGAAAAATATGCATATCCTTGTAATACTGACCGATATGACTTCGTTTGCAGAGGCGATGCGTGAAGTTTCGGCGCAGAAGGGAGAGATCCCAAGCAGGAAAGGCTATCCGGGATATCTGTACAGTGAGTTTGCAGCACTTTATGAGAGAGCCGGGATCGTAAACGGTGCATCCGGTTCCGTCACACAGATTCCAATCCTGACAATGCCGAATGACGATATCACACATCCGATCCCGGATCTTACCGGATATATCACCGAGGGGCAGATCGTACTGGAACGTTCCCTTCACCAGAAAAATATTTATCCTCCGATCAATGTACTGCCGTCACTGTCGCGTCTGATGAAGGACGGTATCGGTGAAAAATATACCAGGGAAGACCATCAGGATCTTGCAAACCAGCTCTTTTCCTCCTATGCCCGTGTCGGCGAGGCGAGAGATCTTGCGAGTGTCATCGGCGAGGACGAGCTTTCTGATACCGATAAACAGTATCTGAAATTTGGTACAGCTTTTGAAAAAGAATTTATCGGGCAGGGAAAAGACGAAAACCGTTCGATGGCGGAAACGCTGGATATCGGCTGGCGGCTGCTGCATATCCTGCCGCGTGGAGAATTAGACCGTATTGATACAAAAATTCTTGAAAAGTACTGGGATTAGGAGGGGATGACGCATGGATCCGAATACGTTTCCGACGAAAGGAAACCTCATATTGGCAAAAAATGCGCTCGCATTGTCAAAACAGGGATTTGACCTGATGGATAAAAAAAGAAATATCCTGATCCGGGAACTGATGGAGTTGATCTCAGAGGCTTCGGATATCCAGAACCAGATCGATGAGACATTTTCCAATGCCTACCAGGCACTGCAGAAAGCCAACATCCAGATGGGAATCCATCAGGTAGAACAGATTGCAAAAGCGGTTCCGGTGGAGAACTCCATCCGTATCAAGCGGCGCAGTGTCATGGGAACAGAAATCCCAAAGGTAGAGTATGAGAAAAAGAAGCAGGCACCGGCATATTCTTTTTATCACACAAGAATGTCATTAGATGAGGCGTGCCAGCAGTTTGAAAAAGTAAAAGAATTAACGATCCGTCTTGCGGAGATTGAAAATTCTGCCTATCGTCTTGCATATAATATCAAAAAGACACAAAAACGTGCGAATGCACTTTCTAATATTACGATTCCGAAATATGAAAAGCTGTCGCGTGAGATTCAGGACTATTTGGAGGAAAAAGAAAGAGAAGAATTTACGAGACAGAAAGTTGTAAAGAAAAACCGGATGAAGAATGCAGGTTCCGGGATGATGTCATAAGAATAATGAATGAAAAATAAGAAAGCCGAAAGCGGAATAAAGTGTCGCTTTCGGCTTTTATTCATGACAATAGAATGTTCGCGGAGCGTGCATTCTAGCATAACATTTTATGACAAAATGTTAGGTAGCAGATTATTTTTTGTAGGTGTCAGAAAACAGATCACGGTACCATTTCAGGGCAGCAATATAGGCATCATACACAGTCTGTGTGTCAAGGTTTTCCAGGATCATAAGCCGGGAAACTTCGGACCAGTTACCTGCCTCATATTGTTTGATGAAATATAAAGGTTCCGCAAAAATACCACTCTGACGGATGAGAGCATCTTCGATGTCGCGTGAAACTTTGACAAGCGAGAGTGCTTCCTCCATTGGTTTATCGAGGATGATATCAAGCACGGAAAACAGTCCGGTTAAGAATAGTTCGGAAGCTTTGCCGCCAAGCTCAAAGGCAGGGGCAAGATTTTCTGCAAACTTTGCACGCAACAGGGATAAACGCGTAAGCTCGTTTGGCTTGTCGGAACACAACTGATTGACAACGGCGGTGTTGATCCAGCGTTTCAGTTCTTTCTGTCCAAGCATGGCAGCTGCGTGCCGGATGGAAGTGATCTCCGAGTTGACAGCCATATGATTGACCATGCGAAGCAGTGAGATGACAAGAGCGGTGTCATGACCGATGATATCTGCCGCTTTGGTGAGGTCAAAGTCCTCTGTATTAACCAGATTCATAAGTTCAATGTAATTGATCTTTAACGGAGCTACGTCATGGTTTCCCTTTGTGACAGGGAGTCTGTAAAAACTTCCCTCATATAAAGTGCAGCTCTTATCCTGACAGATTGCATCAAATGTCTCTGTTTTGGTTATATTTGAAGCACAGAGCCTGATGTTTGGATAAACTTTATTGAAATAAATACGTGCTTTGCTGATGTCAATCTCTTCACAGTCTAACATGACATAATCCATCAGTACGAGCAGATCATGGTAAGCTTCGTAACTTGATACAGGAAGCTTGCGGATGGCAAATCGATACCCCATCTTTTTCAGTGCTTTTACACGGTCAATATACATTGGTGTGCATGGAATATTTCCTTTTAACAGCAGTACGAAAAATTCGTGTGGCAGACCGCACTGAGCAGGAATATCGGAAAAAATCGATATTTCATTTACCGGAACAAAGATTTCTTTTGCCGGGGAAAGTGTTTCAAGTCCCATATTTAAGATCAGTTCAAATCCTTCAATCTGGGCGGCGCCATCATTGCTTCCGCTTCCCAAAAGATTCGGGTGAAGCAGAAAATTTGCTTTCTGTGTATACAGAGAATATGCGCTGACTTTTATGTTTTCATCAAATAGAGGTATTAATGTAACCAGCATAGGCGTTCTCCTTATAGCATGGAATCTTTTGTGAAGAAACCATGTGAAACGTTAACATTTATCTACTTTTACTATACTATAAATCTGTGAAAAAAGACACATTTTTTTGAAATTAATAAACAGAAAACTTATTTTATGAAAAATAATTGAAAATACTTGATATTTCAGAATGAATGTGGAAAACTAATGACAGAAGAATGGGAGGGATTTGCATGTTAAAACAATGGGAAAAAACAGAGCGTCCGTCAGATGCAAAACTGGAGGAACGGCTGCAGGAAGCACGGAGAAAACTGCAGGAGCAGCAGCTCAAGGTAAAAGAGCACGGACTGCCGGTGCTTGTGCTTGTGGAAGGATGGGGAACCGCAGGTAAAGGCTCACTGATCGGTCAGATTATTAAAAACATTGATCCGAGATTCTTTAAAGTAGCGTCCATGGCGGCACCGACGGAGGAAGAAAAGAGAAAACCGTTTTTGTACCGCCACTTTGTAAAAATACCGGAGAGCGGCAAGTTCAGCTTTTTAGACTCCGGCTGGATGGATGAGATCATGGGTGAAAGACTGCATGAAAAGCTTGGAGACGAGGCATATGCGCACCGCATTGAGAGTGTCAAGCGGTTTGAACGCCAGCTGACAGATAACGGTTATCTCGTCGTGAAATTATTTTTGCAGGTGTCTAAAAAGGAACAGGAAAAACGGATCGAACATCTTTCTAAGGAGAAGGATACCAGATGGCGTGTCAGCAGGAATGACCGCTGGCAGAATGAGCATTATGAGAAATGCCTGAATGCATTTGATTCCTATTTAAAGGAAACAAATCTGCCGTCAGCACCGTGGTATATCATTGATGCAGAATCAAAAAAATGGACGGAGTTACAGGCACTTGAGATTCTGACGGAAGGAATTGATGTGGCGCTTGCCAATAATGCGATGGCGGTGCCAATTTTACAGAATGTATTTTCCATGGAAAAAATGCCCCTGTTGTCGGAGATCCCACTGGATAAGACAATTGGAGAGGACGAGTATAAAAAAGAACTGAAACGTCTCCAGAACCGCTTAGGAGAGCTTCATAACCGTCTGTACCGCAAAAAAGTTCCGGTTATCATTGCATATGAGGGATGGGATGCAGCAGGAAAGGGCGGCAATATCAAGCGGATCACCGGAGCACTCGATCCGAGGGGCTATGAAGTACATCCGATCGCAAGCCCGGAGCCACACGAGAAGGCGAGACATTATCTCTGGCGTTTCTGGACGAGGCTGCCAAAGACAGGACATATCGCGATCTTTGACCGCACCTGGTATGGCAGAGTCATGGTGGAGCGTCTTGAGGGGTTCTGCAGCGAAAATGACTGGAAACGTGCCTATAACGAAATTAATGAATTTGAAAAGGAACTGCACGACTGGGGCGCTGTTATCATCAAGTTCTGGGTGCAGATCGACAAGGATACACAGTTAGAGCGTTTTAATGAGAGACAGAACACTCCGCAGAAGCAGTGGAAGATCACAGATGAGGACTGGCGTAACCGTGAAAAATGGGATCAGTATGAAGATGCAGTCAATGAGATGATCCAGAAAACCAGTACGACATATGCGCCCTGGCATATCTTAGAGTCAGTGGATAAACGGTATGCAAGGATCAAAGCATTAAAGATCGTGATCGAGGAGTTAGAAAAAGTGCTGGAGTGATGTATGTGGAAAGGTGCAGATGTTTTTGAAGTCTGTCAGGCAAAATGAAATACGTTGGGCGAAACAAGTACAGGATATGCTTGTTTCGCCCGTTTTTTTGTAAAGCAGTTGACATAATATTGTCAAATGGGCGAATTAAAAGAACTTTTTTTGAAAAACAGCCACATATATCGAAATTCGTGGGTGTTTTGTATGATACAGGATCGTTTTCACCCAATATCATACAAATTCATAAAATGAGACAGTATTTTTGGATGAAAAGATTGAAGTAACATATCATTTCGCCCATATCACATTTATGGTGTAACGGAAATATCCAATTTTTATCCATAAAGCAACTGGAAGTCATGCGATCCACCAGGTGCCGTCTGCCGCCTGATACAAATCGCCAACTTCTTCAGAAAGCGTATTTCCACTGAAATCTTTTACAATAACTTTATAGTAAAGATCATAATTGTCTGTGGCACAGTCATTTTTGCCATTCCAGCCTTCTTCCACCCAGGATTCAAAATATATTTTTTCATCTTCTATAAAAAGGGCGCTTTCATGACCGGTTATCGGAAAAGAAATTTTTTCGGGATAATAACATACAAAGGAGTCCTCCTGACTGATGATGTGTACCGGATTTCCAATGATGCAAAGATTATACAGGCTCACTTCTTCTGTACTAAGTTCTGTCTCTTTTTCTAAAAGTTTTCCGGGAATATAGCGGTACAGAGAGATTTTCTTTTCGTCATAATCGCCCTGCAGAAAATAGTAAAAACCCTCTGCATAGACAGGATTGCTGTAAATGACATTTCTTTTTTTGCAAACGGTTTGAAAACTTTACCGGACTCAAAATCAAAAAACAGAATGACTGAACCCTGATATCCTCCGGATTTTGACTATTCGATCAGGTTATAAAAGTCATTGGTATCCAGAGATTTCGCTTTAAAAAATAAAAGCCCCTGTTCTGCCTGTGAATTCCAGGCAAAGCAGGGGATATCAATTTGGGGTATTAAATTACTGTTTTTTTCTGTATAATCACTCAAAAAGGACACCTTTTATTGTATAATTATGTTATGGAACAAAACATACGAAAGAAGGTGTCCTGAATGAAAAATTAGCATTGAAGAAACTGCTAACTTATATGAAGAGTGTATATAAAATCCCGCAAAAAATCAAGTGTTTAACGGACGAAAGAAAAAGAAAATCTATTCCATTGTTTAACATTGTCATGCCGGTACTGCTTTTTCTGATGCTGCAGTATGAAAGTTTCCATACCATTTTTTCAGCCCCTGAAAGCATGTCGAAAAGACTGAAAAACTGTCTGAGCCGAAAAAAACACACAGGGGAAACCGAATACTTTTACCGGAGTGTGGTGTGCATGATTATAGGTAAATCGCCACACGTAATTCTGGGGCAGGAAATGTTAAAACCAAGGGATGGTTCTGGGAAAGACGAAGGAGAACTGACAGGCGGAAAAAGGTTGATTGAGCGGCTGAAGAAACGGCATGGACATTTTGCGGATGTGATTGTGGCGGATGCGTTATATCTGAATGCTCCATTTATCAACACTCTGAAGGAAAATGGTCTGGAAGGGGTGATACGCCTGAAAGACGAAAGAAGAATGATTTTTCAGGATGCAGAGCGTCTGTTCAAACAGGATGAGGGAAAAAAGGCATCTTTCTGGAAAGGGAAAAAGAAGATTGAAGTATGGGATCTTTCTGGTTTTAAGATGGAAGGGTGTCCATATAAACTGCGTGTGGTGCGGTATCATGAGCAGTGGGAAGAAAATGGAAAAGAAAGAGAGCGTTTCATGTGACTTGTAACGACACTGGAAGCGGCAGACTACCGGGTCTTATGGGAAATGATGCACCGCAGGTGGGACATTGAGGAGAATGGTTTCCATCAATTGAAAACGTATTATCACGCAAAGCACTGTTACTGTCGAGATGCGGTTGAAACCATATTTAATCTGATAATCATAGGTTTTAATGTAAGAGAGTTATATTTGTACCGAAGAAGCCGGAACTTTGCAGGAAGTGGTATAAGCCGAAAGAGCATAAACCGGATTTTTTGCGATGAGCTGCTAACAGAAAAAGTGAAACAGATTTTATATGAAAAAGGCGGATAGAAAATCAGCAGAAAAAATATATAGGGAAAAAGCAGGGGGAATTTTGCGCGTATTGACCAGGAACGAAGGTGACCGCAGATGGAATGCTGATAACTGGATTATTTATAAAAATGCATAGATAAAAAAGTTAAAAGCGAAATCCCTGTGTGACTGGCGGACAGGTTGCATAAAAAGATATGTTTTTGTATAATAAAAGAATGCCGGCAGGTGAATGATATTTGAGTCCGGCATGGAAATTAGTGATAAAAACATATGCCTGACAGGCAAATGGATAAAAATCATGAAAATGAGGATAAACAAGATGCATACACGACATAAAAGAGGATATAAATTTACAGATAAAAAACAGTCAAAAAGAGGAATTGCTGCATGGATACTGTCGGTTATATCATTGGGGGGGCTAATTGCAGTCATTGCCTGTTCTTTTCAGGATGGAGGAAACGGAAGCATGTATCTTGGGAGTGCGGGTGTGTCGTCCATGTTCGTTGGAGTGATCGCATTGTTCAATGCAATTGTAAGCTTAAGAGAGGAAAATTCCTATCGTTTTTTTCCTTATCTTGCGACCGTATGCTCTTTCCTTGCTGTTGGGGTATGGGCTGCACTGTATATAGTTGGATTTTTGCTGTAAATAAAGAGAGAAATTGGTGTGAAAATAAGATTTTTACACGCAGGAATGGAGGATTTATATGACAGATTTTGAAAAACAGATTTCATTTATCATGGAACTGGACAAAATAAAAAAGATTACAAGACAGACCTATTTAAGTGACGGGAGCAGGAAAGAAAACGATGCGGAACATTCCTGGCATCTGGCGCTGATGACTTTTGTGCTTGCCGATTATGCAAATGAACCGATCGATGTATTAAAAACAATGAAAATGGTACTGCTTCACGATGTCATAGAAATCGATGCGGGAGATACTTATGCGTACGATACGGAGGGCAATAAGACAAAGCGGGAGCGTGAATTAAAAGCGGCTGACCGTATCTTTGGTTTGCTGCCGGAGGCACAGCAGAAGGAATACCGCGGTCTGTGGGATGAGTTTGAGGCGATGGAGACACCGGAATCAAAGTTTGCGAATATGTTAGATAAGGTACAGCCATTGTTTTTAAATGATGCATCGGGTGGTATTTCATGGGAGGAACATGGTGTGAAAAAATCTCAGGTATTAAAGAGAGACGAGAGGGTACACGAGGGTTCTGAGCGGATCTGGGAGTATGCAAAATCATTGATTGAAAAAAATGCAAAATATGGAAAACTGATTGATGAGTGATAGAAATTTTTGTGGAGGTTCTGACTTAATGTTATACAAAGAATTATATAAAGAATCCAACGAGCTTGCAAAGGAGCGTTTTGTGCTGGTGCGTGAGCGGGTTGCAGAGATTGAAGAAAAGCCGGAGACAGAAGAAAAATATAAAGAATACTTCAGGCAGACGGCACAGCTGCTGCAGAAACAGGCGGCTGTCTATGATCTATGGGCAGATGATGCGATTCAAAAACAGAGTTTAAAAGAAGCAGAAAGATGTAATCAGGCATTATATAAAGACATTCTTGGTGAGGCATATCAGACAAGTTATGCGAATCCGGATTATGCTGTGGAACAATTAGGAGAAGAGTTCGGACAGCTTCTCTGTGCGTACCTTGCATATATCAGACGTGAGACTGGTGCGGCATTTCGTGGGGATCTGATGCAGCTTACGATCCAGATGGAACTGTTTGTCGAAATTTATAACCGTTTTGAAGCAGGGGAAGAAAAAGATGTCCCGGAGAAATCAGCGGTGCAGCAGGATCTGTACTGGTTTTTCCATGATTACAGTGAGATTTTTTATGAAAAAAGTCTTCGAAGGCTGATTGATCCGGCAGAAGATTTTGAGAATGATATTGTGATGAATGCTGATCTTAACGATCTGCGCTATCTGTACCGCTACGGTGTATATATTGGGGAAAATGAGAAAAAGATGGCAGCATTTTTAAACAGGATGACCGATGAGGAGATCCAGGCGATGGCAGACACCTATACGGAAGGCTATCGGATCGGATTTGAAGTGACAGGCAAAGATCTTGGCAAAAAGCAGACGGTACAGCTCCGTTATCCGATCGGTTTTGAGCGGATGGTCCGTGTGGCAGTGCGCAATTTTGAAAAAATGAATTTAAAGCCGACTATGCTTGCATCTGCAACATCACCAAACAAGCAGTTTGACTATGATCACAGTGAAGACCGTGCACTCTATCTGGATAAAGCATATGTGGAGCGCTGCTTAGAGGCAAGAAAGAATTATTTTGAGGAAGAAAAAAAATTAGCGGCCGGTCATGCAGGCCCTGCAGTGATCGAAGTGTTCGGGGAGGTACCATTTTCACCGGAAAATAAAGAGCGTGCGGTAAAATATAACGAAAAACAGCAGAAAATCTGTGTCTATGAGATGAACATGGCAGGGCAGATGATTAATGAATATATCAAAGGCGAAGAGCGCAGTTTTACAATTATCGCATATCCGATCCCGGAGATCGGTGACCGTTTTGAGGAGATTTTTGCCGAAACGGTAAAATTAAATACTTTGGATTATAAATTGTACCAGACGATACAGCAGAAGATTATTGATGTATTAGATACGGCAGATCAGGTGCATATCACGGGAAAAGGAAAAAATAAGACAGATTTGTATGTAAATATCTGGAAATTAAAAGATCCGGCAAAGGAGACTGCATTTGAGAACTGCGTGGCAGATGTCAACATTCCGGTCGGAGAGGTATTTACTTCACCGGTATTAGAGAAAACCACGGGAATACTTTTCGTCGGACAGGTCTACTTAAACGGACTCAACTATGAGAATTTAGAAATCCGGTTTAAGGATGGTATGGTAGAGTCCTATACCTGCACCAATTTTAAGGATGAGGCAGAAAATAAAAAATATATCCGTGATAATGTATTAAAACATCATGACACGCTGCCGATGGGAGAGTTTGCGATCGGAACGAATACAACCGCATACCGCATGGCGAGAGATTATCAGATCGCAGATAAACTGCCGATCCTGATTGCCGAGAAGACCGGACCGCATTTTGCAGTGGGTGACACCTGTTACAGCCATGAGGAGGACAATGTTTCCTACAATCCGGATGGCAAAGCGATTGTTGCAAGGGAGAACAGTGTATCTGCACAGAGAAAAGAGTCCGTAGAAAAAGCGTATTTAAATTGTCATACAGATATTACGATCCCATATGATGAGCTTGACAAGATCACAGTGATAAGAAAAGATGGCAGTACAGAAGATATCATTGCAGATGGCAAATTTGTCTTAGTCGGAACAGAGCAGCTGAATGAGCCGCTTTTATAAAAAACAGGATTGCTAAAAATAAGCTGGAGTCCTGCTTCAGAAATAAATAAGATAATATATAAGATTATTTAATAAATAAAATAATAAATATTAATTGGACTTCTAAAAGAATGACAGTTACAATACACATAGATAACAGTGGAGATTTGATACTGTAGGAATCTGGAAGGAGCACGATTATGGCAAAAGTTGGTATTGTAATGGGCAGCGATTCAGATATGCCGGTTATGGCAAAAGCTGCAGATATTTTAGATAAGCTTGGAATTGATTATGAGATGACGATCATCTCCGCACACAGAGAGCCGGACGTATTTTTTGAATATGCCAAGAGCGCAGAAGCAAAAGGATTTAAGGTGATTATTGCAGGTGCAGGAATGGCAGCGCATTTACCGGGTATGTGTGCAGCAATTTTCCCGATGCCTGTTATTGGTATCCCAATGCATACCACATCCCTTGGCGGAAGAGATTCTTTATACTCGATCGTTCAGATGCCATCTGGTATCCCGGTTGCAACAGTAGCGATCAATGGAGGTGCAAATGCAGGACTGCTTGCAGCAAAGATTCTTGCTACTTCAGATGAGGCTCTGCTTGCAAAATTAAAAGAGTATTCAAAAGAGTTAAAAGAACAGGTTCAGGCAAAAGATGCCAGATTACAGGAAGTTGGTTATAAAAATTACTAAAAAACAACAGATTCAGGAGGAAAAATTAATGGATTACAAGAATTCCGGTGTTGATATCGAAGCAGGCTACAAATCAGTGGAACTGATGAAAAAATATGTACAGGGAACCATGCGGCCAGAGGTTTTAACAGGTCTTGGCGGATTTTCCGGTGCATTTTCCATGGAAAAATTTAAAAACATGGAGAAACCTACCTTAGTGTCCGGAACGGACGGCGTAGGAACAAAATTAAAACTTGCATTTCTTATGGACAAACATGACACGATCGGAATTGACTGTGTTGCAATGTGTGTCAACGATATCGCATGTGCAGGCGGTGAACCTTTATTTTTCCTTGATTATATCGCATGTGGAAAAAACTATCCGGAAAAGATTGCGGCAATTGTAAGCGGTGTCGCAGAGGGATGCAAACAGTCCGATGCAGCCCTGATCGGTGGAGAGACAGCAGAGCATCCGGGACTGATGCCTGAGGACGAATATGATCTTGCCGGATTCGCAGTCGGTGTCGTAGATGAAAAAGATATCATAACAGGTGCAGATGTAAAGGCAGGAGATGTACTGATCGGTATGGCATCTTCCGGTGTGCACTCCAACGGTTTTTCACTTGTCAGAAAAATCTTTGAGATGACAAAAGAAAGCCTGGATACCTATTATGATGAGTTAGGAAAAACACTTGGAGAGGCATTGCTTGCTCCTACAAGAATCTATGTAAAAGCGCTGCGCAGCGTCAAAGAGGCAGGTGTGCGCATCAAGGCATGCAGCCATATCACAGGCGGTGGTTTCTATGAGAATGTTCCAAGAATGCTGCCGGAGGGAAAACAGGCTGTGATCCGCAAAGACAGTTATGAAGTTCCGTCTATCTTTAAACTGATGGCGAAAAAGGGACAGGTAGAAGAGAAAATGATGTACAATACCTACAATATGGGACTTGGTATGGTACTTGCAGTAGATCCTGCTGATGTGGACAAAACAATGGAAGCAATCAAAGCAGCAGGCGAGACACCATATGTGGTTGGTGAGATCAAAGACGGTGAAAAAGGAGTAACCTTATGCTAAAACTGGCAGTCTTAGTATCCGGTGGAGGAACAAATCTTCAGGCGATCATTGATGCGATCAGCGCAGGAAAGATTACAAATGCGTGCATTTCGGTTGTCATCAGTAATAATGCAAATGCCTATGCCCTGGAGCGTGCGAGGGCACATGGAATCGAAGCACTGTGCATCTCACCGAAAGATTTTGAAAGCAGAGAGGCTTTTAATCAGGCATTCCTTGATAAATTAAATTCCTACAATGTAGATCTTGTTGTGCTGGCGGGATTCCTTGTAGTACTGCCGGAGATGATGATCAAAGAATATACGAACCGTATCGTAAATATCCATCCATCCCTGATCCCATCTTTTTGTGGAAAAGGATTTTATGGTCTGAAAGTACATGAAGGCGTGCTTGCCCGCGGAGTGAAGGTAACGGGCGCAACGGTACATTTTGTTGACGAGGGAACAGACACGGGACCGATTATTTTGCAGAAGGCAGTCGAGGTAGAGCAGGGAGATACACCGGAAGTATTACAGCGCCGTGTGATGGAACAGGCAGAATGGGTGATCCTTCCAAAAGCGATCGACCTGATCGCAAATGGGAAAGTATCTGTGGAAGATGGACATGTGATCATTGCGAAAGAGTAAGAAAGCTATCGGTAGAAAATGGACATACGATCATTACAGAATAGCAGGAAATGAAAGATAGTGTTTAATAACAGAGTAAGGAGCGACGGAGGATGAAAGTATTAGTAGTTGGAAGCGGTGGACGTGAACATGCGATCGTGACAAGTGTGGCAAAGAGCCCGCGTGTCGATAAGATTTACTGCGCTCCGGGAAATGCCGGAATCGCGGCACTTGCAGAGTGCGTGCCGATCGGTGCCATGGAGTTTGATAAACTTGTGGCTTTTGCAAAAGAGCAGGCCATTGATTTTACGATCGTTGGAATGGATGATCCATTGGTCGGCGGAATCGTGGATGTTTTCGAGGCGGAGGGATTAAAGGTATTTGGACCGCGTAAGAACGCAGCTATTTTAGAGGGATCTAAGGCATTCTCAAAAGACCTCATGAAAAAATACCATATTCCTACGGCAGCTTACGAAAACTTTACATCAGCAGAAGAGGCGCTTGCTTATTTAGAGACTGCAAAAATGCCGATCGTATTAAAGGCGGACGGATTAGCACTCGGTAAAGGTGTTTTGATCTGCAACACCTTAGAGGAGGCAAAAGCCGGTGTCAAAGAGATCATGGAGGATAAAAAGTTCGGAACAGCTGGAAATACCATGGTTGTGGAAGAATTTATGACAGGACGTGAGGTGTCTGTATTATCTTTCGTGGATGGAAAGACGATCAAGATCATGTCTTCTGCACAGGATCACAAACGTGCGAAAGACGGCGATCAGGGATTAAATACCGGAGGAATGGGTAACTTTTCTCCAAGTCCGTTCTATACCAAAGAGGTGGATGATTTCTGTCAGAAATACATTTATCAGGCAACCGTGGATGCCATGGCTGCAGAGGGCAGACCGTTTACCGGAGTCATTTTCTTTGGACTGATGCTGACAGAGGATGGACCGAAGGTGCTAGAGTATAATGCAAGATTCGGCGATCCGGAAGCCCAGGTCGTACTTCCGCGTATGAAAAACGACATCATTGATGTGATGGAAGCATGCGTAGATGGCAGATTAGATACCATTGATCTGCAGTTTGAGGACAATGCGGCAGTCTGTGTGGTACTGGCGTCTGACGGATATCCGGTATCCTATGAAAAAGGATTTAAAATCAGCGGTCTTGAAAAGTTTGATGGAAAAGACGACTATTTCTGTTTCCATGCAGGAACGAAGTTCGATGACAACGGAGATATTGTTACAAATGGTGGACGAGTGCTTGGTATCACGGCGACCGGTGCTGATTTGAAAGAGGCGAGAAAGAAAGCCTACGAGGCAACCGAGTGGGTTGACTTTGCCAATAAATATATGCGTCATGATATTGGAAAAGCAATCGATGAGGCAAAATAAGAGCGGCATTTTCTATTTGTTTTTTTACTTAACGACAGGGACTTCGGATTTAAAATCCGATGTGCCCTGTTATTTTTGTTTCATGATAATAAAATGTTTAGAGAATATGTATTTTATGATTTTGGGATAGACTTTTGCAGATCATGATGATATATTGTCGGCAATGACCCTGACTGGAAAGGAGATTAAATGGTCAGGAAACACTTTAAATGATACAGAAACTTGAAAATACACTGTCACCTCCGTATAATAAATAAAGTATGTACAGCACTTAGAATATGTATCGTACATAAAACATGTTCTATGCCAAAAGTAAAATTGATAAAAACGGAGGACACATCAATGACCAGAAAAGAAAAAGCAATCGAATTACACGATAAAGGATTCAACTGTGCCCAGGCAGTTGCCTGTGCATTTGCAGAGGAGACCGGCATACCGGAAGAAATCTTGTTTGCAGCCTGTGAAGGATTCGGACTTGGCATGGGCGGCATGGCAGCAACCTGTGGTGCGGTATCCGGCGCAGTCATGCTTGCGGGATTAAAAAACAGCTGCAAAAATTTAGAGCAGCCGGCAAGTAAGGCAGATACCTATAAACTGACCAGAGAGATCACGAAGACATTTTTAGAGAAAAACGGATCGCTCACCTGTGGAGAATTAAAGGGCACTGAAACCGGAAAAGTACTTAGAAGCTGCCCGGACTGTATCCGTGATGCAGTGGAGATAGCAGAGAGTGTTTTAGAACTTTAAAGCAACAGAATGACGTTAAAAAAACATGAAATAATTTACTATTATGTCAAAATACACAACGAAATAAAACGAAAATCAAAGAAAAGTGATGAAATGCACAAATAAAAAGAAGAATTTTTAAGAAAGACAGAAGAATATTGTATGTTTATCCAATCCTCCTGTTGGTATAATGCACTTGTAACAAACAAAGAGTTACAAATACATTAAATCAAATGGGAGGATTTTTCTATGAAAAGAAAGGTAGTTAGTGTAATTTTAGCAACAGCAATGGTAGCATCTATGGTAGCAGGATGTGGCGGAAGCAATAACGCATCCACAAACAATGCCGGAACAACAACCGATGCAGCAGCAAGCGATGCATCAAGTGATACATCGAATGATGCAGCAGCTACAGAGGCAGCCGATGCAGGGGACGCAGCAGCCGATGCAGCAACAGACGCAGATGCAAGTTTAGCAGACAAAAAAGTTGGTGTATGTATTTACCAGTTCTCCGATAACTTCATGACACTGTTCCGTACAGAGCTTGAAAATTATCTGGTAGAAAAAGGATTTTCAAAAGACAATATCACAATTGTTGATGGTGCAAACGATCAGGCTACACAGACAGGTCAGATTGATAACTTTATCACAGAGGGGGTAGATGTCCTTATTATCAACCCGGTTAACTCCTCTTCCGCAGCAACCATCACAGATAAAGTAGTTGCAGCAGGAATCCCGCTGGTATACATCAACCGTGAGCCGGATGAAGAAGAGCAGAAGAGATGGTCAGATAACAACTGGGATGTTACATACGTTGGATGTGATGCACGTCAGTCCGGTACTTTCCAGGGTGAGATGATCAGTGATCTTGGTCTTGATACCGTAGATTTAAATGGAAACGGTAAAATCGACTACGTTATGGTAGAAGGTGATCCGGAGAACGTGGATGCCCAGTATCGTACAGAATATTCTGTAAAAGCTCTTGAGGATGCAGGACTTGAAGTAAACTGCTTATCCGATCAGGTTGGTAACTGGCAGCAGGATCAGGCACAGCAGATCGTAGCGAATGCTCTTGGACAGTATGGCAACGATGTAGAAGTTGTATTCTGTAACAACGATGCAATGGCACTTGGTGCTTTACAGGCAATCCAGAGTGCAGGACGTACCGTAGGTACTGATATTTATCTGGTAGGTGTTGATGCATTATCAGAGGCATTAGAGGATGTTCTTGCAGGAACCATGACAGGTACTGTATTTAACGATCACTTCTCACAGTCCCACAGTGCAGCAGATGCAGCTATCAACTACATCACAGGCGCTGGCAATGATCACTACATCGGATGTGATTATGTAAAAGTAACAAAAGACAATGCACAGGATGTTCTTGACATGGTTAAATAATCTGTAAAAAGAACAGGGTATAAAAGTGGTGCGGGTGCATATGGCACCCGCTGCCACTATTCATAAGAATTATGATCAGACTGCAGAAATGCAGAAATGAATGTATGAAATAAAAACAGGCAGATATATATTCTATGAAAAATGAAGTGTGCTAAATAGCACAGATATGAAATAGGAACATAATTGGCAGAGAAGTAAGCCAAATGATATAAAGGAGGAGAAACATGGCTGAGTATAAACTGGAGCTTAGGGGTGTATGCAAATCTTTCCCCGGTGTCAAAGCACTTGACAATGTACAGTTATCACTCCGTCCGGGAACCGTCCATGCACTGATGGGGGAAAATGGTGCAGGAAAATCAACCCTGATGAAATGTCTGTTTGGTATTTATAAAATGGATGCCGGCGAGATTATTCTGGACGGAGAAAAAGTCGAGATTAATAACCCGGATGAGGCAATGAAAAAAGGAATTGCCATGGTACATCAGGAACTGCAGCCGGTACCGGCAAGAAGCGTTGCAGAAAATATGTACCTGGGAAGATTCCCGACAAAGTGTGGACCATTAAAAGTGATCGATCATAAGAAAATGTATGAGGATACTGCAAAATGGTTAAAAGAAGTAAAAATGGACTTTGATCCGAAAGCACAGCTTGGATCTTTATCCATAGGTCAGATGCAGTCCGTTGAGATTGCAAAGGCAGTTTCCCAACAGGCAAAGGTTATCATCTTTGATGAGCCGACATCATCTCTTTCTGATAATGAAGTAGAAGCATTGTTCCGCATCATGAATGATTTAAGAGACAAAGGTGTGGCAATGGTCTACATTTCACATAAGATGGATGAGATCAAACGAATCGCTGATGATATCACAGTCATGCGGGATGGTACATATGTTGGAACCTGGCCGGCAGCAGAGATGACCACAGATCAGATCATCACAAAGATGGTTGGCCGTGAGCTGACAAATGTATATCCACCGAGAGAAAACAAACCGGGTGATGAAGTGGTTATGGAAGTAAAAAATCTTTGCTCCATCCATGCAAAATCATTCCAGAATGTAAGTTTTCAGCTCCACAAAGGAGAAATCCTTGGATTTGGTGGACTGGTAGGTGCACAGAGAACAGAATTGATGGAAGGAATCTTCGGTATCCGTGGTATTGCATCCGGTGAGATCTATATGCATGGCAAAAAAGTAAAGATCAAACATCCAATCGATGCGATGAATGCCGGAATCGGACTGATCACTGAGGATCGAAGAGGAAACGGTATTTTCGGATGCCTGTCTATCAAAGATAATGTAGGTGTATCTATCTACAATAAATATCTGAATGCAGGATTTGTTTTAAATCACAAAAAGATCAATGAGATCGTAACAAGCAGCATTAAAAAATTAAGTATCAAGACTCCGAGCATGAAAGAACATATTTCCAATCTGTCCGGAGGTAACCAGCAGAAAGTAATCGTTGCAAGATGGTTAGCCAATGACCCGGATGTTCTGATCATGGATGAACCTACCCGTGGTATCGACGTAGGTGCAAAACATGAGATTTATGAGATCATGTGCGACCTGGCAAAACAGGGCAAAGCGATCATTATGATTTCTTCCGAGATGTCAGAGCTTCTTGGAATGTCAGACAGAATTTGTGTTATGTGTAACGGAAAACTGACCGGTGAAGTGAAGGAACCGGAAGATATGACACAGGCAAAAATTATGGAATACGCAACAAGATTCTGATGCGATAGGAGGAGACGAAAATGGGAAAGACAAAACAGCAGAAAGTAAAAGATTTTTTGATTAACAACGGGGTTATTATTGTAATGTTCATTCTGGTAATCTATACTGGTTTGACATCCAATAACTTCTTCACAGGCAACAACTTAATGAATATTCTTATGAATATGAGTTCACGACTTGTCATTGCACTTGGTATTGCAGGATGTGTTATCACCGCAGGATGTGACCTTTCCGCAGGACGTATGATTGGTTTCGGTGCATGTATTTCCGGTATGTTGTTACAGCGTCTGGATTATTCCGGTAAATTCTTCCCGGATATGAAACCATTGAACGTAGTTTTAGTAGCGATCATCGCAATGCTCATCTGTGCAGCATTTGGTACAGTAACCGGTATCTTTATTGCATACTTAAATGTACCGCCTTTCATTGCAACCTTAGCAATGATGGAAATCGTTTATGGTATTGGACTTATCGTTACAAACGCAACACCTCTTGGTGGATATGTTGAGGCATATACCAATGTTGCAAACAAAAAATTTCTCGGAATCAACTACCTGATCTGGATTGCAATTATTGTGGCAGCGATCACATGGTTCATTTTCAACATGACACGTCATGGAAAATATATGTACGCAATCGGTGGTAACCCACAGGCAGCAGAGGTTGCAGGTGTTCCGGTGAAAAAGACATTGATCTTAATCTACATGAAAGCAGCAGCTATGTATGGTCTTGCAGGATTCATGCTCGGCGCAAAAGCAGGTGGTGCATCTGTTCAGACCGGGTATGGTTACGAAATGGAAGCAATCGCAGCATGTACGATCGGTGGTGTATCCGTAACAGGTGGTCGTGGTAAAGTTTCATCCGCTATCATCGGTGTTGCAGTATTCGAGTTATTGAAGGTTGCTCTCCAGTACTTAGGAATGAATGCAAACGCACAGTACATCGCAATCGGTGTTGTAATCTTCGTAGCAATTTCTCTGGATATCAGAAAATATATAGCAAGAAAATAAAACATACGGTATAATTCTTATATCGGACTGTAAAATAACGGCTGGGTGTTACAGACCAGCCGTTATTTTTGCTTAGTAAAACAATGGAGGAAAACAAGGATTATATGACAACAGATCAGATTTTAGAGACAGCAGGGATACCATTACTTTTATTTGTGATTTTGATCTATTATGGAATGCGGTTATGGTTTATGAAAGATATCTCCGCCATCCGAGGAAAGAATAAACCACCGGTAAAAGACGAAGAAAACTATGCAAAATGCGCCGGAAAGCTGATGTTCTTTTTTGCAGTGGCAACACTTGTCATGATGCTTTTATTATTCTGGAACACCTATGTGGCAGTGGCAGAGATCATTATCTGTACGGTGATCCTCGGAATTTTATGGCATAATATGAATGCAAAATATGGAGACTAGCGGAAGAAAATGTGAAAATATGATTTTTTCATATTGGAATGGAGAATAGAACACGATGAATTTATATTCGGTATTATTGGTGGATGATGAGGAAGAAGTATATTCTGTCATTATGAAAAAGCTTGACTGGGAAGCGATGGGGTTTCGTATTGCCGGGTATGCCAGAAATGGCGTCGAAGCATTAGAGATGGCAGAGGAAATCCAGCCGGATGTTGTGATGACAGACATCAAAATGCCATACATGGACGGACTGACCTTAAGCAAGAAATTAAAAGAACTATATCAGAAAATAAAAATTATTATTTTTTCTGGATTTGATGAATTTGAATATGCAAAAGAGGCAATTAAGATCGAGGCGGAGGAGTACATTTTAAAGCCGATCAATTCCAATGAACTGCGGGAAGTGTTTGAGCGTATCAGGACAAACCTTGACAGAGAGCTTGATGAAAAACGTAATATCGAAAAACTGCGCGCTTATTATATGGAGAGTCTTCCGGTATTGCAGGAAAACTTTTATACATCATTGATTGAGGGAAGAATTCCGGCATCTGAGATTGAAAAATATTTGAAACAATACCAGATACCGTGGAGCGGACCATATTATGTGGCAACTATATTACATATCAGCACGCCGGATCCACAGCTTGAACTCGATCCGTTTTTGCTTGGAATGTCCGTCAAACAGCTTGCTGAGGAACAGTTTGTGGACAAGTGGAGATCGAACACATTCTTTTATCTCGGAGACATCCTTGTGATCACACAGTTAAAAGAAACGGAAGAAATCACGGCATATACCAATGCAATGGATCGGTTTTGCAAGCTGGCGAAACGTGTCTGCGGTGCGAAGGTGACGGCAGGAATCGGTCCGGTCTGTGATGAGATCGCAGAGCTGCCGGCTTCCTATCAGGGGGCGCGCAATGCGGTTTCCTACCGTGTGATCTATGGAAATACAAGAGCCATTAATATTGCGGAGATCGATCCGCAGGGCAGTGCAGAGGAACCGTGGGAAGAGCAGTCGATCGGGAATATTTTAAAAAAGATTAAGACCGGGGATGAGCAGGCGCTGAAAGAAGCAGTCAAAGAAAGCGTGACACAGCTTTCCGGACGTGGAGCATCACTGCAGAAATATCAGATATTTATCACGGAACTTATTGCGGAAATCTTCCGTTTTGGAACATTAAACGGGCTGAATCTGGACGAAATTTTCAGTGGTACGGGAGATATCTACCGGGAAGTTCTTCAGATGGAATCGCCGGAGGCACTGGAAAACTGGCTGCTAAAGACCGGACGTCAGATGCAGGAGATGATCCAGAATGGCAGACAGGACACGACGAAATCATTTGTCACAAAAGCGATCGAGTATGTCAGGGAACACTATGCAGATTCAGGACTCAATGTGGAGAGTGTATGTAAAAATCTTTCGGTCAGCACGGCGTACTTTTCTACCGTGTTTAAAAAGGAGACCGGAAAAACTTTTATCAATTATCTGACAGAGTATCGGATGGAACAGGCGCTTGATCTGCTTTTGAATCAGGATGAAAAAACATATGTGATTGCAGAAAAAGTGGGCTATTCTGATCCGAATTATTTCAGTTACGCATTTAAAAAACAGTTTGGAATGTCACCTTCAAAGTACAAAGCAGAAAAAAGAAAATGAGTTTGTCAAATATCAAAGATAAAATAAGAGAATTAACTGCATATATCAGGAAAATGACAAAACCGCACAGTATTCAGATGACGATATCGATTTCGTTTACGATTCTGTCCATATGTAGTATGGCCTTTCTTGGCGTCACACTTTACCGGCAGTTTTCAAACAGAGCAGAAGCGATGACGATTGAGAGTACGGGGCAGCTTTTAAATCAGACAGCCATCAACCTTGAGGATTATCTCCGAAACATGCGCCGTATTTCTGATACTATGTATTACAGTGTCATCAAGAATAAAGATCTTGCCAGTGATACCATGGATGAAGAAATGAATCTCTTATATGAGGCGAATAAAGATAACCTGATCAGTATTGCCTGTTATACGGGAGAGGGACAGCTTGTGGCAGCAGTACCTGTTGCGAATGAAAAAAGTCAGGTAAATATTGTGAAGCAGCAGTGGTTTACCGATGCGGTCGGTCAGATGGAAAACCTTCATTTTTCGACACCGCATGTGCAGAATCTGTTTGGCGATCCATCTTACCGTTATTACTGGGTCGTATCCTTAAGCCGTGCCGTGGAGCTGACAAGTAATGGAACATCGACGCTGGGAGTACTTTTGGTCGATATGAACTACAACAGTATTGAACAGATCTTAAAAAAAGCGAATGTTGGAAATTCTTCGGAGTATGTTTACCTGATCGACGGAAAGGGTGAGATTATTTATCATCCGAGACAGAAGCTGATCTATACCGATCTTTATCAGGAGAATAATATCGAGGCAGCAGGGTACGAGGATGGAAGCACGGAAGAGATTTTCCAGGGGGAAAAACGCCTTGTTACGGTAAAGACGGTCAGTTATACCGGATGGAAGATCGTCAGTGTTGTGCCAATGAGTTCCTTTGATATGGGAATGACAGGCACAAAATATTTTGTGATCATGCTAGTGACAGTATCTATGCTTGCGGTGATCCTTTTAAATCAGCTTGTGTCTGCAAGTATTGCCATGCCGCTGAAAAAATTAAATAATTCGGTCAAGGAGTGGGAGACCGGAAATATGAACCCGTCTATCTATATCGGCGGATCTATGGAAGTGGAACATTTAGGGTGTACACTCCGTTCCACGGTGGAACAGATCAGGCAGCTGATGCAGGATATTGTGGTCGAGCGGAGAAAAAAGAAAAAGTGAACTCGATGCGCTTCAGTCGCAGATCAACCCTCATTTTTTGTATAATACACTTGACTCGATCGTCTGGATGATCGAGGGAGAACGGTATGAGGATGCGGTATTTATGATCACACAGTTAGCGAGTCTTTTCCGTATCAGTTTAAGCAGGGGAAAAACAGTCATCAGTGTGGAAGATGAGCTGAAACATGCCAGAAACTATATGAATATCCAGAAAGTACGCTATAAAAATATTTTTGAGGTACGGTTTGATATAGATCCGGAGATCCTGCAGTGCTGTACGGTAAAACTGGTGGTGCAGCCGCTGCTTGAAAATGCGATTTATTATGGCGTGGAATGTATGGATGGAGACGGAGAAATTGATGTCAATGGATATCGCAGGGAAGATGATATCTATATTGAGGTCAGAGATAACGGACTTGGAATACCGGAAGATGAAGTGGAACAGCTTTTGAAGGAAAATAACCGTGTACACAAACGTGGATCTGGTGTGGGACTTTTGAATGTACATAACCGGATCAGGCTGCGTTTCGGTGAGGAATATGGTCTGGAGATAGAAAGCGAGCCGGATGAGGGAACCACAGTCAGAATCCATTTGCCGTATATCGTCTATACGCCGGAGGAGCAGGAACGGTTAGAGTCAGGGAGAAAACAACTATGAAGCGGACCGGAAAAAATAATTTGATCTATTTAATGGCATTGATTTTAGTGATCATTGCATTTATTGCGTTTGCGACATATGGGATGCTTGATGGCAGCAAGGATGAGGAATGGTATCCGGTATCCGTGATCGTAGAAAACAGCAGCAGTGACAGATTTACATCTTTTCGGGAAGGACTTGAACGAGGAGCGGAAGATTATCATATCCGTTTAAATGTGGTTTCGACAGGCGCATTTTCCGGTATTGAGGAAGAGTACCAGATCATTCACAGGGAGATCGATAATGGAGCAAAGGGCGTGATCGTTGAAATGTGTGACAGCAGCAATTATACGGATGATTCTGCTGTGGAAATCGGTTCTGATAAGATGATTCTGGTGGAAACGGATGTGGAAGCTGAGGGAATGTATGCAGCAATTCTGCCGCAGTCTTATGAGATGGGGGAGGCAGTTGCCGAAGCTGTTATTGCGGATTATGGGGAAAAGCTTGAAGATACGGACATTGGGATTCTTGCCGGTAACTTAAAACAGACTGCCGGACAGCAGTGCCTGAAAGGTTTTATGGACAAAATAGAGTCTGCCGGGGCATCCATTTTATGGAATCTGTCTGATGAAGACAATGTAAATAATACATTTGAATGGTGCCTTGAGAAAAAGAGGGTAGACATCGTGGTATCATTAGATAATGACAGAACGGAACAGGCTGTTGATTATCTGCAGGCGCAGGAACAGACAGAATTTGGACTGTATGGAATTGGCTGCTCAGAAAAAAATGTGTATTATCTGGATAAGGGTGTGATAGGAGCGTTGGTCGTACCGAATGAGTTCAATATCGGATATTTAAGTGCGGCAGCGATCGCGGGTCAGCTGCGCGAGCCGTTATCTTCGGCAAAAACAGAAAAAGTCGGGTTTCTTACGATCACAAAAGATAATCTGTATGACGAGGAAAATCAGAAAATTTTATTTCCTATCGTGCAGTGATATACAAATGGGGGGTAGATGTAAATGTGTGGAGCAGAAAAAGTCCGGCACATGTTGATGGGGGAACAAGTCTTGAAGAAATGGAAAAAAAGTAAAAAAATGACCGTGGCTTTTGGTGGAATTTTAGTCATGAGTGTGGTAATTGGCGGCTGCGGCGGCAGGGAAGATGCCAAAAAGAGCATTAAGATCGGCATATCTGTTTATGATCAGTATGATACATTTGTATCAGAAATGATGAAAGATTTTAATGATTATGCGACAAAAAAAGAAGAAGAGACGGGTGTTGCGATCAATATCGACACTTACAATGCATCGGCAAGCCAGTCGACGCAGAACAGTCAGGTTGAAAACATGATCACGGAGGGATGCGATGTGATCTGTGTCAATCTGGTGGACAGGACGGATCCTACCGCAATCATTGATCTTGCGGAAAAAAACAATATTCCGGTTATTTTTTTCAATCGTGAACTGGTGGAGGAAGATTTAGAGCGCTGGACGAGGCTTTATTATGTCGGAGCGCAGGCATTTGAGTCTGGTATTATGCAGGGAGAGCTTGCAGCGGAAGCATTTCTGACCGATCAGTCACTGGATAAAAACGGAGACGGGATTTTTCAGTATGTGGTGTTGGAGGGCGAAGCCGGTCATCAGGATGCTATCGTCCGCACGGAATATTCGGTCAGCACAATGATCGACAGTGGAGTGGAAGTAGAAAAGCTGGGATATGCGATCGCAAACTGGAATCGTGCACAGGCGCAGACGAAAATGGCACAGCTTATGTCACAGTTTGGTGACAGCATTGAACTGGTCATTGCCAATAATGATGATATGGCGCTAGGTGCGATCGATGCGCTCAAAGCGTCCGATCTTACAAAGGATGAATGGCCGGCGGTCATTGGAATCGATGGGACTGATGTAGGATTAGAGGCGGTCAAGAATAAAGAGATGATCGGAACGGTCTATAATGATAAAGAAGGCCAGGCAGATGCAATGTTAAATCTTGCATATGAGCTTTCCACCGGAGGTGATCTGTCGGATCTGAATCTGATCGATGGAAAATATATCCGTCTGCCTTATGCGAGAGTGACCTGTGATGATGTGGATTCGTACATGGAAGGAGATACAGAGTAAATGCTTTTGAATAATGAAAACGTGGACTATCTTTTGGAATGGCCCGCCCATTATTATGAGATTGAGGATATTAATGAACGTGAACGTATTCTGCAGCTTGCAATCGAGCAGAAGTTAGATCCGGCATTGGATGAAAAACGCCTTTTGATTTTAAGAAAGCGCTTTGGAGATCATCCGGCAGAAAAACGTGCGGATCATTTTCTGCGCGCATGGATGATGATACAGGCAGCCAGTGCAGGTGGTGTATCCTTTTTTCAGAAAAAAAGACAGAAAAAAGAACTTTGTGGATATCTTATGCAGCTCGGTATCCGGACAGATGAGAAACAAAATGTGGAAAAGGATGCTGATGTGGAAGATGTTTGTGGATATATACTTGAGGAAGAGTGGAAAAATTTTGCATATACCTATCTGGCATCCTGTACCGGAAGCAGGGCGTACTGCTCCACATTGTTTGGTATCGTGCCGATCAAAGATGCAGCAGTTGCAGAAAAGATCGCACAGGACATTGATCTTGTGACGAAAGATTACCCGGCAGCATTCGGACTCGAAGAGGCGGTCCGCCCGTTCCGCAGTATTATGGTGGATGCATTCTGCCAGTATATTCCAAATGGGGAATCAGTCTGGAAATCGATGCATGAATAAAAAATGTCTGAACGGCCATCTTTGATGGGAAACACTGGACTTTTTTTTCATATCATAGTATAGTAAAGCATGTTGAACCTTGAAAATTGAATAAAAAGTATATTATTTTTATGTTCAGATACGCGGTCTTTGCGCCCGTATACCGGATACATAAATGTGACAGCAGATCTGCCGGAAGGATATGCAGTCTGTTGTCTCCTTATTAGCGCCATGCACCTGTGGAAAATGCATAGGAAGGTTCTGTGAACAGACATTGTGATATGTTCAGGAATTACCTGTGTTTCAATCAGCAGGTTAACGAGGAGGAGAGTGATCGAAGATTCGGCGGATGCTCTCCCGTACACTCCCGGTGCGAGATATACCGGCAAATATGCAGGTGACTGCAAAACAAATACGGTATAAGGGAGAAGATAACCTGAAAAATATTTTTGCTGTCAGAAGAGGATCTTCTGACAGTGGAACTGGTCAGGAAAAATGAGTGTACCGGCGGGATTGTGCCGGAAACAGTTGATAGATAGAAAAGAGGAAAATTTATGTGTGGAATTATTGGTTATACAGGTAGTGAAGATGTAAAAGGAGTGTTACTTGATGCGTTAGAGCTTCTTGAGTACCGCGGATATGACAGTGCGGGAATTGCTGTGGCAGATACCGGCCTGAAACAGACGAAGGTTTATAAATGTGCGGGAAGAGTAAAAGATTTAAGAGCCATCTGTGAGTCAGAAAAACTGATCACAGAGTGTGGAATTGGTCATACCAGATGGGCAACACACGGCGGTGTCAATGATACAAACGCACATCCGCATCAGGTTGGAAAAGTGACTCTGGTACACAATGGCATCATTGAAAATTACAGAGAGCTGATCGCCGACTATGAACTGGAAAGTGTTTTAAAATCAGAGACAGACAGTGAGGTTGTGGCTGCACTTTTAAATAAGTTTTATACCGGTGATCCGGATGAAGCCATCAAAAAGACAGTTTCCAAATTAAAAGGAACATTTGCATTAGTGATCTTATTCGAAGATCATCAGGGCGAGATATACTCTGTCAGAAATGTCAGCCCGATCGTCGCAACACTTTGCAAAGAGGGGGCTATGCTTGCATCTGACCTGACAGCACTCTGCCGTTTTACCAACCGCTATTTTGTTGTTCCGGAGTATCATATTTTAAAACTGGCAAAAGATGCCATTGTCTTAAAAGATTTCAATGGCAATCAGGTGGAGCCGGACTATCTTGAAGTAGACTGGGAACTTAATAATGCCGGAAAGAACGGTTATCCGTTTTATATGGAAAAAGAGATCATGGAACAGCCGGATGCGATCGAGCGTACAATCACAAACCGCATCACAAGTGGAATGCCGGACTTTACGGCAGACGGTGTGCCGGATGAGATCTTTACACAGTGTGAGCGTGTCAACATTATCGCATGTGGAACTGCAATGCATGCCGGTCTTGTGGCACAGGCACTGATAAAGTCGATTCTTCATATGCACATCGATGTCGATATGGCATCCGAGTTTATGTATTCGGATCCGGTCATCGATGAGAAATCATTAGTCATCGCAGTTTCACAGTCCGGTGAGACGATCGATACCTTAGAGGCAGTCAAGTATGCAAAAAAACGTGGAGCGAAATGTTTATCCATCATCAACGTAAAAGGATCTTCCATTGCGCGTGAGAGTGATTATGTGCTCTATACCAACGCAGGACCGGAGATCGCCGTTGCAAGTACCAAGGCATACACGACACAGCTTGCTGTATTTTATCTGATCGTGGCAAAAATGGCACAGCTTCGCGGTGTCTTTTCACAGGAAGAGACACAGAGTTTTATCCGTGAGCTGCAGCGCACGCCGGATGTCATGAAAAAAGTGTTAGAGGGACGGCAGGAGATCCATAAACTTGCCAACAAGGTGTTAGAGGCGAAAGATCTGTTTATGATCGGCCGTGGACTTGATTACTCTATTTTGTTAGAGGGTTCTCTGAAGTTAAAGGAGGTATCCTACATTCATTCTGAGGCGTATGCGTCCGGCGAATTAAAACACGGACCGATCGCACTCATCACGCAGGATACGCCGGTCGTTGCAGCAGTGACACAGGAAAAATTAATGTCAAAAGAGCTGTCAAATATCAAGGAGGTACGGTCAAGAGGTGCGGACATCGTGCTCTTTATCAAGGAAAGTCTTGCAAAAGATATCGACCGTGCATATGATACCTTCCATCTGCCGGATATGCAGGATGAATTTATGGTAATGCCGGCATCCGTGGCACTGCAGTTACTTGCTTATTATGTTTCTTCCGACAAGGGATTTGACGTGGATAAGCCAAGAAACTTGGCGAAGGTAGTGACGGTGGAATAAGAGAAGCAAAATAAAAAGATATGTGGAAAAGTGTCCGGAAAGGGGAAAAAGACCGCGTATCTGAGCATAAAAAAAGATTGGGGGAAGCCGCACAAAGTATTTGGTGTGACTGCCCCCATTTGCATTTAGACCAGTTCCGCGATGCGCGACACTGCCACATAAATTTCAGAAATTTTATACCAGGTACGGTAGTCAATGACGCCGGTGACCGGCAGACCGAAGACACGCTGGAAGACCTCGACAGCCTCTCTTGTGGCAGGTCCGTAGATTCCGTCCGGTGTAACTGTCGGAATCGCCGGATAGGATCTTGAAATCCGTGCAAGTTCCTCCTGGATCTGACGCACTTTTTCGCCGGTCGAACCGATCGTAAGGTCGACTCTCGGCCAGGAAGCCGGGATGCCGGATACTTCTTCTGCCGTGTTGATGTACATGTTGTTTCCATAATAGTAGCGCAGAATTTCGATTGCCTCATAGTTCTGGTCACCCAGGTATTTGCTGCCCCACTGACTCAGCCAGTTGCTGCAGGTCACACGTTCCCCGTCGCAGTACTGCGTTAAGATCGGCTGGCTGACGTTTGGCCGGGATAAAAAGTTCTGGAACATTTCATCCACGATGTCGGAGATGCTCTGGAAAATGTTCCTGCCGTAGGTAAATTTCTGGTCGTAGGCGGTGGAGGAGGTGATCGTGAAACTGTAGCCTTTGTTCCGGTACCACTCCGTGTACACCCGGTTTAATGTAAATGACATGATTGCAAGGATATTTGCGCGCAGCGTCGCATCCGGCCAGGTGGAATAGATTTCGCTGGACGCTACATTTTTGATGTAATCCTTGTATCGCACATAATAATCGCGCGCAGTCGTATCGTTTGGCGGACCGTCATGTACCACGACATATTCCGGCACCACGACTCTGCTTAGGACGATCTCCCCGGTCTCGGAGATCGGCTTGATCTCAGACTCTGCGATTTTCGGTGGAAAATCGCCCCAGAGGGTATTGACCGGGATCACGATCGTGTCTACCGGGTTCCCCGGTGCATCCACCTCATCCATTCGTACTTCCTGAAGCGACAGCTGCTTCGAAAACAGTTCAATTCCCGACACAGTAAACGGGCGGAATCCTTCAGCATCGACCTGAATACTATATTGCGAGAACGGCTGCTCTTCGCCTGGCTCCATTGAGAATTCAAGCGGAGGCGCAGGAAGCGTAATTTGTTCGGACATACCGGATGCATCTGTATTCACCTCCTCAACGATACTGTCCGGATCACCGGAATAGGAGATCGCTACACGGGCGTTTGTGATCGGACGGTTACTTCCTCTTGCCGTTACGTGGATCTTTAACTCACCCTGATCGATATTATTTTGTGTATAGGCAATATCTGACATGAAAAACCTCGTAGATTCATTCATTCTATTATATGATGCAGTCTGTCAAAAGGTGTGTTTAAATTGTTTGTGTGAATTATAAAATAATGGAGGGGAAAATGTGGTTTATGATTTGTCAATTAACGAAAACAGAGGTATAATAATTATAATTGATGTACTGCCGCAGGAAAACTATCTGTGGCAGTATTTTTTCCGAAAATCAGATATAAGGTAACAGAGATATATGGCAAATTATAAAATGATCTTACAATATGACGGAACACGTTACCGCGGGTGGCAGGTGCTTCCGGCGGAACTTACGATACAGGGAAAGTTACAGGATGTTTTGAGCAAAATGGCAGGATACCAGGTGGAGGTTACCGGTTCCGGCAGAACAGATGCAGGCGTGCATGCAAAAGGACAGACGGCTAATTTTCATCTGAGAGAGGAATGGGATGAGGATAAAATTTTATTTTATCTGAATCAGTACCTTCCGGAAGATATTGCAGTCTGTGAAGTAAAGAGAGTGGATGAGCGTTTCCACAGCAGATATCAGGCAGTGGAAAAGACCTATCTTTACCGGATCCATACAGGAAAAATACCGGAGGTATTCGAGCGCAGATATGTTTATGATTATACGGAACCGCTTGATGTAAACCGCATGAGAAAAGCGGCAGAGTACCTGTGTGGAACACATGATTTTAAATCATTCTGCGGCAATAAAAAAATGAAAAAATCCACGGTTCGGACGATCTCCCGGATACAGATCAAAGAACTGCCGGGAGAGATACAGATCTATTATACCGGAAATGGATTTTTACAGAATATGGTGCGCATTTTAACCGGTACACTGATCGAGATCGGAGATGGAAGAAGAACTCCGGAGGATGTGTCAGAGATCTTAGAGGCAAAAAACAGGGAAAGAGCAGGATACACGGCACCGGCATGCGGGCTGACATTGCTTGAGGTAATATATGGAAAAATGGTTTGTAATAAATAAAGGCGCTGATTTTGCAGGAATTGCAAAACGTTTTGGGATAAGTCCGGTTACGGCAAGGCTGATCCGGAATCGTGAGGTTATGGGGGATGAGGCAATCGCAAGATACTTAAAAGGCGGAATTGGGGAACTTTACGATCCTCATTTACTTTTGGATTCGGACCGGTTGACGGATATATTGGTGCAGAAGATCAGTGAACAGAAAAAGATCAGGGTCATAGGCGACTACGATATTGATGGGGTAATGTCGACTTATATTCTGTACAAAGGAATCACACGCTGCGGTGGCAGTGTGGATTTTCAGATACCGGACCGGATGAAAGATGGTTACGGAATCAACGATCATCTGATTGAGCAGGCAGATGAGGCGGGAATTGATACGATCATTACCTGTGATAATGGAATTGCAGCGATAGGCGAGATCGCGCACGCTAAAAGTCTTGGAATGACAGTTCTTGTCACAGACCATCATGAAATACCATATACGGAGGAGAGGGGAGAACGCCATTATAAAAGAAGTGAGGCGGATGCCATTGTAAATCCAAAGCAGATGGAGTGTACATATCCGTATAAAAATCTCTGCGGTGCTGCAGTTGCCTGGAAAGTGATACAGATCCTCTATGAAAAATGTGACATTGCGGTGGAGGAGTCCTACGATTTTTTGGAAAATGTGGCATTTGCGACGGTCGGGGATGTGATGGATCTGACGGATGAGAACAGAATCCTGGTAAGGGAAGGATTAAAGCGGATCCATACGACCATGAATCCGGGGATGCGCGCATTGATTTTACAGAATAAATTAGAGCCGGAACAGATCAGTTCCTATCATTTCGGATTTGTGTTAGGACCATGCATCAATGCAAGCGGACGATTAGAGACAGCGAAAATTGCCTTAAATCTTTTCCTGCAGGAGGACGTAAAAAAAGCATCGGAGATCGCAGCGGAACTGGTCGATCTGAATGCGCAGCGAAAAGACATGACTGCAGAGGGCGTAGAACTTGCCATGCAGCAGGTGGAAGAGGGAAATACGGGTGAAAAAGTCCTGGTTGTCTATCTGCCGGATGTGCATGAAAGTCTTGCAGGAATCATTGCAGGAAGAATCCGGGAGGCGTGTCATAAACCGACTTTTGTGCTGACAAAGAGTGAGGATGGGGTTAAAGGCTCCGGGCGCTCAATCGAGGCATATTCGATGTATGAGGAACTGTGCAAATGTCAGGAATTATTTACAAAATTTGGCGGTCATCCGATGGCAGCAGGACTTTCCCTGCCGGAAGCAAATGTAGAGATTTTCAGGGAGAAAATAAATGCCTGCTGTGGCTTGACAGAAGAAGATTTTATTCCTAAGATAAAAATAGATATTCCCATGCCCGTCGATTATCCGGACATTCCGCTGGTAAATGAACTGTTGTTGTTAGAACCATTCGGGAAAGCAAATGTAAAACCTCAGTTTGCGGATAAGAATCTTGGAATCGATCGTGCGGTTGTAGTCGGGAAAAATCAGAATGTATTAAAACTGACACTTAAGACTGAACGTGGAAAATCCATATCTGCTGTTTATTTTGGAGATGTGGAGAAATTCCGGGAATATTATGGAAGAAAATATGGGGAAAATGAAGTGCAGCAGGCATTCCTTGGCAGGACAAATGGAATCCGGATGTCTGTGGTATATTATCCCGAGATAAACAGGTATCAGGGAAATGAAAGCATACAGATTGTGATAAAGAATTATCAGTAAATGGAGGACATATATGTTTGGTGGAAAGAAAGAGAAGGCACTGCAGGACGAACTCTATACGATTAAGAAACAGATTGCAGAATACAGTGATGAATTAAAAGAAGATTCTGTGCAGATGACAGCATCCCGTGTCCAGATGGAAGAAAATATAGAAATTCTTGAGGAAAAGTTAGAATGTGTGGGTGAACTGGCAGAAGAGAGCTGCAGAACAGGAAAAGAACTGTACAGTACATTCGTTGAAGTACATAATGCTGTGGAATCTTTTGAGGCAAATCATTCCATTTTTATTGGACAGGTGGCAGAGCAGAATGAAAAGATCAAAGAAGTTTTTGAACAGCACAAGGCGTTAAAAGAACCGTGTGCACAGTTAGAAGAAAGTCTTTACCGTGCTTCGAAAGAGCAGGATGGTCTTGGAAATGTGACAGCTGAACTGGAAGATGATGCAAAAAATATGGGAGTGCTTGCATTGAATGCGGCAATCGAAGCAGCAAGAATGGGAGAGAATGGAGAAAAATTCCTTCATGCTGCGGAGGAGATCAAAAATGTGGCACAGCGGTATGAAGAAAGACTAAAGGCATTATCAGAACAGATTGACGCGATGGAAGAGGCGCAAAAAGAAATCAAAGAACAGACTGCACAGATCAATGAAATGCAGGCGGGTATTACATCGATGGTAATGAAACTGTACAGTGACAGTGCACAGAAACTTTCCATATATGAAAATGGACAGACTTCCTTAAGGGAGCACATGTCCGGCAACGCAGTACCGGCTGCGGATTTTATAAAACAGGCCGGGGAGGATTTCTTAAAACTCGGGGATGAGGCAAAAGTGCAGGTTACAGCACTGCGTGAAGAAATCAATGCAAAAAAATCTGCTGAGGATGAATTGGAAAAGATCTATAATGGATGTAAAGCACTTTTGGATATGGAGTAAGTAATCTGTAATGAAATATCTGCATGCAAAACAGTCAGCGGCATAGTAAAGAGCAGTATAGAAATGAGGGAAGAACTTATATGGCAAAAGAAGAACAGATGACGTATTTATCTGCGAATGGAACGACAAAGATCCATGCGGTAAAATGGATGCCGGAGGATGGAAAGTATAAGGCAATTTTACAGATCACGCACGGCATGATCGAATATATTGAAAGATATCATGAGTTCGCAGAGTACCTGACAGAGCGCGGATTTATGGTTGTTGGCCACGATCATTTAGGGCATGGCGCTTCGGTAAAAGATGAAACAGAGTGGGGATATTTTGCAGAAAATCCGAGTGATACGCTTGTTGCGGATATGCATAGCCTGCGAACAACAGTTCAGGGAGAGAATCCGGGGATACCGTATTTTATGATGGGACACAGCATGGGTTCTTATATGCTGCGAAAATATCTGTGTCTGCATGGTGAAAATTTAAGTGGAGCGGTCATTATGGGAACTGGGTGTGTGCCGGATGGCACCATGAAATTTGGTATGACGCTGTGTAAATTTTTAGCCTTTTTCCGTGGCTGGAATTACAGAAGTAAACTGGTGCAGAAACTTTCCTACAGCAAGCCATACCACAAATTTGACCTTTATGGAAAAGATTATACCAACAGCTGGCTGACAAAGGATGTGGAGCATGTCAAAAAATATTACAGTGATCCACGCTGCACGTTTCTGTTTACATTAAACGGGTACTATGGGCTGATGGAAGCGGTATATTTTGACAATCAGATGGATAATATAAAAAAAGTGCCGAAAGATCTGCCGGTTTTCATGGTTTCCGGGGCAGATGACCCGGTTGGTGACCTCGGTGAAGGGGTAAAAAAAGTTTATCATATGTACAAAGATGCGGGTGTGGATGATCTGACCTACCGTTTGTATGAGACAGACCGTCATGAGATATTAAATGAGACAGACCGCGATCAGGTTTATGCGGATATCTGTGCATGGATGAGTGTCAGAATTGCACAGATATAAAATATAAGATAGATTTACCTGCATAAAATATAAAGCAGGGATGGACAGTGTTAGTGAGGATTATTATGAGAAACAAAAAAGTAGTTAAAATATTATGTGTGATACTTGCAGCAGCGATGCCTGTTTCCTCCGGTGTGGGTGTGCAGGCAGCACAGGCAGGGGCAGTTGCAGCGACGGCAGATCAGACAGATGATGTGCAGAATGCAGCAGAAACTTCGGCAGAGGATTCTGCGCAGAATGCAGATAGTGACGATCTGGAAGGTTCCATTCAGTATTTGGATGATTCGGCTCAGACAAACAATTCTGATGCACAGCAGGATGGAAATATATCGTCGGATCAGACGCCACAGCAGGATGGAAATGCGACATCAGACCAGGCGTCACAGGATATCAACGGAACGATTGTGCAAAACGAGGACAGCGATAATGTCACAATCAAGGCAAGTGATAAACCGTACCTTGCGCTTGGAGCAGATCTTAATGATTCTCAAAGAGCGACGATTCTTTCTATTATGGGCATTGATGCGGCAAATCTGTCAAATTATGATGTGGTCTATGTGACAAATGCAGAGGAACACCAGTATTTAGATTCCTATATTTCATCCTCGCAGATTGGAACAAGATCGCTTTCTTCTGTTGTGATCGTACAGAGGGATAAGGGAAGCGGATTAAACATTTCCACAACAAATATTAATTATTGTACCGTTGGTATGTATAAAAATGCGCTGACTACTGCAGGGGTAACAGATGCAGATATTATTGTAGCAGGACCAACTCAAATTTCCGGAACGGCGGCTTTAGTAGGCGTATTAAAAGCATATCAGGAGATGACAGGAAAAGAGATCAGTGATTCGGTAGTTGATACGGCACTCAATGAACTTGTGCTGACCGGTCAGTTAGAAGATTCCTTAAAAGGTGTCTCCGACGCAGAAGTGGAAGAGTTTATTGCGTATATCAAGGCTCTGATTGCAAAAGATGACCTGACGGATGATGCCGGGATCAACGGTGCAATCGATGAGGCGTGTGAAAAATATGGTGTGACGTTATCGGATGATGAGCGTCAGCAGATCATAGATCTGATCAAGAAGATCAATTCACTCGGAATTGATTTAAACGGACTTGTGGATTATGCGGAGTCTTTGTACAATTCGTTTAAAAACGGAGATGGAAGTTCAAATAGCGGTATAGCAGCGGCTGTCGGTGGATTTTTTAAATCGATCATTTCTTCTGTGGGAGATTTCTTTAAAAAGTTATTTTCATAATAAATATATAACGAAAAGAGGAAGCGTATGTTAGAGAGAAAAAGAAAGTTAGACTGTGCAAATGGACGTGAAAAAGCAGATCTCGTATTGAAAAACGGAAATGTGCTGAATGTCTTTACGGAGGAAGTGTTAAAAGCGGATGTTGCGATCTGCGGGGACACGATCGTAGGCGTAGGTGAATACGAGGGAAAAGAAGAAATCGACTGTACCGGGAAATATCTGGTGCCGGGCTTTATCGATGCGCATATGCATATTGAATCCTGTATGGCAGCACCGGGAGAACTTGCCAAAGTCCTTGCGAAGGCGGGAACAACGACGATCATTGCCGATCCGCACGAGATCGTGAATGTCAGCGGAACAAAAGGAATGGACTATTTCTTAAAATGTGCTGCAAAACTTCTGGTAAACGTATTTTTTATGGTGCCTTCCGCAGTTCCTGCAACGGATGTGGAGACAAACGGCTGTGGTGAATTTCTTGCCTCTGACATGATGAAATATGTGGATAATGCAAGAGTACTTGGACTCGGTGAGACCATGCGTTTTATGGAGTGCTGTGAGGGTGAAAAGAGAATGGCAGACAAGTTAGAGCTGTTTGCCAAGAAACATATTGATGGGCATGCGCCTGGAATCCGAGGAAAAGAAGTGCAGGCATACCGTCTTGCCGGTGTGGAAAACGATCATGAGTGTTCTACCGCTGAGGAAGTGCTCGATAAACTCCGTGCCGGACTGCATATCTATGTGCGCGAGGGAAGTGGTGCAAAGAATTTAGAGACACTGATCAAAACAATGTTAGATGCAGGTGTATGCTTAGACCGCTGTGCTTTCTGTACGGATGACAAGCATGTGGAGGAGATCCGCAAAGAGGGACATATCAGTACCTGCATCCGCAAGGCGATTGCACTTGGCGTGCCGGTTGCAAAAGCCTATAAGATGGGAAGTTATCAGGCGGCAGAGTTTTATGGATTGAAAAATTATGGTGCGATCGGTGCGGGTTACCGTGCAGACATCGTATTTTTAGATGATTTAGAGCAGGTCAGACCGCTTGATGTCATGAAGGACGGACGTATTCTGACAGAGGAAGATTATGCGAAAGATTATTCCGTTCCGGTTCCGGATGAGCTGCTTCATACCGTTCATGTGGGAGAGGTCACCAAAGAGAAAATCAGGCTTTCCTGTGATGGAAAAACGGATGTGATACAGATGAACCCGCACCAGATCGTGACCACGCATCTGGTGGAGGAAGTGCCGACAGAAAACGGATATTTCAAATCGGATGGTGTATACAACAAGATCTGCGTGGTAGAGCGTCATGGAAAGACAGGGGAGATCGGTGTTGCGCCGCTGAAAGGGTTTGGCGTCAAAGGCGGCGCAGTGGCGACTTCCGTTGCACATGATTCCCATAACCTGATCGTTGCGGGCGATAATGATGAGGATATCCTTGCAGCAATCAAAGGTGTGGAAGAAAATCAGGGCGGATATGTTATCGCTTCCGGTGGAAAAGTCGTGGATGTGCTTCCGCTTCCAATCTGCGGTCTGATGAGCGAAAAATCCTGTGATGAGATCACGGAAAAAGTGGCGGACATGTTGGAGGAAGCAAAGAAACTTGGCATTTCCGAGGACATCGATCCATTTATCACGCTTTCCTTTATGGCACTTACGGTAATACCGGAGATCCGTGTGACAGAGCGCGGCGTGTATCTGTTTGGTGCGAAATAGTAAGGCAGTTATAATTTTTTGTATATGAAAAAAGAGATATGATATCGAAAAGTGTACCGACCCCAAAAGTTAGACCTAAAAATCTAACGATTGGAGGCCGGTATTTTTATTGCTTTATTTGTTTCATATAAATTCAATGAAATCTCAATATCTTGTAATCTTTAGAATTCCTTAATAATATTTTCCATAAAATAAATGTTGACAAATTATATTATACAAAGTATAGTATTGATAATAAAATAATATTAAAACAGATAGAATATTATAAAGAAAAGGAGATGAGCGTATGGTATTTAATACAGGAGCCGCTCTCTTAGACGCGATCGTGTTAGCTGTTGTGTCGAAAGAGGAGGAAGGCACCTATGGCTATAAAATCACACAGGATGTACGAAAAGCCATTGATGTATCAGAGTCCACTTTGTATCCGGTGCTCAGGAGACTGCAGAAAGACGGATGCCTTGAGGTATATGACAGAGAGTGCGGAGGCAGGAACAGGCGTTATTATAAGATCACGGAACCGGGGCAGGATAAGTTAGTTGAATACCGGAGAGAATGGGAAGATTATTCCATGAAAATATCAGCATTATTTTCAGGAGAGGAGCTTTAGAGGTTATGAAAAGAGAAGAATTTTTAAAACAGTTAGAACAGCTTCTGGATGGAATATCAGAAGAAGAAAAAGCGGATGCGCTTGCGTTTTACCGCAGTTATTTTGAAGATGCGGGCGAGGAAAATGAGGAATCCGTCATAGCGGAGCTTGAATCACCGGAGAAGGTTGCCCAGAGCATCAAAAAAAATCTTGGCATGGAAAAAGAGAATGGATCTTATGGCATGCCGGCGGATCAAAATCCGGAGTGGAATAAGAACGATGATGATATGTTTGTGAAAAGCGAAGAGGCTCCAAAAGAAAAGAAAGGTGGATGGAGTGCAGCGGCAATCGTATTGGTGGTTCTTACATCACCACTCTGGCTGACATTGCTTTTAGTCGTGGCATCACTTCTTCTTGCGGTTGTTGCGATATTGTTTGGCATTGCGGTTGCAGTGGTTGCAGTGATGGCATCACTTGTGTTTGCAGGTTTCCTTTTGATTGGTTTTGGATTCAGCACTTTATTTACCGGTGGAGTGGCTGTCGGACTTGGACTGACCGGAGCAGGACTTTTGGTATTGGGACTTGGAATCCTTGCAGTACTTCTGGTCGTGTGGGTGTCTGGCGTATTCCTTCCATGGGCAGTCAGGGGAATCATCGGTTTGTGTAAAAAACCGTTTGAAAAGAAGAAAGAAAGTGGGGTGGCAGCATGAAAAAATTTACAAAAATTATGTTAATCATTGCAGTGTCATTGCTTGGTGCAGGACTGATCTTCTGCGGTGTCAGTACTGCGATGGGGGCTTCTGTATGGCGTATGGCAAAGAATGGAGAACTCCGGTATGGAAACTGGCATATTGGTCCGGTGGGACTTTATTATAGCAGTGCTGATGGAGATGACGAAGAAGATGATGATATAGATGATTTTGATGAAGATGACGATGATAGCGATGACGATGATAGCGATGACGATGATAGTGATGACGATGATATGATAACAGATATCAGTGATATGGAGTTTTCTACTGAGGTACCTGCAGGTGGAGCAGACAGCAGCTTTGATGTCTCTTCCATTCGAAATATCAAGCTGGATATTGATGCAGCGGAAATTACAGTCAAAGAACCGGATGACAGTACGAAGATCCGCGCCGTATTAAAACACGGTAAGGAGAAATATTATTCCTGCAGGTTGGATGGTGATACACTAAAAATTAAATATGATGCAAAAAAACATTATTATAAAAATCACCGCAGATCATCTTGTATCTGCCCAAGGGAAGTTCTTTTGATGAGCTGAATTTTGATATCGGTGCTGCAGACATGAGCTGGAAAGATTTTGATGTCAGCTGCAACAATCTGATTCTAAAAGTCGGGGCCGGTAATTTTGAAGCAGAGCAGTTTCAGGTATACGGAAAGATGGATGTATCCGTAGGCGTTGGAAATGTGGAGATTACAGACGGTGTAGTTTTCATGGTGATGTTGCGTTAGACTGTGGGGTTGGCAATTTTTCCATGGAGGGAA
>ENA-OQBV01000041-OQBV01000041.1-human-gut-metagenome-genome-assembly--contig:-NODE-41-length-64945-cov-3.895153_pt1 | contig 64945 bp, 62 predicted proteins | sample MGYA00242750_ERZ504559 | MGnify/ENA primary metagenome ERZ504559 (study PRJEB26092, sample SAMD00036230) | human gut metagenome | host: Homo sapiens | study: EMG produced TPA metagenomics assembly of... | reverse complement strand
AAATTCAAAAAATATTGGAGTTACGGTCTGATCAGCCCTTAAGATGTCCAAAATTATCCTATTGTATATGAAACGAATACAATATATCACGCAAATCTTCCCATTTCAGCTTCTCACCAGTGCAGGCATGCAATAATTTACTTTCATATAGCCAAAAACAGAGCTGCAATTCACAGCTCTGTTTTAAAGTCATGCGGAAGATGGGACTTGAACCCACACAAGCGCAATGCTTACAAGATCCTTAGTCTTGCTCGTCTGCCAGTTCCGACACTTCCGCATATCGCATTTCATTGGAAATTTCCAATGCGGAAGATGGGACTTGAACCCACACGAGCGCAATGCTCACAAGATCCTTAGTCTTGCTCGTCTGCCAGTTCCGACACTTCCGCATGACCGCATTTCCTTGGGATTTTTTATTTTCTCCCTCGCGACAAGTGATAGTATAGCAAAGTGGATCTTGTATGTCAACACCTTTTTTCAAAAGTTTTCTATTTTTTCGGTTTTTCTGTTATTTTGTCACGATTATCTTTGGTCCGGCACCCTTTGCACGGAGGAGTTTTTTGTATGCACTTACCCTGGAAGCCGGTACTTTAAATCTGCAGTTGGAACGGATCCCCTTAAATGCATTGGCTCCGGTCTTCGCTGTCGTAAGCTTTGTGCTGAAGATCGTTACATTGGAGAGTTTACTGCAGCCGCAGAAGGCTTTCGCACCTACTGTCATTATATTCGCTCCGATTTTCACTGTTGTCAGCTTCTTCGCTCCGGACATTGCAGAGGTGCCAATGGCTGTTACACGAAAGCTCTTTCCACCAATCTTTACTGTCGTCGGGATCGTAAGTGTCTTTCTTGCTGCCTTATCCGTAGCTCCGGTAAAGACTACGGTTCCCTTGCCGGATGTGTCTGCATTGGATATCTTATATTTCAGCCTGCTGACTGTATAGACTGCGTTTTTCTGAACCGTGATCCGGAATTTTTTTGTAACAGAACCGTTATATTTTCCTTTTCCTTTGATCGTAACGGATGCAGTTCCGATGTTTTTATTATTCTTCCAGGTAAGGGTGTAATCCCTTCCGTTTACAAGCTTCTTACCGCCGTAGGTTATGGTGAGTGCCTGGGTCAGCGGCTTTCCGGTAAAGGCCCCGGTCTTAAGTGCGGATATCTTTGTTTTGCTGATATTGGTAACCGCTGCAGTCTGTCCACCAATGGAAACAAATTTCACATCTTTAAAAAATACATGATATAAATTTTCACATTGATGCATTCTCTTTACATATCGTTCCGCTGCCGAGCCTGTATAACCTTCTACTGTAAAACCACCGGGAATAACTTCCTCTGCACCATTTCCCCTGTTATAACGTATTCCTAATGCCAGTCCACCAATATCTGTAACTGATTTCGGAATACGGATCTTTTTCAGCTTAAGGCAATCATGAAACGCCCCATCTTCGATCTTCGTCAGTCCTCATGTAAGGTCACACTGGTCAGCCCGGTATTGCAAAATGTATCAGGCCCGATCTGCGTCAGACCGGCAGGTATGTCAATCTTATCCAATGATGTACAATTTCTGAATGCATCTGTCCCTAATTTATTTAACTGAGCCGGAGCTGGATCTGTGTCAGATTTTCGCAGTTAAAAAAATGCACCCTCACCCAGCTCTTTTAATTGAGGCGGAAGCTGTACCTGCTTCAGATTTTTGCAGTTACAAAATGCCCCTCCTCCTATCAGCGTCAGTTTTTCCGGAAGCTGGATATTTCTGAGTCCGGTCTCGAAAAATGCATTCCTTTCTATTTCTGTTACGGAATCCGGTAACACAATAGAACTCAGCGCACTGCAGCCCCAAAATGCTCCGTCACTGATTTTTTCCAATACTGTATTCTCAAATATCACACCCTCCAGACTGCTGCAATCTCGAAAGGCATCCTCTCCAATAGACCTCACTCCATTTTTTAATGTAACCTTTTTCAGCCCGGTACATTTTCCAAACATATCTCTCGGCACATCCACTGCACCGGATATCACCACACTCTCTATATTTGGCACATCGTAAAAGCATTGCTCCGGCATATTCATGCCTGCATTTCCATGGATTTCCAGTTCCTTAATATATTTTTTTCAGATTCCACATGCCCCATCTATCAAAGCCTGTGATCCCATTCCCGATTACAAGCTTATTTACTCTAGAAAAATCGATGCCTGCCTTCTCCAAAGCACTTTCAGATATCTCATTTTTTGTCAACTCCATGTTATTTCCCGTAATGGTCAGTGTTCCATTCCCGTCCAGTACCCACGTAAATTTTCCATCAGAGTATTCTGCGGATGCCTGCACTGCATCCTTCGTTCCATCATCAAAAGCTGCGTTTTCTTCTGCCTGTTCGCATTCCTCCAACGCTTCCTCTTCATCCATTGCCGCTTCCGGAGCCTCCAGTTCTTCCTCTTCCGCAGTACCCTCTGGCGCTTCTTCACCAGGCTCCATTACGCCGGTTTCCGCATTCTCCTGTACGTTGTTCCCGGTATCTGTATCTGTGGTTTCCTGTTCCTCTATGGCAGCTGATCCATCTGTGATCTCTGTTTCCGTCTCTGCAGTATCTTCCGGATCTGAGGATGCAGTATCTCCACTTTCTTCTGCCAAAAATGCTGCTTCCTCACCCTCTGGTTCCATTTCTGCCGCCACTGTCAGCTCTGCCGGAGTCAGCGCCAGGCTTGCCGCTATAAGTACGGCCATGAGCTTTTTTCCTGCACTTTTTCTTCTCATATGACTATGCTCCTTCCGTTTTCTTCTATCATATCATATAAACATGATATATTCTATCCGGATTCCTTTTTTACAGATATTTTTATGTAGCAAAAAAACCTGCATCCGTTTCCAGATGCAGGTTTCCTAAATAAAAAATGCGGAAGATGGGACTTGAACCCACACGAGCGCAATGCTCACAAGATCCTTAGTCTTGCTCGTCTGCCAGTTCCGACACTTCCGCATATCGCATTTCTTCGGGATTCTTTATCTTCTCCCTCGCGACAAGTGATAGTATATCAAAGTGCTTTTTGTATGTCAACAGTTTTTTTCTAAAAAAATCCAAAAATATTTTTGTTTATACAATTAATACATTTCGTTTAATAACAATCTGAGACAGAGAATCTTTCATCCCAGAATTTATACTCCGACACAGGTTACGCCTCAGTCGTAAAAAGAGCAGCCTCTTCAAAAAGGCCGCCCTTCTGTCTCACTTCTGTTTTCTTCTATATGGATCAGTCAAAAATGATCAGTGCCATGAACACAAGATCTGTGTCGCCTGTATTGGTAAGACCGTGTCCTTTTCCATCTGGTGTGATGGTGATGTCGCCGGCCTTTACCGGGCGTTTCACGCCGTTATCGTCGTACTCGCCTTCACCGCTTAAGATATAGTAGGTTTCTGTCTCGCCATGATGCTCATGGTATCCCAGAGAACATCCTTTTTCGATGGTAACCTGTGCGTAAAGTCCGCATTTTCCCTTCAGCTCGTCTCCCTCAAGAATGTCTTTGATGATCACATGCCCTTTACCGCCGCACATATTTTCTACTCTTCTGATACCCATGATAAAATCCCCTTTCGTGATTGCGTAAATTGTGAAATTTTATGAACACAGGCTTTCTGCGGCCTGTGCCTTACTTCCTGTACAATTATAAATGATATGATAAATTTTCGCAATCCTTATTATTATTTTCACAAATTAACTTACAAGCAAATTTTTTCCCACTGCTTATTGCTTTTTGCAACCCTGCCGGGAGCTTCTTTGATCCAGATCAAGTGGATATTCGCAATGAAGCAGAATACTTCTTTGATCCGGTAAAAAAACGAAGCAGCTCTTTTCCAAAGACCTGCTCCGCAATTTATACTCATATTACAGATTTTTAATTCTCTCAATTGCCTCAAGAGTATTCTCATAGCTTCCGAATGCAGTCAGACGGAAGTATCCCTCACCATGTGCACCAAAGCCTGAACCTGGCGTTCCTACGATGTGTGCTTTCTCAAGGAGATAATCAAAGAACTCCCAGGAGGTCATCTGATCCGGTGTTTTCAGCCAGATATATGGAGCATTTTTTTCCACCAGACACGGAAAATCCTGCTGCGGAAAGTCCCTCCAGGATCGTCTTTGCATTACGCATGTAATAAGCGATCTGCTCCTTCAGCTGTGCTTTTCCCTCCGGAGAGTAAACAGCCTCGCCTGCTCTCTGTACAATGTACGGAGCACCGTTAAACTTGGTTCCGTGGCGTCTTGCCCAGAGACTGTGAAGCTCTACGCCATCACGCACCAGTTCCTTCGGAACAACAGTAAATCCAAGACGAACGCCTGTAAAGCCAGCATTTTTGGAAAAGCTTCGAAGCTCGATGGCACAGGTTCTCGCACCCTCGCACTCATAAATGCTGTGCGGGACATCCTCCTCAGAAATATATGCCTCATATGCTGCATCATAGATGATCACGCAGCCGTTTTTGTTGGCGTAGTCGACCCACTCCTGAAGAGCTGCCTTTGTGATAGCACCACCGGTGGGATTGTTCGGGAAGCAGAGATAGATCAGATCCGGTACCTCATCTGCCGGAATCTCCGGAAGGAAACCATTCTCCTCTTTGCAGGGCATGTAGATCACACCGTCAAAGTTCTCACGCTCTTTGTTATAAAGGCCAGTACGTCCAGCCATAACGTTAGTATCTACATATACAGGATATACCGGGTCGCAAACTGCAACCTTGTTATCCAGTCCGAAGATCTCCTGGATGTTTCCGGAATCACTTTTTGCTCCATCGGAAACAAAGATCTCGTCTGCGCTGATGTCGCAGCCTCTGGACTGATAATCATTTTTTGCAATGGCACTTCTTAAGAATTCATATCCGAGATCCGGAGCATATCCGTGGAAGGTTTCTGCGTGTGCCATCTCGTCTACGGATTTATGAAGGGCATCGATGATTGCCGGTGCAAGGGGCTGTGTCACATCACCGATTCCAAGACTGATCACAGAATCCTTAAATTCCGGATTGGCCTCCTTATATGCGCTTACCTTCTTTGCGATATTGGAAAACAGATAGCTTCCCGGAAGTTTTAAATAATTCTGATTTACTGTAACCATAGTATTTTATCTCCTTCTCTCAATTTCCTCTGCCAGTGCTTTTCTGACGCTGTCAGGATTTGCCTTGCCTTTCAGTTCTCTCATCAGCTGTCCTACAAAAAATCCCATAACCTTATCCTTGCCGCCCAGAAGCTCTGCCAGCGGTCCAGGGTTTGCATCTACGATCTTTTTCACAGTTTCGGTGAGAAGGCCTGTATCTTCTACGATCTTAAGACCATTCTCTTCTATATATACAACCGGATCAATATCCTCGTCAAACACTTTTTCAAATACTTTCTTGGCATTCTGTGCGCTGACCTCTTTTTTCTCCACCATGGAAAGAAGGTCTGCCAGATGCTTCGGTGTAAAGCTTACCTTTTCCGGATCAAGGCCCTTGTCCTTTGTCAGGCGGAGAACCTCCACCATAAACCAGTTTGCCACCTTTTTCGGATTTCCGAGAAGAACCGCTGTCTCCTCAAAAAGTCCTGCCAGATGTCTGGATTCGGTCAGGATCCCTGCATCATAAGCCGGAAGCTCATACTCCTTCTGATAACGCTCCATCTTGGCTTCACGAAGCTCCGGAATGGAAGCACGCAGCTCTTCGATCCATGCATCGGAAATGTGGATCGGCGGAAGATCCGGGTCCGGGAAGTAACGGTAATCCTTTGCATCCTCCTTGGAACGCATAGCATGGGAAGACTCTTTGTTATCGTCCCATCTTCTTGTCTCCTGTACAACGGCTCTTCCTTCTTCCAGAAGCTCGATCTGACGTTCTCTCTCTCCTTCGATCGCTCTCGCAATGGCCTTGAAGGAGTTCAGGTTCTTCATCTCTGTTCTTGTTCCGAAGGTCTCACTTCCCACCTCACGGACGGAAAGGTTGACATCGGCACGCATGGAGCCCTCCTGGAGCTTACAGTCAGAAACTCCAAGATACTGCATGGTGCAGCGGAGCTTTTCCAGATAAGCGATAACCTCCTCGGAGCTTCTCATATCCGGCTCGGATACGATCTCGATCAGCGGTACCCCGCTTCGGTTGTAGTCAACCAGGGAGCAGTCCTCCCACTCATCATGGATCAGCTTACCGGCATCCTCCTCCATATGCATCTCATGGATACGTACGGTCTTTTTGCCTGCGGAAGTCTCGATCTCAACAGCTCCGTCATAGCAGATCGGCAGATACAGCTGAGAGATCTGGTAGTTCTGGGGATTATCCGGGTAAAAATAGTTCTTACGGTCAAACTTACAGTACTGATGGATATGACAGTTTGCCGCAAGACCTGCCTTGATGGCAAACTCTACCACTTTTTTGTTGAGGACCGGAAGAGAGCCCGGCATACCGGTGCAGACCGGGCAGGTATGTGTATTTGGTGCGCCTCCGAATTCTGTGGAGCATCCGCAGAAGATCTTTGTTTTTGTGGCAAGCTCCACATGCACCTCAAGTCCTATGACTGTCTCATACTGTTTCATGCCTTTTCTCCCCCTTCCATTGCTGTTCCGAAATCACCGCGTTTTTTCTCATAGGCGTGTGCTGCGCGGAACAGGTTGTTTTCTTTGAAGCAGTCACCGATCATCTGGATCCCGATCGGAAGTCCTGCTGCGTCTTTTCCGCATGGAACTGTGATTCCGGGAAGTCCGCACAGGTTTACTGCTACCGTATAAATATCGCCAAGATACATGGCAAGAGGATCTTTCAGACTCTCTCCCAGCTTCGGCGCCGTAAAGGGTGATGCCGGGGCAAGAAGAACGTCATATTTGGAAAAGGCCTGATCAAATTCCTTTTTGATAAGGGCTTTTGTGCGAAGTGCTTTCAGATAGTAAGCATCGTAGTAACCGGAGCTTAACACAAAGGAGCCAAGCATGATACGGCGTTTTACTTCCTCGCCGAAACCTTCAGTCCTTGTCTTCTTGTACATATCATGAAGTCCCTCGTACTCTTTTGCACGGAAGCCGTACTTCACACCGTCAAAGCGCTCCAGATTGGAGCTGGCCTCTGCGCTGGCAATGATGTAGTAGGCAGGGATCATATATTCTGTTGTCTTCATGGAGAAAAATTCTACCACTGCGCCCATCTCAGTAAGGCTCTTCAGCGTATTCATAAAAGCCTCTTTTACCTCCGGGTTCAGTCCCTCTGAGAGATATTCCTTCGGCACGCCGAATTTCATTCCCACGATCTTATCCGTCATAGAAGCGGAGAAATCAAGATTCTCTCTCTTCATGGAGGTGCTGTCCTTGGCATCGTGTCCGGCAATGATCTCAAGAAGTGCCGCACAGTCTGCAACATCCTTTCCTACCGGTCCGATCTGATCCAGAGAGGATGCATAGGCAACCAGTCCGTAACGGGATACTGTTCCGTAGGTCGGTTTGATTCCGGTAACACCGCAGTAGGAGCTTGGCTGACGGATGGAACCGCCGGTATCAGAACCCAGTGCCAGGTAAGTTTCCCCTGCTGCCACTGCCGCACAGGAGCCGCCGGAGGAACCGCCCGGAACATGCTCCAGATCCCACGGGTTTCTGGTGACGCCGTAAGCGGATGTCTCTGTGGTACTTCCCATGGCGAACTCATCCATGTTTGTCTTTCCGATGATCACAAGACCCGCCTGTTCCAGACGGTCAATAACCTCGGCATTGTACTGCGGCACAAAATTCTCAAGGATCTTTGATGCACAGGTAGTTGTTTTTCCCTAATGCAGATATTATCCTTAATTGCAATAGGTACACCGGCAAGAGGTCCTGTATAGGTTCCATCCTCAATGCCCTTCTGTACCTCTTTTGCTCTTGCATAGGCTTCTTTTTTGTAAGTATCAAGATAAGCGTGGACCTTGTCCTCTTTTGCTTCGATCTGATCAAATACGTATTTCACACCGTCCAGGACGCTTATCTGATGCTGCTTGATCTTTTCCGCAAGCTGTAATGCGGTTAATTTTCCCAAATCCATGTCCTGTCTCCTGTCTTATCCAATTGTTTTCGGAACCTGATACTGGTTTTCTTTCTGCTTCGGTGCATTGGCAAGCATCGCCTCATGGTTGTCTCCGTTTGTCACAACATCTTCACGGAATACGTTTTCGTCCTCAAAAATATGGGACATAGGCTCTACGGAAGAGGTGTCAAGCTCATCCAGCTTGTCTACATAGTCCAGCATCTTCTGCATATCCTCTTTTGCTTTTTCCTTTTCATCCTCTGTCAGAGAAAGCTTTGCAAGGATGCAGACATTTTTCATTGTTTCATCATCGATTATCTTTGCCATCTTTTTTCTCCTTATTACGGCTCAAGTCTGTTCATATCACGTGGGAACAGACAGGTCTCACGAACGTTTTCTTCTCCGAGGATCTGCATGGTAAGACGTTCCAGTCCGATTCCAAGTCCTCCGTGAGGCGGCATTCCATGCTTGAAGGTATCCAGGTACTGCTCCATACCCTCTTCATCCATACCACGGGCTGCGATCTTATCCTTCAGCATCTGATAATCATGGATACGCTGTCCGCCTGTAGTTACCTCAAGTCCCTTGAACAGAAGGTCAAAGCTTAATGTAAATTTCTCATCTGACGGATCATCCATTGCGTAGAACGGACGCTTCTTAGACGGATAATGTGTGACAAAAACAAAATCAGCATCATATTCTTCTTTGAAATATCTTCCGATCAGCGCTTCTTCCTCCGGCTCCAGATCATATGGGTTGCGGATCTTACGTTTATATTTTTCAGCTACCAGCTCTTTGGCCTTGTCAAAACGTACTGCCGGGATCTTGTCCACCTTCGGAAGCTCCACCTTCAGAATAGAAAGCTCATGAGCGTAGTCTTTCTTAAGAAGTTCTACCGCATACTGGAGAAATCCGGTTTCCATCTCCATGATATCCTCAAATCCGTTGATATAGCCCATCTCAAAATCAAGGCTTGTATATTCATTCAGATGACGTTTTGTGTTATGCTTCTCTGCACGGAATACAGGACCGGTCTCAAATACACGGTCAAAAACACCTACCATCATCTGTTTATAAAACTGCGGGCTCTGTGCCAGAACTGCCGGTTTATGGAAATAGCTCAGCTTGAACAGGTTTGCACCACCCTCTGCACCTCTGGCTCCGATCTTCGGTGTGTGGATCTCGGTGAACCCCTTCTCATAGAGGTAATCACGAAATGCCCGCACCAGAGCCTCCTGGATCTTGAATTTTGCACGCTCCTGCACATTACGCAGGGCGATAGGACGATAATTCAGCTTTGCCTCCAGGGAAGTGTTCAGCTTCCATTTGTCGATGGCCAGCGGAAGAGGCTCTGCAGGTGAGGAAAGGATCTCCACATGGCTGATGCGGAGTTCTCTTCCGTGAGGCGCTCTTTCTTCCTCATGAAGAGTTCCTGTGAGGCGCACACACATTGCCTCCTTCAGATCATGAATGGAAACATTTGTCTTGTCGTTTCATATACGGTCTGAAAAAGCCCTTCTTTTTTCGAAGTATCACAAATGCCACGTCACCCATATTACGGATGCTGTGTATTGCTCCTTCCACTGTTGCTTCCTGGTCTTTCATACTCTCGGAAAGAAGCACATCCCAGGCACATTCTCTAGTCTTACAGATTCCATCCATAAATTCCATTCCCTCATCCTCCAATTCAAAGTAGTTTCACCGAATCAGGAAATCCCCTGCGGAATTTTTCCCGATCCGGTGTGATATCAGGCATTCAGAGCAGATCATTTCTGTCCGCCCTGTTGTTTTTTTACACAGAATCATATAAAAGCATCAGAACCATCTGGGCCGTCTCCACCATATTGGTCCCGGAATCCATACTGCATTTCTGGATATAGCGGTATGCGTCATCCTCGCTCAGGTGATTTCTTTCCATTAGAAGCATCTTTGCATTTGAAATATAATTCTGTTCTTTCCATGAACGCTGTTTCGGCTTTTCTTATCTTTTTTCCAACGCCTTTCGATTCTGGGAAAGCTATCATGCTTACCGTATTTACCAGATCTCCTGACTTTCAGAGGCATTCCCACGCATAAAATGGATGTTGGCGCCTCACTGATCACTCCCCGGGAAGCCATAAGCAGCATTTCAAAATAATCCGGCATATAGTCCAGAAGATCACGGTAATACATATCCTGAAGATGATAACCGCAAAGCAGAACGCCGCCATCAAGCTCCGAGATACTGGCAAGGGCATTGGCACCTGAATTGCATACTGCCGCCACCGTGAATCCATATCGGTTAAGGACTGTGCGGATCTTTTTTGCATCTTCTATTTTCGGTAATGCAATCACGATACTCGTGTTCATAAGCCGCCACTCTCTTTCGTCCCATTATGCCTCGTTCATCAGATCCGATACAGATACTCCTCGATCTCCCAGTCGGAAATCTCCTGGGAATAACGCAGCCACTCTTTTCTCTTGGCCTGCGCATACTGTTTGCAGAAAGCTTCTCCAAGGATTTCCTTCATCCAGCTGCTGTCCTCAAACAGTGTGATCGCTTCCCGCAGGTTCTCCGGTAAATTCTCGATACCCTGTTCCTTCTGATCCGACTCGGAAAGAGAACGGTTAGAAGCTTTTGTAGGATAGATCTTCTTCTGGATTCCATCCAGGCCCGCTGCCAGGCATACCGCAAAAACAAGGTATGGATTGGATGCAGCATCCGGGCTTCGAAGCTCGATCCTGGTATCAGCACCATTGACTCTCGGGATCCTTACCAGTGAATTCTGGTTATTTCTCGTCCATGTCAGCTCTGTAGGCGCATCAAATCCAGGTACAAGACGCTTATAAGAATTTACAAGCGGATTGGTGATCAGAGTCATCTCACGGCTGTGAGCCAGAAGACCTCCGATAAAATAGTATGCCTCTTCACTTAATCTGGACGGATCCTCCGGATCCACGAAAATATTTTTTCCATTTTTAAACAGTGAAAAATGGATATGCATGGCTGAACCGTTTACTTCCCGTCTTGGCTTCGGCATAAATGTCGCATGAAGTCCATGACGTTTGGCTACAGTTCTTACTGCCATCTTAAAGGTTATAACTTCGTCTGCCATCTCACGTGCTTCCCCGTAATGAAGGGCGATCTCATGCTGTGCAGGTGCTGTCTCATGATGAGAGGATTCCACCTCAAATCCCATATCCTCAAGAGTCAGTACCATGTCACGTCTTGCATTTTCACCTAAGTCCACCGGACTTACATCCAGATATCCGGCCTTTTCGTGAGAAACCGTTGTAGGCATTCCGTTATCATCAATATGAAACAGGAAAAACTCGCATTCCGGGTCAACATAACAGGTATACCCTGCCTCCTCTGCTGCCTGCGCTGTTTTTTTCAAAATATATCTGGAGCTCATCTCATGCTCTGATCCGTCTGCACGGCGCATATCACAGATCAGTCTTGCAACCTTTCCCTGCTGAGGACGCCATGGAAGAATTGAAAAAGTATTATAATCCGGATACAAGATCAGATCCGGCTCCTTTTCTCCCACAATGCCCGCAATATGAGAGCCATATACAACGCACTGGTTATCCAGGGCTCTTGGAAGCTCTCTTGCTGTGATCGCAATATTTTTCAGAGTTCCAAACATATCTGTAAACTGGAGGCGGATGAACTCTACGTCTTCCTCCTCTGCCATTGCAAGAATCTCTTCTCTGGTATAATTCCCCATAGTATTCTCTCCTTTATTTCCTCATCACACAAAATAATTACCCTCAAAATCAGAAAAAGGGTGCACTTCAGAGAGCTTTCGCTCCTGAAGAACACCCTTGTTCATGGACGTAATTATAGCAATCGGTCAATTCTTTGTCAACCATTTTTTAAAAGGGGCAAAAGTTCAAAAGCTTTATCGCGGAAACACGAACAGTTTTTTTGACCTTTTGCCCCTGGTATCTGTTATTTTACTGTAAATATGAATAGCTCATCAGTGATTCGTCCACTGCTTTCGCAGCCTCACGTCCCTCATGGATCGCCCATACGACAAGGGACTGTCCACGATGCATATCACCTGCTGTGAACACACGATCTACGCTTGTTGCATACTGCTCCGGTTTTGTTTCCACATTGGTTCTTGGTGTAAGCGCTACACGGAAGGCATCTGTCACATATTTCTCGCTGCCAAGGAAGCCGGCTGCAATAAGGACCACATCTGCAGGGATCACTTCCTCACTGCCCTCAACCGGTACCATATTGAATCTTCCGGTCTTTTCATCCTTTACGCTTTTCAGTTTTACGATCTTGGCCTTGCAGACATTTCCTTTTTTGTCCTTGATAAACTCGGTAACGGTTGTCTGATAGATCCGAGGATCATGGCCGAATACTGCAATAGCCTCTTCCTGGCCATAATCAGTTTTCAGGACCTTCGGCCACTCCGGCCATGGATTGGAAGGAGTTCTTGCTGCAGGAGGCTGCGGCATCATCTCAAGCTGTGTTACAGATTTCGCCCCCAGACGGATGGATGTTCCCACACAGTCATTACCGGTATCACCACCGCCAATGACCAGAACATTTTTGCCCTTTGCAAGCTCATATGGAAATTTTGCAAAATCTGTATCCAGAAGACTTTTTGTTACCTGCTTCAGGAAATCCACTGCAAAGTAAATTCCCTTGGCATCTCTTCCCGGAACCTTGATATCTCTCGGATGAGAAGCTCCACAGCAGAGAAGGACACGGTCATAATCCTTCAGAAGCTGTTCTGCAGTGATGTCAACACCAACATTGATATTGGTAACAAATTTCACGCCTTCCTCTTCCATCAGCTTCAGTCTGCGGTCAATGATCTTTTTCTCCAGCTTCATGTTCGGAATGCCATAGCGGAGAAGTCCTCCAATACGGTCGTTTCTCTCAAATACGGTTACGCTGTGGCCACGGCGGTTCAGCTGCTGTGCTGCTGCCAGTCCGGAAGGACCACTTCCGATGACTGCGATCGTCTTTCCTGTGCGGACAGGCGGGATCTGCGGTTTTACCCATCCTTCTGCATAGGCTGTCTCGATGATCGCTTTCTCATTCTCTTTTGTGCTGACCGGATCTCCGTTCAGGTTACAGGTACATGCAGCTTCGCAAAGTGCTGGACACACTCTGGATGTAAACTCCGGAAAGCTGTGTGTCTTGTTTAAGCGAAGGAATGCCTGCTTCCAGTTTCCTGTGTACACAAGATCATTTGTCTCAGGAACCAGGTTGTGCAGCGGGCAGCCGGAAGCCATTCCGCCGATCATCATACCTGACTGGCAGAAGGGGACGCCGCAGGCCATGCAGCGTGCTCCCTGAAGTTTCTGTTTTTCTTTATTTAATGGAATACGAAATTCGTTGAAATTCTGAATACGTTCCTTTGGCGGCAGAACCTTTGCCGTTTCTCTTTCATAATCTAAAAATCCAGTTGGCTTTCCCATTTCCTCATCCTCCTTAATGTTTCACGCCGATGCTCTCATAGAACGCTTCCATCTGTGCCTGCTGGCTGGTCAGACCTTTTTCTTCCAGCTTTGCACTTAATGTGATCATTCTCTTGTACTCATCCGGAATGAGTTTTTTGAAGTGAGGCAGATAGGAATCAAAATCAGCCAGCACCTTCTTACCGATCTCAGAGCCTGTTGCTTCCACATGAGCCTCGATAAGATCACGAAGCTCTTTTTTATCATATTTATTATCCACTTTTTCAATGGAGATCATTGCTTTGTTAAGGTTCTTGTAAAGAACGTTGTCCACATCAAGAACATAAGCGATACCGCCGCTCATACCTGCCGCGAAGTTCTTTCCGGTTTTTCCGAGAACTACCACACGGCCACCGGTCATGTACTCGCAGCCATGCTCGCCAACACCCTCAACAACTGCAACCGCATCCGGAGTTACGTACTGCAAACGCTCACCGGCAACACCGTTGATAAATGCAGTTCCGCTGGTCGCACCATAGAGTGCCACGTTTCCGACGATGATGTTCTCTTCAGCCTTGTATCCGGCCTTCTCCGGAACCTTAACGATCAGCTTTCCACCGGAAAGGCCTTTTCCGAAGTAGTCGTTGCTGTCACCGGTCAGTTTCAATGTCAGTCCTTTCGGAATAAAGGCACCGAAGCTCTGTCCGCCTGCACCTGTACAGTTTACAGTTACCGTATCCTCCGGAAGTCCATCCTTATGATTTCTTGTGATCTCAGATCCGAGGATGGTACCAAATGCACGGTCTGTATTGGTAACATTTACATCAACAGAAACTTTCTCACCCTTCTGGATCGCCGGTGCACATTTCTTGACCAGAACTTTTTCATCCAGAGTTTTCTCAAGATTGAAATTGTATACAGCCTTCGGATCAAAGGTTACTTTGCCCTTTCCTGCATATGGGTTATTCAGGATGGCACTTAAGTCAACCTTACCCTTATGCGGCTCCTGCACACTGTCAGAAACTGTAAGAAGGTCTGTACGACCTACCATCTCATCGATGGTGGCAACACCAAGGCGTGCCATGTACTCTCTCAGCTCCTGTGCAATAAAGCGCATGAAGTTCTCCACATACTCCGGTTTTCCGCGGAATCTCTTACGCAGCTCCGGGTTCTGTGTAGCCACACCTACCGGGCAGGTATCCAGATTGCAGACTCTCATCATCACGCAGCCCATCGTTACAAGTGGCGCTGTTGCAAAACCGAATTCCTCTGCACCGAGAAGTGCTGCAATGGCAACGTCACGGCCGCTCATCAGCTTACCGTCTGTCTCGATACGTACACGGTTACGAAGTCCGTTCATGATCAGCGTCTGGTGTGTTTCTGCAAGTCCAAGCTCCCATGGAAGTCCTGCATTATGGATAGAGCTTCTTGGCGCTGCTCCTGTACCTCCGTCATATCCGGAGATCAGAACAGTCTGTGCACCGGCCTTTGCAACACCGGCTGCAACCGTACCAACACCCGCCTCAGAAACCAGCTTTACGGAAATATCCGCATATTTATTGGCGTTTTTCAGGTCATAGATCAATTCTGCCAGATCCTCGATAGAATAGATATCATGATGTGGCGGCGGAGAGATCAGGCTGACTCCCGGTGTGGAATGACGGGTTTTTGCGATCCACGGATATACCTTCTTTGCAGGAAGATGTCCGCCCTCACCCGGCTTTGCACCCTGTGCCATCTTGATCTGGATCTCTCTTGCGGAAACCAGATAACGGCTGGTAACGCCGAAACGTCCGCTGGCTACCTGTTTGATCGCAGAGCAGCGGTCATTGTCTGTTCCTGCAGAATCCAGACGCTCATCACTTTCACCACCCTCACCGGTATTGGATTTTCCATGGAGATGGTTCATGGCAATAGCCAGTGTCTCATGTGCTTCCTGTGAAATAGAACCGTAGGACATGGCACCTGTCTTAAATCGTTTTACAATATCCTCAACACTCTCAACCTTGTCGATCGGAATAGGCTCCTTGGCAAACTTAAAGTCCAGAAGACCTCTTAAGTTTCCATGACCCTCGTCATCTACCAGCTTTGTATATTCCTTGAACATCTCATAGCTGCCCTGTTTTGTGGACTGCTGGAGAAGATGAATGGTACGCGGGTTATATTTGTGCTCCTCACCCTGGCTTCTCATCTTATGGGCACCTACACTGTCCAGAGTAAGATCTGTGGCAAGTCCAAGGGGATCAAATGCCTCAGAATGAAGTTTTTCTACATTATCCTCGATATCTTCCAATGTGATTCCGCCTACACGACTTACGGTTCCTGTAAAGTAACGATCGATCACATCCTGGGAAATTCCGATTGCCTCAAAGATCTGAGATCCCTGATAGGACTGGATAGTGGAAATACCCATCTTGGAAGCGATCTTTACGATACCGCTGATCACTGCATGATTGTAATCATCAACGGCTGCATAATAGTCCTTATCCAGCATATGTGTATCGATCAGCTCATGGATCGTATCCAGTGCCAGATACGGATTGACTGCACTTGCGCCATATCCGAGAAGTGTTGCGAAATGATGTACCTCTCTCGGCTCACCGGACTCCAGGATCAGGGCAAGGGAAGTGCTCTTCTTTGTTTTTACAAGATGCTGATGTACTGCGGAAACCGCCAGCAGGGACGGGATCGGCATATGGTTCTCATCCACACCGCGGTCAGAAAGGACCAGGATGTTTGCTCCCTCACGGAAGGCTTTGTCTACCTCTACGAACAGACGGTCAATGGCACGTTCAAGCTTTGTGCTCTTATAATATAATGTAGAAAGTGTTACAACCTTGAAGCCGTCCTTTTTCATATTCTTGATCTTCAGCATATCGGTGTTGGTCAGGATCGGATTGTTGATCTTCAGCACCTGACAGTTCTCCGGCTTCTGGATCAGAAGATTTCCGTCTTTTCCTACATATACACTTGTAGAAGTAACGATCTCCTCACGGATCGCATCGATCGGCGGGTTTGTTACCTGTGCAAAAAGCTGCTTGAAATAATCGAACAACGGATAATGTTCCTTGGAAAATACTGCAAGGGGAGTATCATGTCCCATGGCTCCGATGCTTTCTGCGCCGTTTAATGCCATGTTTCGGATCGAAGTACGGTACTGCTCATAAGTATATCCGAAAGCTTTCTGAAGGCGTGCTCTCTCCTCCGGAGTGTATTCGACAACTCTCTGATTCGGGATCTTGATATCACGAAGCTGTACCAGATTGCTGTCCAGCCACTCACCATAAGGCTGTTTTTTCGCATATTTTTCTTTGAGCTCATTGTCATCAATGACACGACCCTGAACGGTATCAACCAGAAGCATTTTTCCCGGATGAAGACGTTCTTTTAATACGATCTTCTCCTCATCCACAGGAAGAACACCAACCTCGGAGGAAAGGATCATATAGCCATCCGATGTGATATAGTATCTGGATGGACGAAGACCGTTTCTGTCAAGAACTGCACCCATCACATCACCATCTGAGAACAGAATGGACGCAGGGCCGTCCCATGGCTCCATCATAGTCGCATAGTACTGATAAAAATCTCTCTTCTCCTGAGAAATCGTATCGTTGTTTGCCCATGGCTCCGGAATCGTGATCATCACTGCAAGTGGAAGATCCATTCCACTCATAACCAGGAATTCCAGGGTATTGTCAAGCATTGCAGAGTCAGAACCATTGCGGTTAACTACAGGAAGGACCTTGTGAAGCTCATCCTTCAGATACGGAGACTCCATGTTTTCCTCACGTGCAAGCATCTTATCGGCGTTTCCGCGGATCGTGTTGATCTCACCGTTATGTACGATGAAACGGTTCGGATGTGCTCTCTCCCAGCTTGGATTCGTGTTGGTACTGAAACGGGAATGTACCACTGCAATGGCAGACTCGTAATCCTGGCTCTGAAGATCGCCAAAGAAGGTACGGAGCTGTCCTACCAGGAACATACCTTTGTATACGATGGTACGGCTGTTCATGGAAACTACGTAAGTATTATCATTACTCTGTTCAAATTCACGACGTGCGATGTAAAGCATACGGTCAAAGGCAAGACCTTTTTCCACATCCTCCGGTTTTTTTAACAAATGCCTGCATAATGCACGGCATGCACTCTTTCGCTTTATGACCAAGAACCTCCGGGAAGACCGGTACTGTACGCCATCCAAGAAGCTCCAGACCCTCTTTTTCCACGATGATCTCGAACATCTTCTTTGCCTGGGCACGTTTGATCTCCTGCTGTGGGAAAAAGAGCTGGGCTACACCGTATTCTCTCTCTCCGCCGATATCAAAGCCTTCTTTTTTACAGACCTTCTTAAAAAATTTGTGGGAGATCTGAAGAAGGATACCGACACCATCACCGGTTTTTCCTTCTGCATCCTTACCAGCACGATGCTCAAGATTCTCTACGATCTTAAGAGCATTGGCAACTGTATCATGTGTTTTCTTTCCTTTTATATTAACAACGGCTCCGATACCGCAGTTATCATGTTCAAATTCAGGGCGGTAGAGGCCCTGCTGCTGATTTGCTACTTCTCTCATTTTTCTCATCCTTTCATTGCAGCTTCTTCTGCCGTCTTTTTATCAACTGCCGCCTGCACAAATCCACGGAACAGTGGATGTGCATGATTTGGCCTGGATTTAAATTCCGGATGTCCCTGTGTTCCCACAAAGAACGGATGTCCGGCAATTTCGATCATCTCAACAATGTGAGCATCCGGGGATGTTCCTACAATGGACATTCCCTTTTCGTCCAGTTCCTTACGGAATGCGTTGTTTACCTCATAACGATGTCTGTGACGTTCCTGGATCTCTTTCTTTCCAAAAAGCTCATAGGATCTGGAGCCTTCTGCAAGCACACACGGATAGCTTCCAAGACGAAGAGTTCCTCCAAGATCTTCCACATCCTCCTGATCCGGCATCAGGGCAATGACCGGATGTGTTGTTTCCGGTGCCAGCTCAATACTGTTGGCATCTTCATATCCAAGCACATGGCGGGCAAATTCCACAATAGCCATCTGCATTCCCAGGCAGATCCCAAGGTATGGGATCTTATGAACTCTTGCATACTGTGCCGCAAGGATCATTCCTTCTGTACCACGGTTTCCGAATCCTCCCGGAACCAGGATTCCATCTACAGAATGGAGAGTCTGATCCAAATTTTTTTCATTGAGTTCTTCGGAGTCCACCCAGGTGATATCAACCTTTGCACGGCAAGAGATCCCGCCATGCTTCAGTGCTTCCACAACACTCAAGTATGCATCATGAAGCTGTGTATATTTACCAACCATGGCGATTTTCACAGTTTTATCCGGGTGGCGGAGATTTTCTACCATATTTTCCCAGTCTGTAAGATCTGGTTTGCGATTCTCCAGTCTTAAGCTCTGCAGTACTACGTCTGCAAGCTTTTCTCTCTCCATTGCAAGAGGAGCTTCATATAAATATTCCACATCCAGATTCTGAAGCACATTGCTTACAGGCACATTACAGAACAGGGCAATCTTTCCACGGATATCCTCGGTAAGAGGATACTCACTTCTGCATACCAGAACATCCGGCTGGATTCCCATTCCCTGAAGTTCTTTTACACTGGCCTGGGTGGGTTTTGTCTTCATCTCTCCGGAAGCACGGAGATACGGGATCAGAGTTACATGGATAAGGATCGCATTGTCATGTCCCACATCATGCTGGAACTGACGGATGGATTCCAGGAACGGCTGGCTCTCAATATCACCGACTGTACCACCAACCTCGATGATCGCAATTCTGTCTTCGTCTGCGGATTTTGCTCTGTAAAAACGGCTCTTGATCTCATTGGTAATATGCGGGATCACCTGAACGGTACCTCCGCCGAAATCACCATGACGCTCTTTCTGAAGAACAGACCAGTAAATCTTACCGGTTGTCACATTGGAATTTTTGTCAAGGCTTTCATCAATGAAACGCTCATAATGTCCAAGGTCAAGGTCAGTCTCTGTACCGTCATCCGTTACAAAAACCTCTCCATGCTGAATGGGATTCATAGTTCCCGGGTCAATATTAATGTAGGGATCAAATTTCTGCATGGTCACCTGATACCCTCTGGCTTTCAGAAGGCGCCCAAGAGACGCTGCGGTAATTCCTTTTCCCAGACCGGAAACAACTCCACCTGTTACAAAAACATACTTTACTGCCATCTTCGATTTCCTCCTCCATTTTGTGTCCCACAACAAAAAGGCGTCCGGAACAGATTTCAAGGGGTGAGAATTCCCCTGTGGTATCCGTTCCTGACGCCTTTGTCAGTTATCTTTCATATAAAATATGGTTTACTATAAACTATTTTTTTTTATTTGTCAATAACTGATTTTTCATATAGTCTGCGGAATTTCTTCCTATGAAATGGATGTAAAGAAAAAACAGACGCCTGCTGAGGATTTCAAACTGATCTCCTGTCTCTGCAGTCACGTCTGCCTTTTCTTTTTATGTCTTTCATATCTTGTCTGTCTCTGCACTGTCTGTCAGGCAACTGCATATTTCTGAAGGAAACGATCAAACTCATGATCCTCGCCATGACAGGTTACTGTAAGAACTCTGGTCAGATCCATGCTGAGGATTCCAAGAATAGATTTTGCATCAATTAAAATTCTGTTATATGAAATATCTACATCAAAATCACATTTACTTGCAGCCTTAACAAATTCTTTAACATCCTCTGTCGCATTCAATCTAATTTTTTTAGACATAAATATCATCCTTTCTTTTATCTCGGCAAAAAACCGGCCTTTTTTCGGTCTTGCTGTTTTCCTGTATATTCCAGACCAGCGGCCTTTTTCATCTGGTTGTCCCACATTATGTCTCATATTGTCAGATTTGTCAAGTTGATGTTTTTTATCGTTTTTAAGAGTCTTTCTATAAAACCCGGATTTTATATGAACAAATCGGTTTTTTATATATTTATTGTGCAGTTTTTACATTTTCGTTTTTCAATCCATTATTTTTTACTGTGAGATTAATTCCACATAGTTCATTAATCCTGTTTGATTTCTGCCGGTATTTCCATCGGATAATTGCCATCAAAACATGCTTTACACAGCGGAAGTCCACCTGCCATGCCTTCCAGATAATCGATCTGCATATAACCCAGGGAGTCTGCACCGATCATCTTACGGATTTCTTCCGTGCTGTGCTGTGCTGCGATGAGCTGGTCATTGGACGGCACATCGGTACCAAAATAACAGGGATGTAAAAATGGCGGGGAGCTGATACGTACATGGACTTCTTTTGCTCCTGCTTCTTTCAGCATGTGGATCAGATTGGCAATGGTAGTTCCGCGGACAATGGAATCATCCACCAGAACGATTCTCTTCCCCTTCACCACGGATTCCAGAACGCTCAGCTTCAGATGGACACTGGACTCTCTCTCCTGCTGTGTAGGCTTGATAAAAGTTCTTCCAATGTAACTGTTTTTATAGAACGCAAAGCCAAACGGGATTCCGGATTCCTCAGAATAGCCTTTTGCTGCCGGAAGTCCGGATTCCGGTACACCGGTCACCAGGTCCGCTTCTACCGGATAGGATTTTGCAAGAGATTTTCCTCCACGGATCCTTGCATCATAGATTTTCACGCCATCCATGGTGCTATCCAGTCTTGCAAAATAAATATATTCAAAAACACAATGAGCATGCTTTTTCTTCTCAGTCAGTTTACTGGATTTCAGTCCGTTCTTGGTGATCGTGACGATCTCACCCGGTTCAATATCACGGATAAATTCCGCTCCTACAGATGTCAGCGCGCAGCTTTCAGATGCAAGGACATAGGCATTATCTCTTTTTCCAAGACAGAGGGGTTTCAGTCCGTAAGGATCACGGGCACCGATCAGCTTCCGGGGGCTCATGATCACAAGAGCATATCCTCCGCGGATCTTCTCTACGGTTTTATGTACTGCTTCCTCTACAGTGGCAGAATGCACACGTTCTCTTGCGATATGGAACGCGATAACCTCTGAGTCGGTAGTTGTATGGAAAATTGCGCCTGTCTGAATCAACTCCCATTTCAGAGCTTCTGTATTAACCAGATTTCCGTTGTGCGCAAGTGCCAGACTTCCCTTGATATAAGAAAGTACCAGCGGCTGTGCATTCTCTGCGACAGATTCTCCGGTGGTGGAATAACGAACATGTCCGATTCCAATATCACCATTCATATTATGTACAACATCTTTTCGCAAAACTTCGCTTACCAGTCCGAGATCTTTATGGAACTGTACGTTTCCTCTTTCTCCGTCCGTCCTTGAAACGGCCATTCCGCAGGACTCCTGTCCCCTGTGCTGCAGCGAGGTAAGACCATAATAAATAGATGGTGCAATATTCCCTCCATCCAGATCATAAATCCCGAATACGCCACATTCTTCCTTTACTCCTGACATATTTCCCTCCATCTGTTCTTTCCGTATTGTACATCTTTGTCACTGGTCAAAAAGCTTCTTTTGCCTCAATCACTTATAGCGATTGCTGACTTTTCGACTGTATAACTACGATATCAGATTATAATAAAAGGACAAGATTTGTCAACCCTGCCTATTTTCCGACAGTCCGATCGCCCTGGTCAATTTTTTAGATTTTTTCAAAAAAGCTCTTGACAATATTTTATTTTGGTGTATACTGCAACACATAAAGCAAAGGCGCTTTGGATACGGCAAGTATCTGAAGCGCTTTTTTTGTTTTCCGGTCCGTTTATACCCGGTTCTTCCGGCAGCGGTCCTTATAAAATAATTAAAAATTATAATGAATGAGTGAAATCGAAAGGAGTGTACCTATATGGCACAGAGTATCCCTGAAATGTATGGCAGCCTTGTATTCAATGACAAAGTGATGCGAAGCAAACTGCCAAAAGACATGTACAAAGCATTAAAGAAAACAATTGAAAACGGAACTCATCTGGAACTGGACGTTGCAAATTCCGTAGCAGTTGCAATGAAAGAATGGGCTACTGAAAACGGTGCGACACATTACACACACTGGTTCCAGCCGATGACAAACGTAACTGCTGAGAAGCATGACAGCTTCATCTCCCCTACAGGTGACGGACAGGTGATCATGGATTTCTCCGGTAAAGAGCTGGTAAAAGGTGAGCCGGATGCATCCAGCTTCCCGTCAGGCGGACTTCGTGCTACTTTTGAAGCAAGAGGATATACAGCATGGGATCCTACTTCACCTGCATTCATTAAAGATAAAACTCTTTACATTCCTACTGCATTCTGTTCCTACAGCGGAGAGGCACTGGATAAGAAAACTCCTCTTCTTCGTTCCATGGATGTTCTGAACAAAGAAGCGGTTCGTATTCTTCACATCCTTGGAAACAAAGAGGTCCGTCACATCGACACAACCGTAGGACCTGAGCAGGAATATTTCCTGGTTGACAAGGATCTTTACAAAAAGAGAAAAGACCTGATCTTCTGCGGCCGTACTCTTCTGGGCGCTTCTGCACCAAAAGGACAGGAAATGGAAGATCATTACTTCGGAGCCCTGAAGCCTCGCGTTGCTGCTTACATGCATGATCTTGACGAAGAGCTTTGGAAGCTTGGCATTCCAGCCAAAACAAAACATAACGAGGTTGCTCCTGCACAGCACGAACTGGCTCCTGTATTTGATACCACAAATGTTGCTGTTGACCACAACCAGCTGACCATGGAGATCATGAAGAAGGTTGCCGACAAGCACAACATGGTCTGCCTCCTTCACGAGAAACCATTTGAGGGAATCAACGGAAGCGGTAAACACAACAACTGGTCTATGAGCACAGACACAGGTGTAAACCTTCTTGATCCAGGAAAAACACCGGCAGAAAATACACAGTTCCTGGTATTCCTGGTAGCTGTCATCAAAGCCGTTGACGATTATGCTGATCTTCTCCGCGTATCCGTTGCAAGCGCCGGAAACGATCATCGTCTTGGAGCAAACGAGGCACCGCCTGCGATCGTATCCATCTTCCTTGGAGATGAGCTGACAGACGTACTGAAATCTATTGAAAACGATACCTTCTTCAGCAATAAGCATGCGGTACAGATGGATATCGGAGCAAAGGTACTTCCGCACTTCATAAAGGATACCACAGACAGAAACCGTACTTCACCATTTGCATTTACCGGAAACAAATTTGAGTTCCGTATGCTTGGTTCTGCAGCATCTGTCGCAAACCCGAACATCGTACTGAATACCGCTGTTGCAGAGGTTCTTGCAGAATTCAGCGCAGCTCTTAAGGATGTTCCGGAAGAAGAAATGGAAAGCGCAGTACATGCACTTCTTAAGAAGACCATTGAAGAGCATAAACGCATCATCTTTAACGGAAACGGATATACAGACGAATGGGTTGAAGAAGCTGAGAAACGTGGTCTCTACAATCTGAAAACAACTCCGGATGCACTTCCGCATTTCATTGCTGAGAAGAACATTGCGCTGTTTACAAAGCATGGCATTTTTACAAAGGAAGAGCTTTTCTCCCGTTACGAGATCTGGCTTGAGAACTATTACAAGACCATCAACATCGAGTCCAACACTCTGGCTGAGATGATCCAGAAGCAGGTAATTCCTTCTGTATATACATATGTTGAAAAGCTTGCAGATACTGCAGCTGCAAAGAAATCCGTAGTAGCTGATATTTCTGTAGCAAGTGAAGCTGCTCTGATCTCCAAACTGAGTACACTTGCAGACACCATGGCAAAAGATCTGGAAACTCTGAAAGCAGATACAGCAAAAGCTCTTGCTTCTTCTGACGATGTACTTGCATGCTCCAAGGCTTATCAGGAAACTGTTCTGGAAGACATGGAAACTTTAAGAAAATCTGCAGATGAGGCAGAGGCTCTGATCCCGGATGAGTTACTTCCTTATCCGACCTACGACGAGCTGTTATTCTCCATCTGATCACGGATATCAGATAACAATTTCATACGGTAAATACAGGGGATATCCCTTATGAACTCTACTTCATAATTCATTATCGATTTCCTCATCCATTAATCACACGATACAGATATCCCCTGTTTTACATATACTAATTTTGATTTCGTAAAGGCGCGGAAGAGAATTTCCTCTCTCCTGCGCTTTTTCGTTATACTGATACTGGATAAATTCTGTCTGTTTTTTGTCCGGTATTACAAAAATTCTTTCTATACATAATAGGAAAGAAAAAAATTGGGAAAGGGAGTGTTACTATGTATTCTTCAGTAAACACAACTTGGGTCCTCGTCGGTGCAGCACTGGTCTTCTTCATGCAGGCTGGATTTGCAATGGTCGAAACAGGATTCACAAGAGCAAAAAACGCAGGAAATATCATCATGAAAAACCTGATGGACTTCTGTATCGGTACACCAGTCTTCTGGCTGGTTGGATTTGGCATCATGTTCGGTGCAGGAAACGGTTTCTTCGGCAAGATTGGCGGAATCGCCTCAGAGGCAAACTACGGAAACGCAATGCTTCCGGATGGAGTTCCTTTCTGGGCATTTCTCATCTTCCAGACTGTATTCTGTGCTACTTCTGCTACCATCGTGTCCGGTGCCATGGCAGAGCGTACTAAATTCATCTCCTACTGTATCTACAGTTTACTGATCAGTCTCGTTGTATATCCGGTATCCGGTCACTGGATCTGGGGCGGCGGCTTTATCAGCCAGATGGGATTTCATGATTTCGCAGGTTCCTGTGCCGTTCACATGGTTGGTGGTGTTGCTGCACTGATCGGTGCCATCATCCTCGGACCTCGTATCGGAAAATATTCCAAATCCGGTAAATCCAGAGCGATCCCGGGACATAACCTTACAGTTGGTGCACTTGGTGTATTCATTCTCTGGTTCTGCTGGTTCGGTTTCAACGGTGCATCTACTGTCAGCATGGAAGGCGATGCCATTGTAAGCGCCGGAAAGATCTTCGTAACAACAAACCTTGCAGCTGCTGTTGCTACTGTAACAGTTATGCTGATCACATGGATCCGCTATAAAAAACCGGATGTTTCCATGTCCCTGAACGGTTCTCTTGCAGGACTGGTAGCCATCACAGCAGGCTGTGATACCGTATCTCCTACATCTGCAGCTATCATCGGAATCCTCTCCGGATTCATTGTAGTATTTGGTATTGAATTTGTTGATAAAGTTCTCAAAATTGATGACCCGGTTGGTGCTGTTGGCGTTCACGGTCTTAACGGTGCTTTCGGAACTCTTGCTGTCGGTCTTTTCTCCGACGGTGCAGGTACCGAGTGGAAAGGTCTTCTCACAGGCGGTGGTTTCCATGGCTTCGGTGTTCAGTTTATTGGTATGGCTATCACCATCGCATGGGTTACTGTTACTATGACAATTATCTTCCAGGTGATCAAACACACCATCGGACTTCGTGTTTCCGCTGAGGAAGAGATCGCAGGTCTGGATATGAAAGAGCATGGCCTCGCAAGTGCATACGATGGATTCTTTGTACAGGATACCATGACAAAGGCTCCGACTCCAATGGGAACTTCCGTAAAAGCCCCTGTTGTAAAACATGCTCCTTCTGCTCCTGCTGAATCTGTTCCTGAGATTCCTGCAGACGGCGTACATAAACTGACAAAGGTTGTTATCATCACACGTCAGAACAAGCTGGATGAGTTTATGCAGGCTATGAACGAGATCGGCGTAACCGGTATCACTATCACAAACGTTATGGGATGTGGTGTTCAGAAGGGTGCTCCAACCTACTATCGTGGTGTTGAGGTTGACATGAACCTCCGTCCGAAGGTTAAGATCGAGATCGTTGTAAGTCTTGTACCGGTTCAGAAGGTTATTGATACTGCCAAAGAAGTTCTTCATACCGGTCAGATCGGTGATGGTAAAGTCTTCGTTTACGATATCGAAAACGTTGTCAAGATCCGTACCGGCGAGGAAGGCTTCCTGGCTCTGCAGGATACAGACGCATGATTCTCTTATGAGAGGAACAGATAAAATCTTCTACGCAATATAAACCAAATAAAAGCCAAAAAGCTCCGGTAACATTATTCCTTAAATGTTCCGGAGCTTTTCATATCTTTTTTTATTCTCTTCTCAGTCTCGGCAGATTCCACCGGTAATGTGCCGCCAGGTACCGGATCAGGATCACTACTACCGTTCCGATCACCATGGCCGGCACTCCGCCCCACAGCCTGTATATCCAAACACAGGCAATGGCCCCTACAATAGACGCACAGGCATAAATATGGCGCACAAAAATATATGGCGGTACTCCTGCCATCATATCACGGATCAGACCGCCTCCAACTCCTGTGACAGTCCCAAGAAATACAAGAAAAAATGTTCTTCCCATATATCCCTGGGAAATCCCCTTATCAACACCCATAACGGTAAATACGCCAAGTCCAACCGTATCCATCACCAGCATCACCTTATCATAGACCAGCCGGTTCCCGCCTTCCAGAAGCTCCTGTTTCCAGTACATCACTGCAAAAACAATACAGGACGTCACTGTTGCCACAATGGTATACAGCGGATCCTGAAACATTCCCGGCGGCACGATTCCCAGGATAATATCCCTGGTAGCTCCACCTCCCACTGCAGTTACCACGCCAAGAACGCAGACCCCGAAAATATCCATTCCTCTCTGTGCTCCCACCATAGCTCCTGAAGCAGCAAACGCAATAGTTCCTGCCATCTCCAGCATAAATGTAAACATACTCTGATAATCCATTTCCCCCTCCATACATATCCGACCGTATTTTTCCTCACCCTCATATCTGCATCCTGTTTTCCCTGTCTGTACATTTCCACAGGATGCACATTTCTGCAGGGTGCAAGAAGGAACCCTGCCATGCAGGATTCCTTCTCCTATTTTCGTGATCACTATATTTTCATATTAACAGAATTTTCTCATTCTGTATATCTTTTCTTTTTGTTTCAGACTTCTGCTATTCTGCTTCGATCAGAAATCCTCGCCGTTTCAGCATATCCTGAATCATATCCAGGATTTCCTCGGATTCTGCTTCTACTTTATGATAATGATAATCAGATGTGATATTCTTCAGAGGACTGGACTTGCCGCTTCGGATGTCCTCCATAAAATTCTCAACCTGACGTCTGGATCTGATATTCAGTTCTGCCTCAATATGTCCGTAAATTCTGTGATTCACCATTACGTTGATCACTTTTCCGCCAAGATCCACAATTCCGCAGAGCTCATTCTCCAGATCTGCATCTGTATGATGCACTTTGAATATCCGGCTCACAGTATGAGGAGCATTGAAAATATATCCCCTGTTGGTGGAGATCACGTCGTTCCCTTCTGCGCGTATCAGCGCAATATCCTGCACGATCACCTGTCTGCTGACCTGAAATGTTCTGGCCAGAGCACTTCCCGAGACCGGCCGGTCACTGTTTTTAATTTGATCCATGATCGCTGTCCTGCGTTCTGAACCAGTCATTTAAGTTCCCCTTTCCTGGCTGTACCTGTACTTTTTATTCCGATATCTGTCTCCTTCATTCTCGCGATATCTCCCACCCGGTTCAGATATTACCTGTTATGCATCTGCTTCCGATAATTCTCGCTTCTTTTTTTCTGATATTCCGGATATTTCCTGTCACAGCACTCGGTATTTTGCAAAATTCTGTGATCTTCAGGAAAGCGGATGAAGATTCTTAAGTGAAATATCAAGGATTGGTGCAGAATGCGTTAATGCACCACTTGATACATAGTCTACACCAACATCCCTGATCTTTGCAATGTTTTCTTTTGTAACATTTCCGGAACATTCTGTTTTTGCTCTTCCGTCAATGAGTTTTACTGCTTCTTTCATCATTTCCGGAGTCATATTGTCAAGCATGACGATATCTGCTCCAGCCTCAACAGCTTCTTTTACCTGAGCAAGAGTTTCCACCTCAACTTCGATCTTGCGGACAAAAGGAGCGTACTCCTGCGCCATTTTTACAGCATTCGCAACGCTTCCTGCTGCTCCGATGTGATTGTCTTTCAGAAGGACTCCATCTGAAAGATTATATCTGTGGTTCTGTCCGCCACCTACACGAACTGCATATTTCTCAAAAATACGCATGTTCGGCGTTGTTTTTCTGGTATCCAGCAAAGTAATCCCTGTTCCTTCAAGAAGTGATGCAACCGAATGTGTATAGGTTGCGATCCCGCTCATTCTCTGAAGATAATTCAGCGCCACACGCTCGCCGGAAAGAAGCACCCGGATATCTCCTGTAACTTTTCCCATTTTCTGACCTTTTTTACTTCATCGCCGTCCTTGCAGAACAGCTCCACTTTTGTGTCAGCATCCAGAAGCGTAAATACACGGCTGAAGATTTCCAGTCCCGCAATGATTCCATCCTCTTTACAGATCAGATCTACCTCTCCCGGAACTGCTTCTTTCATAACAGAGTTTGTGGTAACGTCTTCGCTTGAAATATCTTCCTTTAAAGCCTCCAGGATCAGGTGATCTACCTGAAGTGTCATTGTGATCTTATTCATTTTACAATCCCTTCTCTTTCTTAATTATCACAGCAGCCCTGTTCTCCAAAGCAAGGCTGCTCCTGTCTTTCATAATACGGATATTTATATTCCGGCTGCATTTATGCCGCACCTGCAGCACTTTTCTTTTCTGCTGAGATTGCTTTGGCTGCACGTTTTGCAAATACAAGGCTCTCCAGCAGGGAATTACTTGCCAGTCTGTTCGCGCCATGTACACCGTTGCAGCTGGTTTCTCCCACTGCATAAAGCTGGTCCATGCTGGTCTTGCTGTCAGAATCCACCCAGATACCGCCCATGAAATAATGCTGAGCAGGAACAACAGGGATGCATTCTTTTGTCACATCATAGCCTTCTTCCAGACACCTCTGATAAATATTCGGAAAATGATTCAGGATCGTATCTTTATCAATATTTTCCATGGAAAGCCATACATGGTCTGTTCCTTCTTTTTTCATTTCTTCCCGGATCGCATTTGTTACTACATCTCTTGGAAGAAGTTCATTGACAAAACGCTCTTTTTTGCTGTTATAAAGTACTGCGCCTTCTCCGCGGACCGATTCTGAGATCAGGAATCTGCGGCCCGGTTTCTTGGAATACAGCGTTGTCGGATGGATCTGCACATAATCCAGATGTTCCAGACGCACATTGTGTTTTTTTGCAATATCAAGAGCATCCCCTGTGAGATGCGGATAGTTGGTGGAATGCGCATATCTTCCTCCGATCCCGCCGCTGGCCAGGATCGTATCCTGTGCATAAATCTCTACCGGGATCTCTCCGCCCGGCTGGATCTCTTCCTGGGTCTTCACCGCTTCTTCGGCTTCCATAGCTTCAAGACGTGCTCTGTTCGCTTCTGCGGAAACTGCCTTCAGACCTGTACATTTGCCATTTTCCACAAGAATATCCTGCATGGTAGTATATTCCAGAATTGTTACATTTTCAAGCTTCAGGACCTGCTGGAGCAGTTTTTCGGAAATTTCTTTTCCTGTGATATCCTCATGATAAAGGATCCTCGGTCTGGAATGTGCACCTTCTCTTGTATAGGCAAAATCATCTCCATCCATCTTGAAATCCACGCCATATCCGACAAGGTCATTAATGATGTCTCTGGAGCCTCGGATCATAATGTCTACCGACTCTTTTCTGTTTTCGTAATGTCCTGCCTTCATGGTGTCTTCAAAATAGCTGTCGTAATCGTTTTCATCACGGAGCACACAGATCCCGCCCTGGGCCAGGAAAGAATCACTGCTCCTCATATCCTCTTTTGTGATGATCACGATTTTTTTGTCCCGCGGAAGCTTCAAGGCACTGAACATACCTGCAACACCTGTTCCCACGATCACTACGTCTGTTTTAATTCTCATTGCTTTTCGCCTCTCTGTCTTGATTTCTCTTTTCAGCCAACTCAGACAAATCTTTTATACAAATGTGTTTTATTTATTTTGCCAGTTCCAGCATCCGCTCCAGCGGTCTCTTCGCGTTTTCACGTGTCTCGTCTGTTACATGAACCTCATTCTCCCCGGTTTTCAGAACGTGGAGAACTTTTTCCAGAAATACTTTTTTCATGTTTTTGCAGACCTGGTACGGTTTCTGTGAAGTAGAATTTTTTATCCGGGCAGGTAGTTTCCAACTTGTACTGAACGCCACATTCTGTGCAGATGATAAACTCTTTATTTGTCACTTTCCTGTGCATATTTAATGATTCCGGATGTGCTTCCGATGTAATCAGCCTGTTTCAGAACTGTCTGCGGACATTCCGGATGTGCCAGAACCAGTGCATCCGGGTGCGCTTCTTTTGCTGCTTTTTACTTCTTCCGGATCCATAAATTCATGGACAATACAGAAACCTTCGTTATAATAAAGTTCTTCTCAGGAACCTGTTCTGCAATAAAATGTGCAAGATTTCTGTCCGGGATAAAAAAGATGTTTTTGTTCGGAAGCGCTTTTACGATCTTTACTGCATTTGCGGAAGTAACACATACATCAGAAAGCTCCTTCAATGCTGCTGTGGAATTAATGTAACAGACAACTGCCACATCGTCATATTCCTCTCGCACCTTGCGGATGCCTTCTTCTGTTGCCATATGAGCCATCGGACAGTCTGCATCCATGGCAGGCATCAGAACAGTTTTATCCGGACTTAAGATCTTGGCGCTCTCTCCCATAAATCCTACTCCACAGAACACGATCGTCTTCTCTTTCGCACTGGCTGCGATCTTGCTGAGATAAAAGGAATCTCCTATATAATCAGCTACATCCTGTACTTCGGGACGCACGTAGTAGTGTGCAAGGATGATGGCATCTTTTTCTTTTTTTAATTTCTGGATTTCTTCTGCAACTGTCATTATCTTTCACCTTTCCTGCAGGATTTCTTTTTTGAGTTCCTGCTTTTGCTTTCTAGTACAGCGAATATTAAGTAACCGCCATATTGACTTGTCTGATTTTTCATCTGCTGCATCAATATAGCAGAAACTTAATTTTCGCTGTACTAGTCTTTATTATGCAGATGCTTCTGATCTGCTTTTTTATTATCATGTAACTTTTTTCAAAACATCTTACACATAATACCACAGTCCTTTACATGTGACAAGACAGTTGTTTGATATATGTAAAGTTTTTTTGTAAAGAAAGACATCAAAAAACACGGTTTCCACAATGAAACTTTCATCCTGGAAACCGTGTTTCTGCACACATTCATTATTTTATCAGTCTTATTCACCGTTCTGCGTACTGTCAGCTGCTCATTTATTACAGTTTTCTTTCTGATCTGCCGCAATCACCCGATCATTTCCCCAGCAGTTCTCTCTCAATCCTCTCTCTTGCTTCCGGTGCCTGCTTACCCATCTTTTCCGGAAAACCAAACATAGAAACGCAGGCAATGTTATCGCCGCCGGCTTTCGGTGCATCCGGTTTCAGCTGCTTGCTGGCAAAATCCATTTCTCTCAATGTTTCAAAAATACCATCAAAATCCACATCACCCTCACCCATTGCAAGATGCTGATGCACCGTCACATCCGCTTTTCCACGGCCATTCAGCCACGGCGGATTTAAAATGTATCTGCAGTCCATGGTCTGGTTAAAGGTATCCGCAAAAAGTACATGGGTCAGTTCATCTCCCGCATATTTCAGCATGGACCGCACATCTCCTTTGCCCTCATCGTAGAAGAAGCCGTGAGGAGAAGAATACACATAACCAAGGTTTGGAGAACGGAAGGATTTCACCATATCACAGGTCTCATTATTCAGCTCACAGAAATCATAAGGATGAGACTGGATCTCCACACGGATACCCTCACGCTCGATCAGCGGAAGCAATTCCTCCATGGATCTAAACCACATTCCATTGCAGATCTCCTGCTGGTTCGGATCACCCGAAAGCTCTGTATTGATAACCTTCACTCCCATATCTCCGGCGATCTGGATCATCCGTTTCCAGTTTGCAACTGCAAACTGTCTCTGTTCCTCCGTCGGACCAGACCAGCGATACACCACGATAAAGGACGAAATCTCAACGCCAGTCTCTTTAAGAGCCTGTCTGTATTCCTGTTCACATTCTTTTGAAAACAACGGATGCTTATAGAACGGATTGATCCTCGGATGCGGAGACTGTTCAATATATTTATATCCCCAGTCCGCCACCTGATGGACCATACGGTTGATATCCATCTGTTTTGCAAGAACATCTACGTCAAATGCGATCTTCATGATGCATTCCCTCCTTTTTCCTCTTCTTTATTCCGGATATAATCCAGAATCAGGCTGGCCGCTCCGGCTGCACCTGTTTTGGATACATTGATCACCATATCGTAATAATGGGGATCGTCTCTGCGGATTCCGGTAAACTTCTCATAATATTCATTTCGGATCTGATCACGTTTCTTCAGTTCTCCAAGAGACTGGCCTTTATAATATTCCTGGCCCTCTTTTTCCCGGTAAGCATCATCTGCATAAACGAAAAAGCTGTATGTATGCGGCTCTCCACGAAGCACATAGTTGGCACATCTTCCCAGGAATACACCTGGTCTTCTCTCAGAAAGCTCACGGATGATCCGGCTCTGCACCTCAAACATCTGAACACCTGTATAATCTGCTGCCGCACCTGCCGATGAATGTCCATACGGGGAAAATGTAAGCTCAGAATCCTCATAATTGTAGGAATCCAGATACTGCCTTACACTTTCCAGATCTGCTTTTTCCATACCGAACTTTTCTGCCATAAGACAGATGATCTGGCGATCATAAACCTTGCAGTCCAGTGCTTTTGCAACATCCTCGGCAATCTTTCTTCCACTGCTGCCATACAGTCTTCCAATTGCCACGTTGATCCGGTTTCCGGAAGCTTCCGGTAACGGCATGGACTGAATCTCGCCCGGCACAGAGCCGCTTTCCTCTCCCGATTCTCGCTGGATCAGTTCACGCATCATTTTGTCATAAACTTTGTCCAGCTGGTAGCATGCTGCGATCACAAACATCACTACCCAGATTGCTATCGGAACATACAGATAAAATCCCTTGATCACGCGGATTGCCTCTGCAGACTGCTCTGCCGCTGTCGCCTTTGTTCCGTCAAAGTATGCCGCCGAAAGAATTCCTCCCATAATAGCAGAAGTCAGTCCGGAACCGGCTTTCTGACCCATGCTCATAGATGAGAACATCAGCCCCTCCACACGCTTGCCTGTTTTCCACTGGCCATACTCAATCGCATCGCTTGGAAGAGAATACTGCACACCATAGAATGGGGCGATTCCGATACCTCTCATGATACAGGTTACAACACCAAGCGAAACACTGGTAATATTCATCAGGAACAGAAGCTGTCCTGCAACGCCCAGGATGCAGCCGGCACAGATGAGATTTCTTTTTCCATAACGGGGAAGCGCCTTCGGCAGAAGGGCAATTCCTGCCACAGTTGCCAGTTTCTCAGCTGCGGAAAGAGGCATGACGAGGTCTACATTTCCGAGTACATACTGGCAGTAATAGGTAAGGTCCGTTCCGATAATGATCTGATATGCGGTATAAAAGATCATCAGCCCCAGAGCGATAAGGAAATACCGGTTGGTAACGGTTGCTTTAAAATGCTTCCACAAAAGGAATATCTTCCTTTTCCTGTTTTGCTGCAGAAACACGCTCTGTACAGACCATATAAGTATTCACAAGTACACCGACAGAAATGATCGCATAGCCGGCAGTTACTAGGATCCAGGCCATCTGCTGATTGCCGGTAATATTCGCTACGATATTGATCAGCGGCAGTGTGAACGCAGTAATGATCATACTTGCTGTGATCGACAATACCATGCGGATGTTACAGATCACATCACGTTCACGACGGTCACGGCTCATCAGAGATCCCAGTGCATGGAATGGCTGGCTGATAGCAGTGTATACAACCGTATTCATGATATTATAGGTAACAAAAGCATAGATGATTTTTCCCATATTTCCCATTGGCGGCATGGTGAACAAAAGCACCGCTGCCAGCGCATAAGGAACCGCAAGTCTTAAGATCCAGATCCTGGCTTTTCCATACTTGGAATGAGTCCGGTCGATAATAGTTCCCATCAGCACATCGGAAAATCCATCAAAAACACGGGACAAAAGCATGATCATTCCTACCGCACCTGCTGATATTCCAACAACGTTGGTATAAAAATAGATCAGCAGAGTTGTAGTCATGGTATACATCAAGGTCAGTGCCGGATCACCAAAACAGTATGCCAGCTTTTCCGACAACGGAACCTTGATGAATTCATTCAAGTCTTTCCCCTTCTGCTTGTAATTCAACAATTCAGGGATTCCCTTACCAGCCATAGTATCTACCTCCTATCGGTTTAAGGTCGGACCTTTCTGAATGAATTATCCGAAATATTTCTGCACAAAGTCTCTGGTAACTTCCGCAGCCTTTTTCACGTTGTCCTCATGGCTCATTGCATAGTATTCCGGACGGAACTCTTCGATGGTGCAAACGCCATCAAAACCGATTTCCTTCAGTGCAGCTGCGATTCCTGCATGATCTACAACACCCTCACCCGGCCACAGTCTCTTGTCGTCTCCGCAGGAGCCAAGTGGAAGATCCTCACAGTCATTTAAATGGTATGCAAAAATCTTCTTGCCATCAGCAGCTCTCAGGTCCTCAAGGCGGGAGCACATCTCATGGAAATGGAAGGTATCCACGGTAACGCCTACATTATCTCTGTCTACTGCTTTTACCACATCATAGGCTGTTCCAAACTGGTTGATGGAGCAGTTCGGTGCACCACAGAACTCCAAGGAGATCTTCATATCCGCGCCAACCTTATCGGAAAGATAACGAAGACGTGCAACTGCTTCTTCTTTGATCTCACTGACAGATTTGTCTTTTACATCAAAGCTTGGAACGGTGATCAGCATTTTCATTCCAATTGCTTTGGAAACCTTCAGGATAAAATCAACTTCTTCGTCAATCTCTTTTTCCCCTGCCTCATCTCTCTGGTTAAAGAAGATCAAAGTGTTGTATGCCCATGGTTTCAGATGATGATTCTTAAACCAGTCTGCAAGTTCTTCCAGTGTATGCTCTTTAAGATAGTCCTTTACGCAGTCAAAGCGGATCTCAATATAATCAAAACCATATTTCTCGCACATCTCCAGGTCTGCCATAAGAGACTGTCCTTTACATTCCAGTGCAGTTGCTTCATTAAATCCTAATTTCATCTTCAATACCCTCCATATGTTTTTACTTTTCAGCCAATTTTTCCAGTTAATCTCACCGGCAGGTTTTCCACTGCATTTTCAACAAAGCCGAAGCGGAATCGGATCCTGCCGGTAACTGCCGCCGCAGACTCATTGGGGAAGTCTGTAGCAATAAGTTGGTATGATAACTCACACTTGATGAGGTAGAGCTCGTAAAATATATTTATTTATAAAATTCCGGCTTCTCAACTGCTGAAACGATTTTCTCGATCTGTCCGGTTTCCTGCGCTTTTACAAGAGCATCTGCTGTGATCGCTGCCAGGTATCCATCCCATGCATTCGGTCCTGTGATCACTCCTGCCTCTGCGTTATCAACCCAGTCCTGAACCTCTTTATCATAAGCGTCTTTAAATCTTACGAAGCAGTCTGTGTCAATAGCAGTGGACACTGCCGCATTCTTGCGGATAGACGGATAAGCCGGCTGTGCCATTTTCAGTGCACCGTCCTCACATACAACTTCACAGTTGATGTCATATCCAAACTTGCAGTTTACAAATACTTCTACATCAATGCATACACCTTTTTTAGTACGGAGCATCATGATCTGCGGATCCTTCAGCTCAGAGTGGGAATATTTCGTCACTCTTGGCATTACTACCTGTGCTGATTCATACTCATCATCTACAAGCCAGTGAAGGACATCGATCTCATGGATTGCGGTATCGTGCACAGCCATTGGTGTATTGTAATTGGTACCTACCTCTGGATTTCTGTGTGTACAGTGAAGGATCAGCGGCTCGCCGTATTCTCCGGTTGCAAGTGCTTCCTTGATCTGCTGATATCCCTTGTCATAGCGTCTCATAAATCCAAGCTGGATGAGATGTTTGCCGGCTGCCTCCTCTGCCTTTACTACTTTCAGGCAGTCCTCAGCAGTTGTACATAATGGTTTCTCACAGAAAATCCTCTTGCCGGCCTCGATCGCCTGAAGAAGAGAATCTACATGTGCGAAGCCCGGAGATACGATAAATACTGCATCTACGTTCTCTGCATTGATGAGCTCCTTACTGTCTGCATAGACTTTTGCTCCGCAGATCTCGGCTGCTTTCTTGGCACTTTCCTCAAATACATCGGAAACAGCTACTACTTCTGCTCCCTGGATCTTCTCTGTCAGTCTTCTGATATGATCTCTTCCCATTCCGCCGCATCCGATAACTCCTACTCTTAACATTTTAAATTCCTCCGTTCATTTTTTATTGTTTATTGTTTTCTGTTTTTGTGTTCTTTTTGATGATGTTATATTATCATCTTGTGCACGTGAACGCAATATCTTTTTTGTACAAAATATCCATTTTGTTTTTATGCGATTTTCACTATTTGTTACTTTATTCACATATTTTGTTTGTTTTACAGTATTTTTCCGACCTTCGCTCAAATTTCCGCATATATAAAATGACTTACTATGCTTATTACGAACGTTGATCATGTAGCATTTTATTATGTGCACCAGAACGCAACATTTTATTTCCCTTATACCACAGTGGAGTTTATGTAGAATATTGTTGTATTTCAACACATAAAGAGTTATACTTATATGTAGTTTTATTTAAAATACACAAATGCACTTTTCATACTTTATTTAGCCGAACTACAAGGATCAAAGCTTCTCTCAGAAATCCCTGAAACGCATAATACAGGAATGAAGTATCCGGAAATACAGGAAGCTTCCTTAATCCAGATCAATGGGGTATCCGCATCTGAAGCAGCAAACTTCCCTGATTCGGTTAAATTCATACGAAAAACACAGCAGAAAGGACTTATCCCTATGAGCGACTATAATTTAGAGACTAAATGTATCCACTCCGGCTATACCCCATCCAAAGGCGAGCCCTGTGCACTTCCTGTCTATCAGAGCACCACTTACAAATATGACACCACCGACGAAATGGGCCAGTTATTTGATCTGAAGGCAGACGGATATTTTTACACCCGTCTCCAGAACCCGACTAACGATGCCGTAGCCGCAAAGATCGCAGATCTGGAAGGCGGTGTTGCTGCAATCCTGACTTCTTCCGGACAGGCAGCCAACTTCTACGCAGTATTTAATATCTGTGAGGCAGGCGATCACGTTGTTGCCGCTTCTACCATTTACGGAGGAACCTTCAACCTTCTTGCCGTCACCTTCAAGAAACTTGGCATTGACTGCACCTTTGTTGATACCGATGCAACAGAAGAAGAGATCGCTGCCGCATTCAAACCGAACACAAAGGTTCTCTTTGCAGAAACTATCGCCAATCCGGCTCTGGTAGTTCTTGATATCGAGAAATTTGCACACGTTGCACACCAAAACGGCGTGCCTCTTATTGTGGATAACACCTTTGCCACACCGGTAAACTGCCGTCCCTTCGAGTGGGGTGCAGATATCGTTACCCACTCCACCACCAAATATATGGACGGACATGCCGTTCAGGTAGGCGGCGCCATTGTCGACAGCGGTAACTTCGACTGGGATGCCTACGGCCATAAATATCACGGCCTGACAGAGCCGGATGAATCCTATCACGGCGTTATCTATACAAAGCAGTTCGGAAAAAAAGCTTACATCACTAAGGCTACTTCCCAGCTGATGCGTGATTTGGGCTCTATTCCGTCTCCGATGAATTGCTTCCTTCTGAACCTCGGTCTGGAAACGCTTCCGCTGCGTGTTGAACGCCATTGCTCCAACGCCCAGAAGATTGCAGAATACCTGAACGCACACGAAAAGGTTTCTCATGTAAATTACGCAGGACTTCCGGAGGATAAATATCACGCACTGGCTCAGAAATATATGAAGGATGGTCATACCTGCGGCGTTATCTCCTTTGAACTGACCGGTGGCCGTGATGCAGCAGTCCGTTTTATGGACAGTCTGAAGCTTGCCACCATCGCAACTCACGTTGCCGCCTCCATCACTATGGTCCTTCACCCAGCCAGCCATACACATCGCCAGATGAACGACGAGCAGTTGGTTGAAGCAGGAGTTTCTCCTGGAATGATCCGTCTTTCCATCGGTATCGAAAATGTGGATGATATTATCAAAGATCTGGAACAGGCACTGAAAAATGCATAAATAACCAATTCAAAAAGGAAGGATACATCTGCTCATGCATGATGTATCCTTCCTTTTTATGATATATTTTCTCCTACTCTCAATTATGACATTTCCGCAAATTACCTGCATCCTGTTCTGAACGGCTTTCTTCTGGCGCATAAATTCCTGCAGCTGCTGCAAGTATCTGAAACTACCTTACAAAATCCATTATTCATCTTTTTCCAGCTGTTTGATCAGCTGGTTCACATATGTAGAAAGCCCCGCCACCAGGACTCCCTGTGTCGTGGATGTAAATACTGCCATTGCAATATCCTGTGCATTTTTACAGGAACAGGTAGCAAAAATATAAATTCCGCATATAAGGATCCCTGCACACCCCAGTATCAGCGGAATATATTTGTCCTTCACAGCCTGAGCCTCCTTCAGTGCGATCCCCATAAAATACAAAGCGATCGCTGTGATCAGCAATTCCGGTTTAATATAATCCACAAGCGCTTCCATAAATATTCTCCGTATCTCCCCTGCCGCTTTGATTTATTTTATGAATTTCTCCAAAAAATATTTCATAAATTCCCACAAAATGTTAGCTACGTGTTCGCTATTACTGTTTTCGCACTTTTTGAGAATATTTTTTTCTATTGCAGAGCAAAAAGAAAAAGGCCATAAACCCTAAGGTTTACAGCCTTTCCCACTATTTTTCGTTATCTGAAATCAGAATTTGCCAGCGTCAGCAGCTTCCTGTACGGAAACAGCTACAGCAACTGTCATACCAACCATCGGGTTGTTTCCAGCGCCGATAAGACCCATCATCTCTACGTGAGCCGGTACGGAAGAAGATCCTGCGAACTGAGCGTCAGAATGCATACGTCCAAGTGTATCAGTCATACCGTAGGAAGCAGGACCTGCTGCCATGTTGTCCGGATGAAGTGTACGTCCTGTACCACCGCCGGAAGCAACGGAGAAGTATTTTTTGCCTTTCTCGTTGCACTCTTTTTTGTATGTTCCTGCTACCGGATGCTGGAAACGAGTCGGGTTCGTGGAGTTTCCTGTGATGGAAACGTCAACGCCCTCTTTCCACATGATCGCAACACCTTCCGGAACGCTGTTAGCGCCGTAGCAGTTAACCTTTGCACGAAGTCCCTCTGAATAGGATTTACGGAATACTTCCTTAACCTCGTTCTTATATGGATCATACTCTGTCTCTACATATGTAAAGCCGTTGATACGGGAGATGATCTGAGCAGCGTCTTTTCCAAGGCCGTTCAGGATAACACGAAGAGGTTTTTTACGAACCTTGTTTGCTTTCTCTGCGATACCGATCGCACCCTCAGCTGCTGCGAAAGACTCATGTCCTGCAAGGAAGCAGAAGCAGTCTGTCTCTTCCTCAAGAAGCATCTTTCCAAGGTTACCATGTCCAAGACCTACTTTACGTGTGTCTGCAACGGATCCCGGGATACAGAAAGCCTGAAGGCCTTCTCCGATAGCTGCTGCTGCGTCAGCGGCTCTTCTGCAGCCTTTTTTGATCGCGATAGCTGCACCTACTGTGTAAGCCCAGCAAGCGTTCTCGAAGCAGATCGGCTGAATGCCTTTGATCTGATCGTAAACGTTCAGTCCTGCGTCTTTAGTGATTTTCTCAGCTTCTTCGATAGAAGCGATTCCATAGCTGTTTAAAACAGAATTGATCTTGTCAATTCGTCTCTCATATGATTCAAATAAAGCCATTTCCTGTAACCTCCTGATATTTTCACCTTACGAAGTGTAATTACTCTTTTCTTGGGTCGATGATCTTAACAGCATCTGCAACACGGCCGTACTGACCCTTTGCTTTCTCCCATGCTGTGTTCGGGTCATCACCTTTCTTAATGAAGTCAGTCATTTTTCCAAGGCTTACGAACTGATATCCGATGATCTCATCGTTCTCGTCAAGAGCGATACCTGTAACATAACCCTCAGCCATCTCAAGGTAACGAGGTCCTTTTTTCAGAGTTCCATACATTGTACCAACCTGAGAACGAAGTCCTTTTCCAAGGTCCTCAAGACCAGCGCCTACTGCAAGTCCGTCCTCGGAGAATGCAGACTGGGAACGTCCGTAAACGATCTGAAGGAAAAGCTCTCTCATAGCTGTATTGATTGCATCACAAACAAGGTCTGTGTTCAGTGCCTCCATAACGGTAAGTCCTGGAAGGATCTCAGAAGCCATAGCTGCAGAATGAGTCATTCCTGAACATCCGATTGTCTCAACAAGTGCCTCCTGGATGATTCCCTCTTTAACGTTAAGGGACAGCTTACATGCACCCTGCTGCGGAGCACACCAGCCAACACCGTGTGTAAATCCGGAGATATCCTTTACTTCTTTTGCCTGAACCCATTTTGCTTCTTCCGGGATCGGAGCGGCACCATGATGTACGCCCTGTGCCACTGGACACATTTCTTCTACTTCGCGTGAATAAATCATTTTAAAACTCCTTTCAAGTATAGATTGACCGATGTTATTGAGAAAAAAAGGTTCGATAACACCCTACGGCTATTTTCTCACAAAATCCGTTGTTTCGTCCAGTCATATTTGATAAAATTTTGCCATAAAACGCATAATATTGGTAGTTATTCCGGCAGTATTGCATGCCTAACTGTCAAATATTTCTGGCAACTACTGTATGTATGTGATAATATATTAGCAAGTTTAACCCTGGAGGTATATTTTTCATGAATGCATCTGTGGATTCTGTTTTTCCAGAAAAATACCGCATTCTCAGCGGAAGCGCTCTGAAGATGATCGCGGTCATCACCATGCTGATCGATCATATCGGAGCTGTGCTACTCAGTATGTATCAGCCCGCACAGAAAATCCTGTTTACACTTTTCGGCAGAGAATATACTGTATATCTTATTTTCCGCGATATCGGAAGAGCTGCTTTTCCCATCTTCTGTTTTCTCCTGCTGGAAGGCTTCCGGCATACACGGAGCCGGTTCCTCTATGGAAGAAATCTCCTTCTTTTTGCGCTGCTCTCAGAAATTCCGTGGAATCTGATGTTTACAAATACGCTGCGTTACGAAAGACAAAATGTGTTTTTTACGCTTTTCCTCGGATATCTGGCCTTTTGTGCCATTGAATATTTCCAGGCCAGACCTTCGATGCAGCTTCTCTGCATCCTTGGACTGCTTGTCATCTCCATTTTTCTGAAAGCAGACTATGGATGGCGGGGGTATATCTTCCTGCTGATCATGTTCTATATGCGAAACGATAAGCCAGGCCAGGCAATCCTCGGAAGCTGCTGGCTTTACTATGAATGGAGAGCCTCCTTTGCCTTTCTGTCCATTAACCTGTACAATGGAAAAAGAGGCTTCATCCGCGGAAAATCAGCAAAATATTTCTTTTACTGGTTTTACCCAGTCCATATTATAGGACTGGTCATACTTCGACAGCTTTTGTTTTTATCTTAATCCCGCCCGCTCCCGGTCGGTTCATCCTTCCACGACCAATACTGTTGCATCCATCACCCCATCAAAAAAAAGCTGCACTCTCTCAAAAGTGCAGCCTAAATGCGTGTCCAGAAGAATCTGTTTCTTATTTTTTCTTTACGATCTCTTTTGCATTTTTATAAATGGAATCTGCAGGAACACATCCACGTACCGGTGACAGCGGGTAGATATTAGAATTCCGTCCGATCACAGTACCGGGATTCAGCACAGAACCGCATCCGACTTCAACATGATCTCCGAGCATCGCTCCGAATTTCTTAAGACCGGTTTCGATCTTTTCATCCCCGTCTTTTACGACAACCAGCTTCTTGTCTGATTTTACGTTGGAACAGATCGATCCGGCACCCATGTGGGACTTATATCCCAGCACAGCATCTCCAACATAATTATAATGAGGAACCTGAACCTTGTTAAACAGCACTGCATTCTTAAGCTCTGTGGAATTTCCCACAACTGCGCCCTCACCAACGATAGCCTTGCCGCGGATAAATGCACAGTGGCGCACCTCGGCGTCTCTGCCAATGATAGCCGGTCCGGTGATACTTGCAGTCGGCGCAACTGTAGCGGATCTTGCGATCCATACATTTTCGCCCTTCTCCTCATATTCAGAAGGATCCAGTGTTTTTCCAAGCTTAATAATGAAATCTCCGATTTCAGGAAGAACCTCCCACGGATAGGTTTTTCCCTCAAAAAGCTCTGCTGCAATGGTCTCATTCAGATCCAGCATATTGCTGATAGTAAAATCTTTCATCATGATGATCTCTTTCCTCCCTGTCCGGAAGCTCGCTCCGGCTTCCTGTAGTTTACAGCGGCCGCATCAAAAAACTGCCGCAGGTTATACTGATAATTGCTTGCCTCCACCTGCCGGGTACGTACCCGCACAAAATGCTCCAGCTTGTCCATATATTCCTGTTCCGTGATGCTGCCCTCTGCCACATAGGTGAGCCCCTTTTCCCAGCTTGCCGTAAGCTCCGGGTTCAGAAGCTGCCGGATAGAACAATTTACCACATCAAAGATCATTTCCCCAAGAAGCGTTGGAGTGATCACCTGGGTCTTTTTGTTCAGTGCCAGATATTTGATGTTAAAAAGCTTCTTCAGGATCTCGGCACGGGTAGCACTGGTGCCGATCCCGCTTCCCTTGATCTGGGCTCGAAGCTCCTCATCCTCGATCAGCTGTCCTGCATTTTCCATGGCAAGGATCATGGAACCGGAATTGTATCGTTTGGGCGGTGAAGTCTCACCCTCCTTGATACTCAAACCGTTCACAGGAAGTATATCACCCTTTTTCAGCTTCTGCAACGCCTCCAGGAGCACAGTATCACAGGAAACCTCGTCTTCCTCTCCATTTCTGTTTTTCTCACTGTCTGAAGCCCTTTTCCGCGAAAAAGAATTCGTGGCGATCTTCAGATAGCCTTCTTCTTTGAGAACCTTAAAGGATGAAAAGAATGCCTCGCCGTCCAGCTTCGTCACAAGACTCACCTTCTGATAAACGGCCGGCGGTAAAAAATACACAAAAATCTCCGTACAATGGTCTCGTACACACGCTGTGCAGTAAGAGACACGCTTCCAAGCGCATTCAATCCCTGACCGGTAGGAATGATCGCGTAATGGTCTGTGATCTGCTTGTCATTCACATATCTGGTCTTTGCAATGCTTTTCCAGGATTCCATCCCCAAAACCTCTGCCGCCGCAACACCGGCCTGCTGATAATTTCGAAGACCGGATATATTCTTGTATATCTCCTTGGCCACTGCCGTGGAAAGAACTCTGGCATCCGTTCTCGGATAAGTCACCAGCTTCTTCTCATAAAGCTCCTGTACGATCCGGAGTGTCTCGTCCGGACTGATCTTAAACAGCTTTGAGCACACATTCTGAAGCTCCGCCAGGTTAAAAGAAGCGGCGGATTTTTGTTTCTTTTTTTCGTTCCACCTTTTCCACAATACAGGAAAGGGGCTGGTTCACCATCAGCTGATCGATCAGCATCTGTGCATGCTCTTTTTTCCTGAAGCCGTTTTCTTTATAAAGATACGGGGACTGGAAATACCGGCTGCCTTCCACAGCTCTCCATTCACCGTCAAAATTTTCACCTGCAAGTCCAATACTGCCAAGGACACGGTAAAACGGTGTCTTCACAAAGACACGGATTTCCCGTTCTCTCCTCACTACCATGCCAAGAACACAGGTCATCACACGCCCTACTGCAATAGCCTGATATTTGGAATGGAGATAATTGGTGACACTGCTTCCGTAGCGCAAGGTCAGAACTCTGGAAAAATTGATTCCCATAAGATAATCTTCCTTTGCGCGGAGATACGCAGATGCTGCCAGATTATCATACTCCGAGATATCCTTCGCTTCACGGATTCCTCTTAAGATCTCTTCCTCTGTCTGGGAATCGATCCACACACGTTTCTGGACTTTCCCCTTTACTCCTGCCATCTGGGCTACCAGACGGTAGATATATTCACCCTCACGTCCGGAGTCGGTACACACATAAATGGTATCCACATCCGGCCGGTTCAGCAGTCCTTTTACGATCTCGAACTGCTTTTTGACCCCGGGGATCACTTCATATTTAAATTCGCGCGGCAAAAAAGGCAGGGTATCTAAACTCCACCTTTTAAACTTGATATCATATTTTTCGGGATAGCTCATGGTAACCAGGTGTCCTACACACCAGGTTACCACAGAATCATCAGATTCCAGATATCCGTCTTTTCTCTGACCGTTGATCTTCAAAGCCTTCGCAAATTCCTGTGCCACGCTGGGCTTCTCCGCTATGTATAAAGCCTTTGCCATACTATTTATCTGCACTCATCTTTCTAAGCGGCCATGCCAGAAGCACAGCTCCGCCAACTATATTTCCCAGTGTTACGATCACCATGCTTTTAAGCATAGCGCCGACAGACAATCCTGGCACCATACAGAATGCAACTGTAAAAATACCCATATTTGCGATACAATGCTCAAATCCGCTGACAACGAAACCTGAAATACAGATCACGATCATCAGGAACTTGCCTGACTCACTCTTCAGCTTAATGCCGCAGAGAACAGCAAGACAGACGAAGAAATTACAAAGTACCGCACGGAAAAACATCTGTCCTGCCGGAATACTCAGTTTTCCGTTTATAAATCCGGCAAAATAATCTGCTGTACCGGACGCTCCGGCACCTACAAAGATCAGCGCCAGGATCAGGCATCCCACAAAATTGCCGATGTAACTGATTCCCCAGACCTTTCCAACATCTTTCCATGATACGCTCTTGTCATACGCACCAAAAGCCATTACCAGATTGTTACCGGTAAACAGCTCTCCTCCTACCATTACGATCAACAGGACCGCAATGGAGAACACGATGGCTCCAAGGAATTTCCCCCATTCCGGGAAAGTCTTGGAAAATACATTTCCAACAACGTTACTGTAGATCATCGCCACATCAATAAAAAATCCGGCCATGATCGCCCGCATAAAGTATTTTCCGAAATTGCTGTTCAGTAAGTTTATCTTACCCTTCGCAGCGGTTGACAGTTTCTCTACATCCTCCCTGTTCATAAATAGCACCTCCACATATTTTTAGCAAGCGTGGCACTTTGTTGCTGCTTCTTTGTTCACAGCAACACGCTTTCCGGAAATCTGTTTGTTATATTGTAACACTTTACTAATTATTTAACAATAAAAATGCGAAAATTTTCAAAACTTTCCGTTTTGTTACATACAACAAACAATATCCGTTTTATACCAGAACACGATAGATGCCATCCCAGGCCAGTTCCTTTTTTTTCAGGAAATTTTCTGTTTCCTCCTCTGATTGCTCCACGCATTTCCATGCCAGTCCGCACTGGGCACTGATCTCTGAAGGGATCGGGATCAGCCTTCCCGGAAATTCAGATTCCTTGGCCGTTCTTTCCATTTTCATGGCAGCCGTGGTTGTGGAAAATGTCACAACTGTAGTAATTACTTTTCTGCGCATATCTCCTTTGTTCCTTCCACATACGCAAAAACAGGACACCGGAAAAACCGATATCCCGTTTCTGATGATTTTCTTTATTTCCTGTAAAGGATCCAGTTCTTATTTAGCCTGGATATATCCTTTCGCTTTCAGAGTTTCTGCACAGAGAACTGCTCCGCCTGCGGCACCTCTTACTGTGTTATGGGAAAGTCCGATGAACTTGTAATCATAAACAGTATCCTCACGAAGACGTCCTACAGATACTCCCATTCCATTCTCATAGTTTACATCCATCTGTACCTGCGGACGGTTGTCCTCCTCAAGATACTGGATGAACTGCTTCGGAGCGCTTGGAAGCTCAAGCTCCTGCGGAAGTCCCTTAAACTCAACCAGCTTCTGGATCAGCTGCTCTTTGGTAGGTTTCTTGCGGAATTTAACGAATACAGCTGCTGTATGTCCGTTGAGGACCGGAACACGTACACACTGGCATGTGATGACAGGTGTGGTAGCCGGAACGATCACGCCGTCCTCGATCTTGCCCCAGAGTCTTAATGGCTCCTTCTCACTCTTCTCTTCCTCACCACCGATGTACGGAATGATGTTGTGCTCCATCTCCGGCCAGTCCTTGAAGGTTTTTCCTGCTCCGGAAATAGCCTGGTATGTAGTGGCAACTACTTCATACGGCTCGAACTCTTTCCATGCGGTAAGTACCGGAGCGTAGCTCTGGATAGAGCAGTTCGGTTTAACAGCTACAAAGCCGCGTTTTGTTCCGAGACGTTTCTTCTGGAATTCGATAACCTCGAAGTGCTCCGGATTGATTTCCGGAACTACCATCGGAACGTCCGGTGTCCAGCGGTGTGCGCTGTTGTTGGAAACAACCGGTGTCTCTGTCTTTGCATATTCTTCCTCGATCGCCTTGATCTCATCCTTAGTCATATCAACTGCGGAAAATACAAAGTCAACAGTAGCTGCAACCTTCTCAACCTCGTGGATATCCATAACAACCAGCTTCTTTACTGCCTCCGGCATCGGAGTATCCATTTTCCATCTGCCGCCTACAGCCTCCTCGTAGGTCTTGCCTGCGCTTCTCGGGCTTGCCGCTACAGTAACCACCTCAAACCACGGGTGATTCTCCAGAAGAGAAATGAATCTCTGACCAACCATTCCAGTTGCACCTAAAATACCGACTTTAAGCTTTTCACTCATAATAAAACTCTCCTCATCTCGTGTCCCTCCATGGCACACATTTGTCTTTTCTGTAAATACTATACCAATTTTTCCTAAAATGCAAGCATTATCTTAAATTTTTTCAAGATATTCTTTATTCTGAGCGATCACCTGCTCCATCACGTCCGGTCCCGGCGCTCCCAGAGTCACACGTTTTTCCACGCAGGTCTTCATACTGATGGCTTCATAGATGTCCTCCTCAAACACAGGACTGATCTCTTTGTACTCGGAAAGCGGAAGCTCATCCAGAGAGATTCCCTTATCCAGACAGAGAAGGACCAGTCTTCCGACGATGCCGTGAGCATCACGGAACGGTACACCGTGGTTAACCAGATAGTCTGCTGCGTCTGTGGCGTTTGTAAAGCCTCTCTTTGCACTTGCCTCCATGTTGGCTTTGTTGAACTGCATAGTGGAAACCATGCCGGTAAACAGGGCGATACAGCCCTTTACGGTGTCGATGGCATCAAAGGTCAACTCCTTGTCTTCCTGAATATCTTTGTTGTATGCAAGCGGGATTCCCTTCATGGTTGTGAGAATAGATGTCAGCGCTCCGTAAACACGGCCTGTTTTTCCACGGACAAGCTCTGCGATATCCGGATTCTTCTTCTGCGGCATGATACTGCTGCCTGTGCTGTATGCGTCATCGATCTCAACGAAACGGTACTCATTGGAATTCCACAGAATGATCTCCTCTGAAAAACGGCTCAGATGCATCATGATCGTAGAAAATGCACTGAGAAGCTCGATGACATAATCTCTGTCAGATACGGAATCCATACTGTTTCTGGTTGGTGCATCAAAGCCGAGAAGCTCTGCAGTATAGGCACGATCCAACGGATAAGTGGTTCCTGCCAGTGCTCCCGCTCCAAGCGGACAGGTATTCATTCTCTTACGGATATCAAAAAGTCTGTCACGGTCTCTGCGGAACATCTCAAAATATGCGCCTACATGGTGTGCCAGAGTTACCGGCTGTGCCTTCTGAAGGTGGGTAAATCCCGGCATGTAGGTGTGAACATTCTCTTCCATGATCTTCTGCAGGGCAAGAAGAAGGTCCTTCAGCTCCTTATCTGTCTCATCGATCTCGTCGCGGACATAAAGCTTCATATCCAGAGCTACCTGGTCATTACGGCTTCTTCCTGTGTGAAGCTTCTTTCCGGCATCTCCGATACGGTCGATCAGGTTTGCCTCCACGAAGCTGTGGATATCCTCATACTCCGCTGTGATCTCCAGCTTGCCTGCTTCCACGTCTGCAAGGATACCGTCCAGTCCTTCTGTGATCTGCTCCTTTTCTTCCTCTGTCAGGATCCCCTGTTTGCAAGCATGGCAACATGTGCCTTGCTTCCACGGATATCCTGTCTGTCAAAATTTTTGATCAAAGGAAATGGATGCGTTAAAATTGTAAACCAGCTTGTCCGTTTCTTTTGTAAAACGGCCTCCCCCATAACTGTGCCATATTGATTCTCCTCACTTTTCTTTTTTGCGGCAGAACTGTCTTCTCCGGACATACACGAGCTCCGTCTCCCGGACGTCTGCACTTTTCTGTGTTAGTGTAACATATTTTTATAAAAATGCAAAGTTTTTCATAATTATACGTTTGCTGTCTTCAGCCGTTGTTACTGTTCACTCGGTTCTCAGTAACCAGCCGTTCTCTGTCCATGGCTTCTTTCTTTGAAAATACACAGCCGCAGTAATTCTGCCGGTACAGAGCATGCTCATGAGACAGCTCAATAGAACGCTTGTAGCCATTCTTTTTCTTAAAATCCGAAGTCAGATGTGGCACTTTATAGATTTCTGCCAGCTCCTCACCGATCTCATTGATCTTCTGTGCATTCTTCAGAGGACTGATACTTAAGGTTGTGGTGAAATAATCATATCCTCCCTCCTTCGCCAGCTTTGCCGCCTCTTCCATCCGCAGGCGGTAACACCGAAAGCACCTCTCTCCTCCTTCCGGAACATCTTCCAGGCCTTTTGCCAGCTCATAAAACTCCTCCGGGTCATACCGTCCCTCCACCAGCGTTACCGGATGTACAAACTCCATCTCCCCGATCAGGCGGCGGATCTCAGCCACGCGGTGTGAATATTCCTCCACCGGTGCGATATTGGGATTATAAAAAAATATCGTGATCTCAAAATACTGCGACAGATATTCCATCACATAGCTGCTGCATGGCGCACAGCAGGCATGCAGAAAAAGTCTGGGGATTTTCCCTTCTTTCTGGTTTCTTTCAATCAGTTTATCCAGTTCTTTCTGGTAGTTTCTCTTGTTCAATGTTTGTAATTCCTTTCTCTATGACTGTTTTCAGGCAGACATCAAAGTATGCATCTCTGCCATTGGCCTTCTCATGTTTCAGACATATGATAATATTATATCATTATCTACGAAAAGGAGGCAACATCCATGAATCCTGTCCTGAAAGTGCGGGACGTGTGTCTCTCCTATCACACATTATCCGGTGAGACACCCGCCCTTTCTCATATATCCTTTGACCTGATGCCCGGTGAATTCCTGTCCATTGTAGGGCCTTCCGGATGCGGAAAATCCACTCTTCTGAATCTCATTGCCGGCCTGCTCACTCCTGAGCACGGTTCCATTACTCTGGGAGGCCGGCCGGTATCCTCCGGCAGTGCCGCTGTAGGATATATGCTCCAGAAGGATCATCTTCTGGAATGGCGGAGCATCTACAAAAACATCCTTCTCGGCCTGGAGATCCGGAAAGAACTCACACCTGAAAAGCTGGCACATGCAGAAGCCCTTCTTCAGACCTACGGTCTGGACCGTTTCCGTGATGCCCGCCCTTCCCAGCTTTCCGGCGGTATGCGCCAACGTGCCGCTCTGATCCGGACCCTTGTGCTGGAACCGGAGCTCCTTCTTCTGGACGAACCATTTTCCGCTCTGGATTACCAGACCCGCTTAAATGTCAGTGATGATATCGGAAAAATCCTCAAAAGCTCCGGCAAGCCTGCGATCCTGGTCACTCACGATATCTCAGAGGCCATCAGCATGGCCGACCGGGTACTGATCCTTTCTGCACGTCCTGCCACTGTACGAAAGATCATTGATATCGATCTGGATATCAGCGACCGCACTCCCCTCTCCTCCAGAAATGCTCCGGATTTTAAGAAATATTTTAACATCATATGGAAGGAGCTCAATGAAAATGCCTGAAATTTCCAGACAGCAGAAACAATATCTTGCACGGCAGAAAAAAGAAAAACACATTATCCTGGCTGCACGGACACTTCTTTTTGTTCTGTTTATGGGACTTTGGGAAATATCCTCTGATCTTGGATGGATCGATTCCTTTATCTTCAGCAGTCCTTCCCTGATCGCAAAGACCTTTCTTTCCATGTGCAGGGATCAGTCCCTGTTTGCACATATTGCCGTGACACTGGCAGAAACTCTTGTCAGTTTCTTTTTTGTTGCGATCCTAGGCGTAGGAACCGCAGTACTTCTCTGGTGCTCCCGACGGATCGCACGGATCCTGGAGCCATGCCTGGTGGTACTGAACAGTCTCCCGAAATCTGCTCTGGCCCCTCTTCTGATCGTATGGCTTGGTGCCAACGAACGTACCATTGTGGTCGCCGGCATGTCTGTAGCCATCTTCGGTTCCGTTATCAATCTGTACTCCGGCTTCTGCCAGGCAGATCCGGAAAAGCTGAAGCTGATCGAAACTCTGGGGGGACACAAAAAGGAAAAGCTTCTGAAGATCGTCCTGCCCTCCTCCATTCCTCTTATCCTGAGTGTGATGAAGGTCAACATCGGGCTTTGCCTGGTGGGCGTGATCATCGGAGAATTTATCGGTGCCCGAAAAGGCCTGGGATACCTGATCATTTACGGAAGCCAGACATTCAGACTTACATGGGTCCTGATGTCCATTGTGATCCTATGCATCATTGCCATGCTGCTGTATTTTGCACTTTATCTTATTGAAAAACAGGTCCGGAAGCATTAGCTGTAAAAAGGGCGTGTAAAAATGATCTCTCATTTTTTACACGCCTCTTTTGCTCTTATAACCTTTGTTTCAAAGTTTTCCCACGGCAAAGGCCGTGCATAATAAAAGCCCTGGATCTCATCGCAGCTCAGGCTTCGCAGGATCTCCACCTGTTTTGCTTTCTCCACGCCCTCGGCAAGAACCTTCATTCCAAGGCTATGTGCCAGCGAAATGGTATGACGGATCACCTGCTGCCCACGAAAATTCTCTATGTAATCGATCAGACTTTTATCCAGCTTCAGAGTATCGAATGGCAGCTGGTTCAGGCTTGTCATAGATGAATAGCCGGAGCCAAAATCATCCATATGCAGCTCGAATCCTGCATCCACCATCTTCTCTATGAGCTTACTAATCCGTTCATTATACAACGTAGCAGTTTCTGTCAATTCAATGGGAACAGAAGAAAACGGAATGCCATTTTCTTCCACGATCTTCACATAACGACAGATCATATTATCGTAATGGATACTGGCACGTGACAGATTCACCGAAATCGGAAGTATCTTTTTCCCTGATCTTATACGTTCCCCCTGGATGCTGCATACCTTTCGGAAAACATATTCATCAAGGCGTACGATCAGACCATCCTTCTCAAAAAGAGGGATAAATTCTCCCGGCGAAACCATAGTTCCTTCCGCTCTCTTCCAGCGCACCAGTGCCTCCGCCCCAACGATTTCTTCTGTCTCCACACTGTATTTCGGTTGCAGGTAGACTACGAATTCTTCATTGCGTATAGCCTCCACGAAAGCATTCTCCATCTGTCCGTTACGGATATGCCTCTGTCTCATCTCATCATCATAAAAAGCGATCTGGTGCTCATAGTCATCCCGGATACTCTTCATGGCCAGAAAAGCCCTGTCACAGATCAGGGTAAAAGGCAGTGTCTTATCCACATTCTCATAGACCCCATAGTTGACCACCAGATTAGGAATCGGTGCTCCGCTCTCGACTCTGTGGATAAATTTCTCCATATCTGCCCTACGGATCTCTTTCTTTCCATATATGATGGCTACAAACTGGTCTCCTCCATATCTGCCCACCGTCCCGTAGCGAACCTGATTTCTATACGTATCTCCCAGATAGGTAAGAACCTGATCACCGGTCTTCTCTCCATAGGTTCCGTTGATCCATTTAAAGTTCTTTATATCTGCCACCACCACATGAAAATCCTGATTCGTATTAAAGCGCATCAGCGTCTTTGCATGATGGAAAAAGGCCTGTCTGATATAAAGCCCTGTAAGATCATCATATTCCAGAGCTGAGAGTACCATCACGGACTCTCTCAGCTTGATCACATTGTTGATCTTACTTTTTAATATACGGACATTATACGGTTTCCGTACAAAATCCACTGCTCCCAGTTCCAGACATCGCACCTCATCCTCCAACCGGTTACTTCCGGTTATGATGATCACAGGCACAGAGGTCAGCATCACATCATCACGGATCAGCTCCAGAAACTGAAATTCATCACATACCGGCACACTCATATCAAGAAGAATTGCAGAAAGGGTTTTGTAATTCTCAGACAGACGCTTCATCCCCTCTGCTTCATTCATCGCAGTGATAACCTCAAAACTGCCCTCCAGATGTTCTGTAAGCGCTTTCCGATCCGTCTCGTCATTCACTACAATAAGAAGTTTTCTTCCGGATGCTGTTCCTCCTGGTTCCAGTACGGCCTCCATCTCACTGTACCGTACATCCATATCCTCATTGGCAAAAGCAAACACCACGGCCTGAAAATCCTCAGCCGTTCCTACCCTGGCACATTTCACATAGAAATATTCAATCCTCCCGTTGCTTCGGCGTACACGATAATGTACCATCAACTGGGGAATCCTTGTAAGACGTTGGCATATCTTCTCAAAATCCATCATCTGATGCATCCGGATCCTGTCCTCTGCCGCAACACTGCTCTCAATATAAATATCCATGATCTTCTCATAGGATTCATCCCTGCGAAGTCCCTCCTCCCCATAAGCTCCACTCTGCCCTTGGAAGCGGCATACCTGGACCTTATGAGTCTCTCTGTCAACAGAGTAGATATTGATAAAATTTTTTCCGAGAACATTAATGATCCCCATAAGAAGCGGATTCTCCATCATTCCGCTGCTGATCTCATCATTCGTCTCTGTATCCGAAAAAACAAGGGCATGTCCTGTCCCGCCGGATTCCAGCGGAATCTCCACAGCATCAACCGAACGCAGGATATTCCGTCCCGGTTCCAGATAGTTCTTCGGACCTTTGATCCCGTTAACGACCGGACAGATCTCACAGGGAGTTTCTCTGTTTCTCAGACAGTGATAGCATTTCTCGCCCCTCTTCAGCTGCGGATAGATCTCACGTGCTGCCAGGTTATAGCTGATAATCTTATAATCCTCATCTATGACATACATTCCCGATGCATTTTTCCCCACGAGCATCACCTCCGGATTCGTAAATTTCTCATAGATCCTTCGTGACAGTTACTGTCTCAAAATCCTTAAATATTCCTTCATTATATACGATTTTTCTGATAACTGCAATTATCTTTCGTATTATTTATTTTTCATATTGGTTTTATTATATTTCGGTTATCAGCGCATCTGAAAAGATTTCCCCCTGAGCGGAACCCCGGCAAGCTCCGCAAGCCTTTTGATCCCGGAATCTGCTATGGATACCGCACTCTCCACATGATTGAAATCTGTGGCACTGTAATCAAACAGGATATTTCCCTGTGCTTCAAACTCCTCGTCCCGTTCCCAGAAAAAGAATCTCATAGGCATACAGTCAAAGGCCCTGATCTCATATCCCACATCACCCTGGGGCAGTTCCCTGCCGTCAAGTTTCTGAAACGCCTCCCTCAATTCCTTTTCATGGCCGGAAAATGTAGCACTGAACACATCCGTCTCTCCGATCTGATACGCCGGTGCAAATGGTCTTGCATTCCTGAGATCTGCAAAAGGGACCCACTTATCCATAATAAAAGCCCCCTCTTTCGCATACCCCAGAAGCGTATAAATATTCAGCATCTCCGTAGTATCCGGTTCTCTCTGTCCATCCAGGCTCCGGATACTGCCGTCTTCCAGACTCACCCCATATCTTCTTCCGAAATGAATGATCGTGAGAAACCCGTTTTCTTCCTTCAGTTCCGGCACCCGTTTATGCAGATCTGCCTGATCCATCTTCAAAAAGCGTTGTGCCCACTCTTCACATAGTTTTACATAGTTGGAAATTCTTTCTTCTTTCATCCTGTCTTCTCCCTGTCTGATATCGATATCCTTTCTCCGCTGTATTCCGGACTTTTTTTACAGAATACACTGCTTTCACATTTTCCGCAAGAATCTTCGCCGATGTATCCAAAATCCGGCTATTTTCAGTGTTACTGTTTTTTCAGCATCCCGGAACCTTCTTAAACGTTTCTTTTTTTCGACAGATCATCCATCAATTTTCCCAAATCCGTCTAATTTCCCAATATAAAAATAACGTTTTTTTGCACAAAAAACTGGATTTTCTTTTTCGAAAGGTGTATAATATTAACAAAGTTTATTGTTTTTATGGTTAAAGACACCTGGCAGTAAACAAGAAATGAAAGTGAGGATTCGCCATGAAACAAAACAGTATGTTAGCAATGATCCTGGCCGGTGGAAGAGGAAGTCGTCTTCACGAGTTGACGAATAAAGTTGCCAAGCCAGCCGTTGGTTATGGCGGTAAATACCGTATCGTGGATTTTCCGCTCAGTAACTGTGCCAACAGTGGCATTGATGTCGTAGGTGTACTGACACAGTATGAATCAGTTTTACTGAACAGCTATGTAGCAGCCGGTGGCCGCTGGGGCCTTGATGCCAAGGACAGCGGAGTTTATGTACTTCCTCCACGTGAGAAAGCGGATGCCGGTCTGGATGTATACCGTGGAACAGCTGATGCGATCTCTCAGAATATTGATTTCATCGACTCACAGAACCCGGAATACCTTCTGATCCTTTCCGGTGACCACATCTATAAGATGAATTATGCAAAGATGCTTGATGACCATATCCAGCATAAGGCAGATGCCACTATTGCAGTTATCGAGGTTCCCATGAAGGAAGCCAGCCGTTTCGGTATCATGAACACCGGTGAAGATGACCGCATCGTGGAATTTGAAGAGAAACCGGAACACCCGAAGAGCAATCTTGCCTCCATGGGTATCTACATATTCAACTGGAAGCTTCTGCGCAAGCTCCTGCTGGCAGATATCAAAAATCCGGATTCCAATCACGATTTCGGTAAAGACATCATCCCTACACTCCTTGCACAGGACAAGGCGCTCTACGCCTACAAGTTCAAAGGCTACTGGAAGGATGTAGGAACCATCGATTCCCTCTGGGAAGCGAACATGGATCTTCTCAGTCCTAACAGTGAACTGGATCTTAACGATCCTACCTGGAAAATCTACACTGAGGATGCTACCTCTCTTCCACAGTATATCTGTGATACCGCTGTGATCAACACTGCTTTCATTACTCAGGGCTGTGTTGTAGAAGGTGAGATCACCAACTCCGTACTTTTCACAGGCGTCAAGGTCGGTCCTGGTGCCAAGATCATCGACAGTGTCCTGATGCCGGGTGTTGTTGTTGAAACAGGTGCCGTTGTCCAGCGTGCTCTCGTTGCAGACGGAGTCGTGATCGGTGCCAATGCTCGTGTCGGTTCCAAGGACAGTGAGCACATCGAACTTGTATCAAAACGTGTAAAGGGGGCTGAGTAATATGTTTAAAGCATTTGGAATCGTGAATTCCTCAGAAAGAAATATCCATGTGGAGGGGCTTCAGGACTACCGTGCGATCGGCGCCTTTTCATTTCTCGGAAGATATCGTGTCATCGACTTCCCGATCTCAAATATGACCAACAGCGGAATTGAGTACATTCAGGTCTATGTAAAGAACAAACCCCGTTCTCTTGTAGAACATCTCGGAACCGGACGTCACTACAACATCAACTCCAAGAGCGGTAATCTCCAACTCCTCTTTTCAGAGCATTCCGGAGTCAACGATATCTATAACACCGATATCGACAACTACTACTCCAATCTGGAGTGCATCGAAGCAGTTCATTATCCGTATGTTGTTATCGCTCCGAATTACATGATCTACACCACCGACTATTCCAAGCTGATCGATGCCCATATCGAATCCGGTGCAGATGTGACCATGCTTTATCATTCCGTTGATAATGCCAAGGAGAACTATCTGAACTGCCACATCCTGAACCTGAACCGTCAGAAGGGTGTTCTCTCCATTGAGCACAACCACGGCAATGCAAAGAACCGCAACATTTTCATGGATACCTACGTAATGAGCAAGGAGCTTTTCATCAGCCTCATCCATAAGGCAAAAGAGATCTCCTCTCTTTATACCCTTGCAGACGTGATCAATGCCGGCTGCAGAGACGGTGAGCTGGATGTGCGTGGTATATCTCATCGCGGATATTTTGCATCGATCACTGATTTCAAGAGCTATCACGATGCAAATATGGATCTGATCGACTACAAAACTGCAACCGATCTTTTCCATGATAACTGGCCGATCTATACACGCACCAACAACTCCTGTCCGACCCATTATTTTGACACAGCCAATGTTTCCAACTCCGTTATCTCCAACGGCTCCATGATCGAGGGAACTGTAGAAAATTCCATTGTCGGACGTGGCTGTACCATCAAAAAGGGCGCTGTTATCAAGAACTGTGTCGTTCTTGCAGACTGTACCATCGGTGAGAATGTCCATATCGAAAATCTGGTGGTAGACAAGCATGCCAAGATCACGCATGCCAAGGAGATCATCCGTCCTGCGGATGAGCCTGGCTACATCAAACGTAACGATACACTGTAATATTCATATATAATAAGGCCTCCGGTCCTGTGTTACGAACCGGAGGCCTTATTTATCTCTGTACTCAGCTAAACATATGGATCCATCATTTCAGAACAGACTGGATCCATTTCAACGCATTCTCTTTATTCTTCACATTACCCGGAAGGCAGATGCACACCGGATCATATCTCAGGCCAAAGTCCTGAGCAACACTACTGCTGCCGTCAAGCTCCAGATGCTGATCATCCACAGCGCCCAGAGACTCAAACACCTCATCTCCAAACGTTTCCCTGAGATCTGCATACATTCCGCTGTCTTTCTCATGTTCATAGAGTTCCTTCGGCATGATCAGGACATCAACGGTAGCACTCTGGATTTCCGTCACATATGCGATTCTGGCATAGTAATCAAAATCCTCTCCTGTCTCGTCCGTCATCAGATTCTGCGCCACACTGACTTCTGCATATTTATCCTCTGTTCCCAGTGTCTTCAAAACATCCTCTTCCACCTTCTCAGAGTCATAATTCCCTGCATTCACCACCGCAATGGAAAGCACCGTCTTCATCTGTGCGTGACGATAAATATTCACTCCCAGACAGACTCCGCCAATGGCAAGAAGCACGCACAGCATATGTATCTTATAATACATCCAGATATACTGAATCTTCTTACCTGTTCCCATTCCCTTCAGTTTCTCTCTTTCGATCCGGCGGCGTTCCTTCTTCGTCAGATCAGTTTCGTTGGGCATCTCCGGATTCAGTACACTCTCATCGTGTCCGTCACTGCCGGCCTCCGCTCTGTTTTGTAAATCCATAAAAATCTCCTTTGTCTTTCATATCTCAGTATTTTTTACCCTGAAGCGGGATATTCCAGTCGCTTTCCCCGCATCCTCCGGGTGGGTGCTGTGACTTATCAATAAAGGATATTTTAGCATATTTTGGTACAAAATCACAGCGCATAAATATGAAAATACCATAAACTCTTCTATTTCCGACAGATCCTCATTCCATATCCATACATTACCGCCACAGCAGTCACAAGAACACAGACCATCACCGGTCTCATCCACAGATATAAAAGATTTTTCTCAATTCCAGCTGCCACAGCCACATCCTTCAGGATATCCGCCACACAGAGATGGAACAGATAAATAAAAAATGCATATTTCTGACCGATGGCTACCGGAAGCTCGGGCACTTTCCGATTCTTTCCCATGATCGCAATGAGAAAAAGACCAACAGCCATAAATACTGAACCCAGAAACAATTCCAGTTTGCCAAAATACCGGTATTCCAGCAGACTTGCAATCCCGCCGCCAGCTACCATGCCATACAAAAGAAGCACTTTTTTTCCGGCAAACCAGGCTTCCAGCTTTTCCTGATGTCTGTGTATCAGATGTCCCAACATAAAAACGGAAATCCGGTAAACAGATAGTTTCGAAATTGCATAACACGGAAATGCTTTTCCGGGAACAGGAAGGTCGAAAATTCCTCCATTCCGAAATGGATCAGAAGAAGCACCGGTATCAGAACATATGCCTGCTTACAAATCCGGAATCTTGCTGCCAGGGCAAAAAGAAGATAACAATAGAGCAGTGCCGGGAGAAACCACAGATGCCATTTCACCTGAGAGCTGTTATTATATAGAAGAAACTGGCGGATATGTTCCCCCGAAACCAGGGCTTCCAGCCATTCCTTCTGGCTTGCTCCGTCGATGTGGTTCTGGATCAGCTCCCACAGACAGCAGACCGGAAATGCCACAAGCATCAGCTTCAGAACATGCCGGATCTTTTTTCCGGTTCTTATAAATTCCGTATCATCGCCACGGAAACAAAAATATCCGGATACCATAAAAAACACAGGTACTGCAAATCTGGCAAGTACATTGGCTATAATTCCGGCATTTCCCGGAAAATGGACATGAAGAAGCACAACTGCATAAGCACAGATCGCCTTTACCATATCCAGAGTACGGTTTCGCATAAAAATTACTCCTTTTTATATCGAACGCTTATCCCGGAAATATGATTCCGGGGTTCCCTTTTTTTCGAAACGATATACTAACAAACCAGCAGAATTTTGTCAATGCTGTTTTTCTCCTGTACGGTTAGCTCTTATACGTTTTACTCTTGTACGGCTTCCGGATCTGAATTATAATTCTTTTATGACTTCTATGACAGGATGTTTGTTATTTCCTCAGAAAGGATTCTATTTTTTATGAAAAAAGACGGCTACTATTCTTCCGGCGAATTTGCACGCATGGCAACACGTAACTCTGCGTACTGTCCGCTATTATGATAAACAGGATATCCTGAAACCCTCTCTTGTCACCGAATCCGGCGCACGTTTTTATACAGACGAGGATTTTGCAAGGCTTCAGCAGATCCTCCTTCTGAAATACCTGGGCTTTTCCCTGGATGACATCCGTGAAATGACCATCGGTGATTCCGATTATCATTTCATGCTGAATTCTCTGAATATCCAGCTTCGTCTGGTCCGTGACCGGATCGAACAGATGCAGCTGGTGGAAAAAGCGATCCAGGATACCGCACAGATGATAAAGGAACAGCACACCATTGACTGGAGCCAGATGCTGAACCTGATCCACCTGACCGGCATGGAAAAAAGCCTCAAGAATCAGTATCAGAATGCCACCAACATTTCCTCCAGGATCAACCTCCACAGCCTGTACTCCCAGAACAAACAGGGATGGTTTCCCTGGATCTTTGAGCAGTGCCGGATCTCACCCGGTCTTCGTATTCTGGAGCTGGGCTGCGGGGACGGAACGTTATGGACCGACAATCTTTCCCTTCTGCCGGAGGATATCTCCATCACACTTTCCGATATTTCCAGCGGTATGCTCCGCGATGCCAGACGAGCCATCGGTTCCTCGGATACCCGGTTTGCATTCCGGGCCTTTGACTGCAGAAAAATCCCCTACAAGGACGAAAGCTTTGATCTGGTGATCGCCAATCACGTGCTATTTTACTGCGATGATATTCCCTCCGTCCTGAAGGAGGTCCGCCGTGTCCTCGCTCCCAGTGGAAGATTTCTCTGCAGTGCTTACGGAAAGGCACATATGCAGGAGGTCAGCCAGCTGGTGCAGGATTTTGATGAACGGATCGTGCTTTCCGCAGACCGGCTTTATGAACGGTTCGGACGTGAAAACGGCCAGAGTATCCTGGCGCCTTTTTTCCCAAAGGCTCAGTGGCTTTCTTATGAAGACTGCCTTCTGGTCCAGGATGCAGAGCCGCTGATCTCCTACGTCCTCTCCTGCCACGGCAACCAGAATCAGTATATCCTGGACCGTTACAAGGAATTCCGGGCCTACACCGCCAGAAAAACTGCCAAAGGATTCCGCATTACCAAGGATGCCGGCGTATTTCTTTGTGAAAAATAGCCAAAAATAAAAAATATGAAAAAAGCTCTTGAAGGTGACCTTGCGTCACCTTTTATAATACAGTTACAGTAACAAAGTTATGTGCAGGCACGACTTATGCTGCACATCATCACGCAAAGGAGAAAACATATGAAAGGAATTATTTTAGCCGGAGGCTCCGGAACACGTCTTTACCCGCTTACCATGGTGACCTCCAAACAGCTTCTGCCGATCTTTGACAAACCGATGATCTACTATCCTATGTCTGTTCTTATGAACGCAGGCATCCGTGATATCCTGATCATCTCCACCCCGCAGGATACCCCGAGATTTGAGGAGCTTCTCGGTGACGGCCATCAGTTCGGTGTCAACCTTACCTATGCTGTACAGCCAAGCCCGGACGGACTTGCTCAGGCATTTATCATCGGCGAGGAATTCATCGGCAACGACACCGTATGTATGGTCCTTGGTGACAACATTTTCGCAGGACATGGCCTCAAAAAGCGCCTGAAAGCTGCTGTAGACAACGCAGAAACAGGCAAAGGTGCCACTGTTTTCGGATACTATGTAGATGATCCGGAACGTTTCGGCATCGTGGAATTCGACCAGAACGGAAAAGCGGTTTCCATTGAAGAGAAACCGGAAAAGCCCAAAAGCAACTACTGTGTAACCGGTCTCTACTTCTACGACAACAAGGTTGTAGAGTACGCAAAAAATCTGAAGCCAAGCGCAAGAGGTGAGCTTGAGATCACTGACCTGAACCGTATCTACCTTGAGAAGGGACAGCTGAACGTTGAGCTTCTGGGCCAGGGCTTCACATGGCTGGATACCGGTACACACGAAAGCCTTGTAGAGGCAACCAACTTCGTAAAAACCATGGAGCAGCATCAGCACCGCAAGATCGCATGCCTTGAGGAGATTGCTTACTTAAACGGCTGGATCACAAAGGAGGACGTGCTCAAGGTTTACGAAATCCTTAAGAAAAACCAGTATGGCCAGTATCTCAAGGATGTTCTGGACGGAAAATATCTGGACGCGCTTCACTAAGCCGATCTGATTTTCCGACACTGAATTTACCTGCGGACTCCGTTTCGACGGAATCCGCATAAGATCAATCATTTATTATAAAGGAGATTTTTTATGACAATCATCGTTACCGGCGGCGCCGGATTTATCGGAAGCAACTTTATTTTTCATATGATGGAGGCTCATCCGGATTACCGTATCGTATGCCTGGACTGCTTGACCTATGCCGGAAACCTTTCCACTCTTGCACCGGTCATGGACAAACCGAACTTCCGCTTTGTAAAGGAAAGCATCACAGACCGTGACGCTGTTTACAAGCTTTTCGAGGAGGAGCATCCTGACATCGTGGTAAACTTCGCAGCTGAGAGCCACGTAGACCGTTCCATCGAAAACCCGGAGGTATTCCTTGACACCAACATCAAGGGTACTGCTGTTCTCATGGATGCCTGCCGTAAATACGGAATCCAGCGTTATCATCAGGTTTCCACAGACGAGGTTTACGGAGATCTTCCGCTTGACAGACCGGACCTCTTCTTCACAGAGGAAACTCCGATCCATACAAGCAGCCCGTACAGCTCCTCTAAAGCAGGTGCTGACCTTCTTGTTCTCGCATACCACAGAACCTACGGCCTGCCTGTGACCATCAGCCGCTGCTCCAACAACTACGGCCCGTATCACTTCCCGGAAAGCTGATTCCTCTGATGATCGCCAACGCTTTGAACGACAAACCACTCCCGGTTTACGGAAAGGGCGAAAATGTCCGCGACTGGCTCTATGTCGAAGATCACTGCCGGGCTATCGACCTCATCCTCCAAAAAGGTCGGGTCGGCGAAGTCTACAACGTCGGCGGCCATAATGAAATGAAGAACATCGACATCGTCACTTTGATCTGCCGGGAACTGGGGAAGGACGAAAGCCTCATTCAGCACGTGAGCGACCGCAAAGGGCACGATCGCCGCTACGCTATCGATCCGACGAAGATTCATGACGAACTGGGATGGCTGCCGGAAACGAAATTTGCCGACGGCATCAAAAAGACCATCGCCTGGTACTTAGACCATAAGGATTGGTGGCAGCCCATCGTATCCGGTGAATACCAGAATTATTATCAAGAGATGTACGGTCATCGTGGTTAAGACCGATGAAGGAGATACTATGAAAATTTTTGTAACCGGGGTCAACGGACAACTGGGACATGACGTAATGAATGAATTAGCCCGTCGTGGCCACGTCGGAATCGGCAGTGATTTGGCACCTGCCTACAGCGGTATCGCCGACGGCTCGGCTGTCACCAAGGCGCCCTATCGCCCTTTAGATATTACGGATAAAGATGCTGTCGCCCAGGTCTTACATGAGGTCCGCCCTGACGCCGTGATTCACTGCGCCGCTTGGACGGCTGTCGATATGGCCGAAGATGACGGCTTAGTCGATAAGGTTCGCGCCGTCAAATGCCGGCGGGACCCAGCACATTGCCGAGTTTGTAAGGCGTTAGACTGCAAGATGCTCTATCTCAGCACGGACTACGTCTTTAATGGCCAGGGAAGTGAGCCCTGGCAGCCGGACTGCCGCGATTACCAGCCCCTTAATGTCTATGGACAGACTAAACTTGAAGGAGAATTGGCCGTATCCCAGACTCTTGAAAAATACTTCATCGTCCGCATCGCCTGGGTTTTCGGCAAGAACGGCAAGAATTTCGTCAAGACCATGCTAAATGTCGGTAAGACCCACGATACGGTCCGCGTCGTCAACGATCAGATCGGGACGCCGACGTATACCTTTGATTTGGCGCGCCTCCTCGTCGATATGATTGAAACCGACAAATACGGCTACTACCATGCGACCAATGAAGGGGATTACATTTCGTGGTACGACTTTACCTGCGAAATCTATCGCCAAGCCGGCTATACGACTCAGGTTGTTCCCGTTACGACGGCCGAATACGGCTTGTCGAAGGCTAAACGGCCCTTCAATTCGCGCCTGGACAGAAAGAAACTCGTCGAAGCCGGGTTTACGCCCCTTCCCGATTGGAAGGACGCCTTGAAGCGCTATTTACAGTAATGGCCTGATACGGGTTTTACGAGCATACAAAGGAGAGACAGATACATGGGGCAGATTACAGTAGAAAAAAATGTCGGAAATATTGAAGGCCTTTGCATCATTACACCGGCCGTTCACGGAGATGACCGCGGCTTCTTTATGGAAACTTATAATCAGCGGGATATGGAAGAAGCCGGTTTTCATATCAACTTCGTTCAGGACAACCAGTCCATGTCGACCAAAGGCGTCTTGCGGGGCCTTCACTTTCAAAAACAGTTTCCCCAGTGCAAATTAGTTCGCGCCGTCCGGGGCAGCGTTTTTGACGTTGCCGTCGACCTTCGCCGCCAATCGAAGACTTACGGTAAATGGTATGGTGTCGAACTGACGGCAGAGAATAAGAAGCAGTTCCTCATCCCCGAAGGATTTGCTCATGGCTTTTTGGTCCTCAGCGACGTCGCTGAATTTTGCTATAAGGTCAATGATTTCTGGCATCCCAACGATGAAGGCGGGATGGCTTGGAACGATCCTGAAATCGGCATTGCCTGGCCCGGCCTGAAGGGCAGCTATCCCGGAAATTCCGGTGCGGCCGGCTATACCCTGGCTGACGGGACGCCCCTTACGATGAGCGACAAAGACCAGAAATGGTTGGGACTGAAAGACACCTTTTCCTTTTAATCGATTGTAAAGCCCCTTTTTCTTCGAGGCAGCAGCGAGGTGAAGCCTATGCAGAACATCATCGCCGTCATTTGGGACTTCGATAAGACTCTCATCGACGGAAATATGCAGGATCCGATTTTTGAAGAATATCATATCGATAAGACCGAGTTTTGGAAAGAAGTCAATGCCCTGCCGGCAAAATACGCCGAAGAGGGCATCCGGGTCAATGGCGATACGATTTATTTGAATCAGTTCATCAACGAAACGCGCAAAGGAACTTTTAAGGGTCTGAACAACGAAAAGCTCCGCGGTTTTGGCCAAAAACAGAAGTATTATCCCGGCGTTCCCGATATTTTTAAGAACCTCAAAGCTGTCGTGGAAAACAATCCCCGCTATCAGGAATACAATATCAAGGTAGAACACTATATCGTCAGCACGGGGATGTTGGCCATTATCAAAGGGTCGGCCGTCATGCCTTATGTCGAAGCGATTTGGGGCTGTGAATTCATCGAGGACGTCGACGAAAAATCAGCAGAAGGTCATCAGTGAAATCGGCTACACCATCGACAATACGACCAAGACTCGGGCCCTGTTTGAAATCAACAAAGGCGTTCCCCAGCGTCCTGATATCGATGTTCAACGCCAATGATGTCCGACGCCTATCTGCCGCGTGGCTTTCCCCAATATGATTTACATTGCCGACGGACCCAGTGACGT